>JGI24705J35276_12238097_pt1 | contig 15862 bp, 17 predicted proteins | sample TergutNt197P4_FD_35276 | JGI IMG/M metagenome (IMG submission 35276) | reverse complement strand
AAGGCCAACTGATCCTTTAAATCTAATAATAGATTTAGTATTTGCGCCTGTATAGATACATCTAAGGCAGAAACAGCTTCATCGCATACCATAAACTTGGGAGAAAGCGCCAAAGCGCGGGCAATACATAAACGCTGGCGTTGCCCGCCGGAAAGCTGATGCGCATAGCGCGACAGCCAGTTAGTCGAAAGCCCCACCGCCTCAAAAAGCTCTTGAATACGGGCCTTTCTGGCGGCTTTATTACCATAATGATGAATGTGTAAAGGCTCGGACATCAATGCTTCCAGGCTTAGCCGTGGATCTAAAGAATCGTAAGGGTCTTGAAATACTACCTGCATTTCCCTACGTATAACCTGCATTTCACGATATTTAAGTTTATAAATATCGGCGCCTTCAAAAAACACCGAACCGGAACTAGCCTCGAGTAGCCGCAAAGCAATTTTAGAAAGAGTACTCTTACCACAACCACTCTCGCCTACTAAGCCAAATGTTTCGCCGCGTTTTATTGCGAAACTTACATTATTCACGGCTGTTAATTTTGTGCTTTTTAATCCCCGGCTGCTATTCACATAAAAAACTTTACTTATGTTTTCCAGCCTAATAATATGATCTTCCACACTTAGTTCTCCACTTTAATATACCCGCGACGATCAAAAGTCCTATTTAAATAGCGGCAGATTATTCATCATTCATTATACGGATACGTGGATCCACATAACCGTATATTACATCAGTAATAATATTGACCAAAATCATTAAAATAGCAATTACAATGGTTGTTCCCTGTACTAAAGGATAATCCCTTACGGTGATAGCGTCTATTAGCAATTTGCCAATACCTTGCCGGGCAAAAACCGTTTCTAAAACTATGGCGCCGCCAAAAGCGGTAGCTAAGCTATAACCGGTTACCGTAACAATAGGAATCAAAGAATTCCCCAAGGCATGTTTAAACAAAACTACCATTTCCCTTAAGCCTTTGGCACGTGCGGTTCGAATAAAATCTTCATTAAGTATTTCTAGCATGGAAGAGCGTGTAATGCGCAAAAGCAGCGCCGTTTCCCCAATAGCAATGGTCAGCAAAGGCCCAAGCAGAGATTTCCAATAAGATATATTGTTATCCATACTGCTTATAACTGGTATGATTTTTAATTTTAACGCAAAAATATACAAAACCCACAGACCAACATAAAAAGTGGGTAAAGACATACCCAGGGTAGAAAAAGAAATCAGCGTAATATCCGGCCATTTTCCGCGGAAAATGGCGGCAATCACCCCCAAAAACACTGCCAGTATAAAACCAATGATTATGCCAAAAAAAGCCAATTCTGCAGTGCGTGGAAAGCGTTCTAATATAACTTGAGATACTGGGCGGTAAAGGGATAAAGAAGAGCCCAAATCTCCTTTTATAAAGCTCTTAAGCGCAATAGAAAACTGCAGCGCTAAGGAATCATTCAGACCATGGGCAGCACGGTAAACCGCTATTTGTGCATCTGTGGCTTTGGGCCCTAGCATTGTTACGGCGGGGTCGCCCGGGATGAGGCGTATCACAAAGAATACTACCACAAAAACACCGAATATGGTCGGTATGGCAAACAATAAACGCTTGGCAATATATCTTAGCATACCCTTTACTCCCGGCCGCGTACGCATTATTTAGAATGAAAAGTGGAGAGCAGGAAACAAACTGCTCTCCACCGCCTTTTTCACCTGTTTATTTGATATCTACATTATTTACATCGATATATATATCGCCCCTTAAAGCAAGGCCGCTGATTCTTGGTTGAGTTAACACATAATCACCATAAGTGGAAGCTGAATAAAGCACATTCAGATCGATCAAACGCTTTTGCGCCGCGTTAAAAGCCTCGCGTTTATCTGCTTCCGAGGTAGCAGATAAACCGGCGGCTACCTTGGCATCATAATCGCTGTCCGTTACGCCACACCAATTGGAACCAGGATACATTGAGCTGGTATAACGGTTTACAGTATCATCTGTCAGGAAATTTGTGCTATTGTATAATAACCACATGGCAGCTTCGCCAGAGCGAACTTTGTCAATGAATACGCCGAAATCAACCATCTGCAAATCCACAATGAAACCGCCGCTCTTCAGCTGATTTTCCGCAATCAATGCGGGAGCAGTAGAAAGCTCGTCATTAACCGCCCATAGTGTTATTTTTGCCCCATCCTTATAACCGGCCTCCGCTAAAAGGCTTTTGGCTTTATCCGGGTCATAGCTGGGCTTAAAATAACCGGTTAAAGCGTATTTGCATTTTTCAGGTATATAGCCGCTGGGAACGGTTTCCTTACCCAAGAATATCTGATCCACAAAATACGAGGGGTTTATGGCATGGAAATAAGCTTCACGCACCACCGGATTATCGAAAGGCGCATGCTGCATATTCACGCCAATATATAAAAGCTGCAGCGAAGGGACATATAACGCTTCTTTACCGGCGCTAATATACTCATTGACCTTATCTATATTGGTACTGTAAATCAAATCAAGTTCGCCGTTTTCAAAAGCGGTGTACAAAGTGTTTTGATCGGCTATTATTTCGCTGACAATGCGTTCTACTTTTGGTTTATTTCCCCAATACTTGTCAAATCTTATAGCTTCGGTTTTGCTTCCCGGAGTACCAGATGTAAAGGCAAAAGGCCCGGTACCGATGGGAGTCAAATTAAAGCCAGACATACCCAGTTTATCATAAGCGGCTTTGCTTGTTATATCACTGGCATATATGGAACAACGGGTAATAAAATCGGCATCCGGTTTTATCAGCTTAAATGTTACGGTATATTTATCGGGCGCATCTATAGAAGCAATATTGCTTAAACCTAAAACTTCCTGTTGCAGGGAACCCAATGCTTCATCGCTGTGGCGTTCAAAAGAGAATTTTACATCCTCGGAAGTGAATTCACCATAATCACCATGCCATTGTACGCCTTTCCTTAGATAAAAGGTATACGTTAGATGATCATCAGAAATATCCCATTTTTCCGCTAACTGTGGTGAAGAAGAACCATCCGAATTGAGAACAGCTAAATTCTCAAATATCATCGGCGCCAGCACCAATTGGCTGGATGTTGTAAAAGTTGCCGGATCCCAAGATTTATCTTCCCAGGTGCGTCCAAGATACAACACCTTACCGGCTTGGTTTTGCTGACTTCCGTCAGATTGTACCTTCATCGTATCCAGGGATTTTTTTTGCCCGCAGGCACTTACTATTAAAATTAAAGAAATCATCAACACCAGCAAAAGCAGCATTCTATTTCTGTTCATTATCCTTTTCCTCCTTAATTTCGAACAAATATCCTCGAAAAAACATATACTTTTCTTATCGTATTTTTTCAGCGGTTCTTGAGGATATAGTTTTTATGAGTTACTTATCAGCCCTTGAGCTTTTTTAATATATCCTGTGGTTTTATCAAGGTGTTGAAAAAACTTACCCCAATCGCGTCACGCAGAGCATTGATAATGGCAGGGCAAATATCATTATCCGCAGGTTCGCCTACGCCTTTGGCGCCATAGGGACCCAAGCCGCCGCCGCTTTCTAAAAGCACTGTTTCAATTTCCGGTGCATCCAATGCCGTGGGTATCAAGTAAGTGGCGAAGCTATTGTTGCGGGTTATGCCTTTATCCCAAGCTAAATCCTCCATCACCCAGCCTTGATTATAAATTGCCCCTCCTTCCATCTGCCCCTCGCAGCTATTACGGTTAACGGCTTTACCGCAATCCACAGCGGCTACGATACGCAATAGTTCGTATTGGCCGGTTTCTTCATCCACCGCTAGTTCCACGCCATGGGCGGTATAGGTCATATCCGGTAAAATACGGCCTTTGATATTGGTCAAATCCGGCACCTCAGAAAAGGGTGCGTTGAACTGGCCTTCGTGGAAGAGCAATTCGCCGTCATTTGAAACATGCCCTACTACGGTCACAAAAGGTAAGCTGCGTTGAGGATCATTGGTGTAAAATATCTTACGGTCGTAGAAGGTCAGCTCATGAGGCTGGCAGCTCAGCAAAGTTGCGGCTTTTTTAGCCAGTATATCTTTAACATAACGGGTAGCTACTAAACAAGCGTTACCAGACATATAGAGCTGACGCGTGGCAGTGGTAGTTCCGGCCAGGGGTGTTAAATGGGTATCCATTATGAAGGGATGTACATCCTCTATGGGCAAGCCCAGCTCCTCGCCGCAAATTTGCGCCAGCACGCTCGCTTGACCACCGCCAAGATCGGGTACGCCGGCGCGTAGTGTCACGCTGCCATCCAGCTCTACGCGTATAGCCACCCGGGAAGAATCGTGTAAAAAACACAAGCGACCATAGCTCATCTGCCCAATGGCTATGCCCCTCCCCACTTTGCGGCCATCCGGCAAACGTTCGGGCTTGGGCGTTTTTTCCATTTTCTCGCGCAATGCCTGCAGCAGTTCGGTAAGGGCGATATGCCCTTCCGGGATAAAGCCTGTAGAAAGGGAATCCCCATTTTTCAAAACATTTTTCAGGCGCAGTTCATAGGGGTTCATATTAAGTTTGGCTGCGATCTCGTCCATTTGCCGTTCATAGGCAAAATTTACCTGAGTAGCGCCGAAACCCCGGTTGGCACTGGAAAATGTATTATTGGTGAAGGCGGAGCGGCTCACGCATTCCTGATTCTCTATCCTATATGGGCCGGTTCCGTTGATAGTAGAATACATCTGCACCCAGGGGGTAAGATAAGTATAAGCGCCGCCGTCCATCACTATGCTCGCTTGCTGGGCCAAAATTTTGCCATCTTTAGTAACGCCTGTCTTATAATGCAGGTATTCCGGATGGCGCTTGGCATGGGCTTCCAAAGATTCTTCCCGCGACCACACCATTTTCACCGGGCGGCGCGTGGCTACGGTCAAGAGCGCCAAATAGGTTTCTACCGTGATATCCTCTTTACCGCCAAAACCGCCGCCCATGGGTATGCTCATATTACGCACTTGATTATGATGGCGCTTCAGCACCTTGGCAATAGTGCGATAATGCTCCAACACTTGCGTGCCCACGCGTAAGGTGATAATACCGTTTTCATCCAGCCAGGCCATGCCGCCTTCTGTTTCCAAGTAGGCGTGATCATGGGGAGAAGTGCAATAGTCGTTTTCTACGATCAGATCACATTCCTCCCAGACAGCTTCTAAATTGCCTTTTTCCACCTTGGTTTCCATGATCAGATTAGCTTGATCTTCACTGGAAACCACATACGCGCCTTCTTTCAAAGCTTCCCGGGGATCGAACACCCCCTCGGTTACTTCATAATCTACTTCTATCAGCTTAAGCGCTTCCAGGGCGATCTCTTCCGTTTCCGCCGCCACCAGAGCTATAGGTTCGCTCTTCGAGCGTATCTTGCCATGGGCCAATACTTTATAAAGGCCCTCGAAACCGCCGCCCACATCGCGCATTTGCCCAAATTTAGTAATATCCTCATTAAGCGGCACATCCTCGGCGGTTAAGACCGCGGCTACGCCGGGCAGGGCTTTGGCTTTAGAAGTATCCACTTTGCGCAATATAGCGGCAGCGTATTTACTGCGCAGCACCTTACCATAAAGCATATTGGGCATGACATAGTCGTCGGAATAGAGCTGCTCGCCTTTAGCTTTGGCCCAGGCGTCATGACGCGGCACTTTATTGCCTACCAGTTTAAAATTACTCATGCGCCACACCCCCTAGCGGGCTGCCTGACAGCCCGAGTCTTGAGTTTTGAGTTTTGAGTTTTGAGTTATGTGGTAAATCATTGTTTGACAATTCGCATGCTACATTGTAGATGGCGTCTACTATTTTTTGATAGCCGGTGCAGCGGCAGAGATTGCCGGCTATGGCTTCGCGAATGGCCTTACGGTCCGCTCGGCCATCGTGGTCCAGATAATGTTTGGCCGCCACGATCATGCCGGGGGTGCAGAAGCCACATTGAATGGAGCCGCATTCCACAAAGGCTTTTTGCAGCTTGGCGGTGAGATCATCCGCATAACCCAGTCCCTTGACCGTCCACACTTCATGACCGGCACAAGCGTGGGCTAAAGTTACGCAGGATTTTACGGCGCGCCCGTCCAGATACACGGTGCAGGTACCGCAATCCCCTTCCTCACAACCACATTTTACCTCCCAATATAAATTATCCCGCAGCAGCCGCAAGAGGCTTAAATGCGCCGGGGCTTGGAAAGTTTTTTCCTCCCCGTTCACCTTAAGGGTGAGCGTTAACAACTCAGCCATGTTGAATCCTCCCTTCACCGTCTTTGCAGCTTTCATGGACACATATTCCGCTTGCCTTAAGCAAAGCCCGCTTTACCAGTACCGGCGCTACTTCCCTACGGTATTCCCCTGTAGCCCGCGTATCGTCGATAGGGCTGATTGCTGCACCTACCGCCTCCAGCGCCGCTTTAACCGTATCGTCGTCAAGTTTTCGCCCTATCAATATTTTTTCCGCCTCATATGCCCGCAGCGGTTTGGGAGCCACGGAACCTAAGGCGACAGCGCAATCTTCTATAACGCCGTTTGCCGCAAGCTTAACGGCGCAGGCCGCCGTAGCGACTGATATAGCCATGGCATTACGTAGGCCTATTTTGAAAAATGCGCTATATGGGTTAGGTATAAACTCTAGGGCGGTGATGAGTTCTCCCGCCTGAAGCAAGGTTTTATTTACTCCCGTGAAAAATTCCGCAATAGGAACGCGACGCTTACCTCCTTCTGATTCGATCAACACATCAGCTTTAAGAGCTAAGAGTGCCGGAGCGGTATCTGCCGCCGGGGATGCGTAGGCGATATTCCCGCCAATGGTAGCGGAATTGCGTGTCACCGCATCGGCGAATACCTTAGCCGCCATATATAAAGCCGGCGCCTGTTTAGCAAGAAGCGTGGATGCCGCCAGTTCGCTGATGGTGGTAAGCGCCCCCACGCATATTTTGCCGTCCTCCTCTTGGATACCGCGCAAAGCCGCGATATCGCTGATGCCCACCAAGGTGAGATCATTCATTTTACCGGCGCGGATATCCACCATCACATTGGTACCCCCCGCCACCACGCAGGCTTTATCTCCTTCTCTATCCAGAAAAGCAAGAGCCCCGCGCACATCCGGCGCTTTGACATAGTTGAAATTCTTCAAAATAACACCTCCCGAAAATTCAATTCACAATGGACAATGTTGACAATAGGCAATTATGATATTGCTCAAGAGCGCTTTCTTGGTTATTGGGCAACACCCTGTAATCAGCCGCAATCATCCAGCGCTCGCGTAAACGAAAAGCCGGGATGGTTTGGCGCAGGGCCTTGTTGTTGGCAATATTCCCGGCTACACCATTATCCAAAGCCCATTGGGTCAGCGGGATTATCTTGGGTTTGGTAAGCAAGGTGATCCGGCGGTGCAGCGCTTCTATAAGCAGTGATAGTTTATCGTTAGGCCTATCCAATAAATATTCCGTAATTTTCGCCAAGTTCTTTGTTTCATATATTTCGCGCACATCATGATCCCGCTTAATTTGATTACGCAAAAGAATATCCTCTGTATCAATATCTTTTTGTTTCAGACTATACAACCTCTTGGCCATTTTTATCAATAAATATCCATGTGCCATTTAACTTCACCTGCGCACTGCCTCTGGAGAAAGATTCAACCGCATCATATTTTGGCGAGATGACTTCTTTGCCGGCCTTATCAATAAACCCCCATTTACCGCTAATGAGTTCTTCATCGCCATCTGAAGTTATTTCCCATTCTGCATCAATACAAACCGCCGCCAAGCCATCGGAAAAATATTCCACAGAATCATATTTAGGTATAATAATTTCTTTTCCGGTCATATCTATAAAACCCCATTTGCCGCCGGTGCGAATATCATTTCCCCAATAATCTCTCCTTGTTGCAGTCCACTCTGCACCAAATAGAACAGCAGCCAGCCCTTCCGAAAATTCATTTATCACATCGTACTTAGGATGCACTATTTCTTTTCCAGTTTTATCTATTAAACCCCATTTACCGCCAGCCAGGAAGTCGAAATCTTCTCCGTTGAGCCACATAGCGCCAATATTGATTTTTGCCAATCCTTCAGAGAAAGGTTCTAGCTCATCGTATTTGGGTGACGCAATCTCTATGCCAGTTTTATCAATTAGCCCCCATTTTCCATTCCATACGCTACCGACACGAAAATTTGCTAAACCATCGGAAAAAGATTCAACATAGTCATACTTAATCGGTAAAACCACTTCACCGCTCTTATTAATAAAACCCCATTTTGCATTGTTGACGGAATTCCAGTATAATCCTACTACTACATGGCCTTCTTCACCAATTGCCACAGCTGCTAAACCATCAGAGAATGATTTTACAAAGTCGTATATAATAGGCACAACAATTTGCCCAGTTCTATCAATGAAACCCCACTTGCCACCATCTAACCAACTAGACACTTCTCCACCTATCCAAACCCCGCCTATGTTTACAGCTGCTAAGCCTTCAGAAAAGCTAAATGCCCAATCATAAGATAGTGGTATGATTTCTTGACCGTTTTCATCAATAAAGCCAAATTTGCCTGGGTCAGATATACTTACCCAGCCATGATCGTCATCCCGATACTTGTTTTCGGTATTATCATAGGAGTCAAAATGAACCACTGCTAAGCCTTCTGAATACTCTTCAACCCAGTCGTATTTGTTTTCATGCGAAGTAGCTGTACTATTGCTAATGTCTTCCTCAAATCCTGATATATCTTCCGGTTCACTGTTTTGTTCACTATCTTCTGTTGGTTCCAGATTGATAATGGTTTCATTATCCTGCTCGTTAATAGCACTAACATTATTATTAAACTCATCGGAAACTACCATATCATCGCTTTGCTCAACCAATGCTTTCGTGTTTCCGACATCCTTTACACATGCTGCTAATGCTAAGATTAGCAGTAACATAAGGAATAATTCCAGTGTAAAAGGAAAAATGCGTTTCTTTATTATTCTATATACAATAATACTTGACTTTATTTCGCATACCTCACGGTATTCGCCGAGGGGTTGTTTATTGGCCATGTTACCTCCTCTTTGCTGCCTTAGTTCCGTCTATATTTCATGATGTAACTGCATCGCGTATTTCTTAAATTCTGTATATGGAATCTTTATGTACGGACGCAATATGGGGTGCTTCTCCTTAATTTTATCAAACAATTCCTAAGTTATGTATCCCTTCTGATTTCTGCGGTTTGGTGATCCTTTCGTATTACTATATGCAAAACACCGCATATAACGGCACGGATTTGATTCCGTTTTTAAATCCAAAATTTTTGCAGGAAACCCTAATCGAGTACGGTGGAGCATATTTCTTAACAAAAACATTTAGGCTGCGTGATCTCACGTGTTCACCCGCTTTAACTTCGACAGGAATTACATTACCCCCCTCTTGTAACACAAAATCTATTTCTGCCTGACCGCCGCTTTTACTGTCGCTTCTCCAATAAAGTAAGCTTTTTTCGCTGGCGGCAAAATGCTGCGCCACATAATTTTCGGCTATCGCGCCCAAAAATCGATTATCCATTTCTCCCAAGTTCAATACAATCTCCGGAGGGGTTTTACTTGTCATTGCCAAAAGACCCGTATCACCCAAATAAAGCTTAAAGTTAGTGAAATCCTTATAAACATTGAGCGGTATTTCGGGGGTTGATACGTTATAACACTTATTGACCACTTTCGCCGTTTCCAACCAGTCAAGGGCTTCCCCAAAGATTGCATTGCTGCCGCCTCTTTGAATTACTTTAAATTGAAATTTTCTATTATCTTTTGCAAGCTGGGCCGGAATGGAATTGTAGGCCGCGCGTATCTTGATGGCTTCGCTATCTGTAGCGTATTTTGCCATATCCGCAATATAATCGTTGATGATCCTGTTCTGAACGCCGGGAACAGTAATTAGGGATGCTGTATCTGTATATTCCAAAACACTTGCTGGCATACCGCCAACTACTAAAAAGATTTTGTAAAGATACAATGCCCGCTGATGCAGGCTTTCATGTAAAGGAGTATTTGTTTCAAACGCGGCCTTTATTTCTTCCACCAATATTTCTTCCCCTTGCGACCATAAAAACTCCTTAAATGTAAGAGGATGCAAGGTTTTAGAATCCACATTTCCTACCGGAAAAGAATATTTTTCACGCTTTATGGCAACACCGAGCAAACTGCCTGCCGCTGCTATATGGTACTGGGGAGCCATTTCATTGAAATATTTAAGCGAAGTAAGCGCTCTTTCACAAGATTGTACTTCATCAAAAATAATAAGCGTTTCATGTGGGATAATGCGAGTTTTTAAATGTGCTTCTAGGAGCAGCAAGATTCGAGCCGGTTCTATATTTCCGTCAAACCAAGTGTTTGCCAGAGGGTCGGTTTCAAGATTAATATACGCAATTTTATTATAATGATTTTTGCCGAATTCCCGGATTATATAAGTTTTTCCCACCTGCCTCGCTCCGTAAAGAAGCAAAGGCATGCGTCCGCTTTTATTTTTCCATTCTATCAATTCGGCTGTAATAGCTCTTTTCATTCTGCTCACCTCGAGGTCATGCTATCACATATTGGCCATTAAGTCAAGATTAGAATATAATTTTTATATTAATCTTGACTTAATGGTTGGCAATAATTCAAAATATGTCTAAGGACGCTTAAATCTTTATTGTTCATAAATGACGACCAGTTCCTTAGCTATATTCTGCTTAAAGCTTGAGAAACTATTCTGGGCTATGCTTTATGAAGTTATCAGATCAACATTTTTGCTAAAGTTTTCCTGCAGATCCCCCAGCATTCCGGCCAGCACAAGACCGCGAAGCCGTCCTTTATCGATTATGAAATCAAGATCACTTGTATCAGTTGCTTCCCCTCTGGCGTAAGAGCCAAACAAATACACACGCTCAACATCATATTTTTGCGCAATTGGAGCAACAACATTTTTTATTCCCTCAATTGAGTAGATGGTATCAGTCATTTAATCCCCTGAATAATTCAATAAAGCGTGAACTATGGGTGATCGTAATGGAGAATTATTCCTTAGCATTCAAATATTACTCTTCCAATTTTCCTTAGTAGTTCACTATCGTAAATATCATTAAAATCCGCAAAATTGATTTTTGCAATTTTCTTATAATAGTAATATTCCGTTTTTTCAGCTTTATTAGCATAGTCTTTTACGTCATCCACTAAACTCGCAAACAATTTGTTTAATTGCTTTGCTAAACGAATAAACTCACATGCTTTGAGCTCGAAGCTATCTTGACCAATAATAAATCCTATTTCAAAATATATTTGAGATCCGCTTCCAGAATAGGGTACTATATTTTTATGCATAGCATGTTCAAATTTATTTCTAATTTTTCTTACCTTGCTTAAAAAAGCATAGTTATCCTTTAAGATTGTTTCATATTCGGTTTCCAAATATGGAATTGTATCCTTATATTCCATTAGACCATTCTTGGTAGTTATTTTTTGTTCTTCACTGCCTCTAACACCTTCATATGGAATTAATCTTGGTATTTCTTTAATTATATCTAAAACTGTTTTTGTTAGTATCCCATAATCATCACGATCATCATCAAAAGCACATGCTTTTATAAGGTTTCTATTCATAGACTTTAGGGATTCAATATATCCTGCCAGTGAATTTGCTATATCTGAATTCATACCGTTATTGTCCATGAAGCATTAATCCTTTCCGAACAATCGTTTTTTGCATTGTTTGCGCTTCTTTTCTACTGTTGAACACGCTAGATTTACCGACCAGTAAATCCAAGGGTTACATGACAGATATTTAGGAAACAGACTCACTTTTCAAATAATCAGCCGGTGTCATAATAGTTGGTTCCACAGGGTAATGCTTAAGGTTACCTGTAACAAGAATTGCATGACTAGCTTTGGCTACGTCATAGAAAATCCGGTCATCTTCATGGAGCAAGTGTATTATGCTAGAAATTGGTTCGACCAAAACTCCTAATTTTTCAATTTCCTCAATAATTTTTTCTTGTGTTTGATTTGAAATATTCAGTTTTTTGTAGGCTAAAACCCTCTTGTATTCATCCAGAATTGCTGAAGAATAATAGAGTTTTACATGCTTTTCAGAGATTAATTCCATTATTTTATGAGGATTGCCTTCAGATGTAAGCGTTGATGAAATAACAACATTTGTATCAATAACCACACCTCTCATTGTTTGCCTCGCTTATCTTGACGCACTTCCGCAATAATTTCATTTATTTCGCTTAAAGTCATATTTGAAGTTTCGTTTTTGATGGCTTGTTCTTGAGCTTCTCTTATGGCTTCTATAAGAGAACTACTGCGTTTTGCTCTTGGTTGAAATGGCAGGGCCTCTTCCAAAAGACATTGTTTAAAAAATACATTGACCGCAGTGCTGATATTCATACCCATACTATCAAATAAAATTTCAACATTTCGCTTAACTGATTCATCAACACGTACATTTATTGTTGTTGACTGTGATAGCGTCATACACAACACCTCCTTATTGTATGTACAATATACCACATGATACACACAATATCAATTGCTAACTATCAATTAATTTTCCGCCGCGTCCAGCACAGATTTTACCATAGCCACATAGCCGGTGCAGCGGCAGAAATTACCGCGCAGGTAGTCTTTCACATAATCCTCATCCGGATGGGGGTTTTCGTTCAGCAGAGTGGTGGAGGTCACTATAAACATTAATCATCGTAATGCCCTTTGCATTGTATTATCTCTACCGAACCATCGGCTTTTAGTTTGTAAACAAGCCTATTGACATCATCAATACGTCGGCTCCAACTCTCATGATAACGAAGTGGTTCCGGTTTACCGATTCCATCGTTGCCATTCCTGGCAATATCCTTTAGCAATTGGTTTATACGCCGTAACGTTTTTTTGTCGTTTGCCTGCCAGTATAGATACTCTTCCCACGCTCTTTCTGCAAAAGTCAGCTTATTCATGCTCCATAGCCTCTAATTCTTCAAGTGTTTTTATAACCACCCGACCGCGTTCTATTTGCCGCACAGCTTCATCTATCGCGGCAATATTGTTATCTTTGTAAAACGGATCAATCGAAACCTCAAATGGTATGCGTTTCTCACGAGTCATTTTTTTCGCAAAAATCGTAAACGCCGTAGTCATGTTCATTCCAAGCGTTTGGCAAATTTTTTCCATCGACTTTTTTAAATCTTCATCCATTCTTATATTTACCAAAACCTGAGACATATTTACCACACCCTTTCTGCCTCCATTATATATAAGCATAAAGATGTTGTCAATACAATATCTTTACAAATTATCAATGTGCCTATAAATACTTTTAATTAGGTAGTTGACTTATTTTTTTAACAAACGAACAGCTGCCATAGTTTGACACACTTCAGCATCATTTCCTTTCCGCCGCATCCAGTACAGATTTTACCATGGCTATATAGCCGGTGCAGCGGCAGAAATTGCCGCGTAAATAATCTTTCACATAATCCTCATCCGGATGGGGGTTTTCGTTCAGCAGGGCGGTGGAGGTCACTACCATGCCGGGCACGCAAAAGCCGCATTGGATGGCCGCGTTGTCGATAAAAGACTGCTGTACCGGGTTAAGCTGATCCCCTTGGGCCAAGCCTTCCACGGTTACGATATCCCAGCCGTGGGCGGCTACCGCCGGTATCATGCAGGCCAGCACGCTTTGGCCATCTACCAGAACGGTGCAGGCGCCGCATTCGGCGATGCCGCAGCCGTATTTGGAACCGGTAAGATATAGCTTATCGCGCAGCACATTAAGGAGCAGCTCGTTACTTTCCACCACCAGATCGTGGGCTTTGCCGTTTACCTTCAAAATAATAGCGTGTTTTTTCATTACAGTTCACCCCCCGCTCTTTTCCAGGCTTCGTGCAGCACATCCGCTGTCATTACCTCCGCAATATGCGTCCGGTATTCTGCGGTGGTGCGGTTATCATCGATGGGTTTGATGCTACGGGCTGCCAAAGCAGCCGTGGCAGTTATCAGCTCCTCCGACATCTTATGACCCACCATGCTCTCCCCTACAGCTTTAAGATAAGCAGGAGTAGCGGCGATGGCAGCCATGGCAATACGGCAGGCTGTAACGGTATCCCCCTCATGTTCGATCAACGCGCCGATGCTGATTTTGGCGATATCCGGCCTCACGCGGGTCTTCTTCACGAAGGCCGCGCCTGTGCCCGGTTTGGGTAGGGGTAGGGCGATATCCGTCAGAAGTTCCTCCGGCCTGATCACGCTTACGCCGGGAGCGAGGAAGAATTCGTGCAGCGGTACCTGGCGGGAAGCGCTTTTACCCGTTAGTGTTAGAACAGCTTGATAGCAGATAGCCGGGATAACGCTATCCGCCACCGGGGAAGCGTTGCAGATATTCCCCGCCATGGTTCCCATATTACGCACGGAAACAGCTGCCATCAGATGAATGGCTTCAGCCAGAGCGGGATATTTTTCCCGTACCGTGGCGTCCTTTTCTATGCGGGACAGGGTAGCCGTGGAGCCGATATGCAGCATGGCCTCCTGATCATCGTAGCGGATATAATCCAAAGCGGTTACTCGCTTGATATCAAGCATATATTCTATAGGAAAATCCTCGGCCGTTTTCAACTTGACGATCAAATCCGTGCCGCCGGCCAGTATCCTTACTCCCTGCTTTTCCGCCAGAATATCTAAAACCTCATCTATAGTGGTGGGGGCCAGATACTCATATTCCACCGCCAGTATGCGTGTGTTCATATTTTACTCCTTTCCTACATTGGCATCAATACTCACTCTTACAATGCCTTAATCACATACATAGATATGTAAGCCGCTGTATTTCAGTCACCCTTCTCTCTGCTGCCTAAGCTTCGTCAATACATCATTGTGTGTTAAGCATTTCGTATTGGGGTCAGCAGCCTCTGTTTTGATTTCTCTAATTCTGCTCTGACAAGCTGTCGGTACACTTCCTCACGATAGTATTCTTGAGTTCTATGCTCAAAGATTAGGATATCGTCACCATTCATTTTGCGGCCACCTCTTTTTCTTTAAGTGCTTTCAGCATAACTTCCGGCGTAATGGGCAGCTTATTAAAACGTATGCCCACGGCGTTATAGATAGCATTGGCAATAGCCGCCTGCACGGAAGCCAGCGCCGCTTCGCCAATGCCCTTTGCCCCAAAAGGACCGGAAGGCTCGTAAGTATCGGTTAAGCGCACAAGTACATTTTCTATTTTGGGCATCTCTACGGAAGTGGGCATTTTATAATCTACCAGCAAGCCTTTATTAGCCGGCATACCAGTTAAAACATCGAAAGGTAAATCTTCATAAAGAGTATAACCCAGACCACGGTTGAAGGAGCCGATCAATTGTCCGGCCATCAAATCCGGATTCACAGCCACGCCGCAATCCCCGTACAGCAGCACTTTGGGTATAGTCACCTCGCCGGTATGCATATCAACATCTACTTCCACAAAATGCGTGGTAAAACAAGGCGGGCAGTTCTTCTGGCGATAGCTATCCGTATAGGCGATAGTGCCCCAGCTATTAATTTGAGCTATCTTGGCAATTTCGCCGATAGTCATTTTCTTTTGATGATATCCCTTGGCGTAGACCACGCCCTGGCCCAATTCCTCATCGCGGATCAGCTCCAATTGATAGGGATGCTCATCCATGAGGCGGCCTGCGAATTCCAGCAGCTTTTCTTTGACCTTGGTAGCTACATGATACACCGCCGCGCCGCCGCAATATACACCGCGCGTGGCATGGGTGCATACATCGTAGCCGGTATTTTTGGTTTCCGCTGGGGAAAGACCCACCATGGACATAGGCACTTGCAGTACTTCAGCCGCAATTTTCGTAAGGGCGTCCCAGG
>JGI24705J35276_12238098_pt1 | contig 15894 bp, 10 predicted proteins | sample TergutNt197P4_FD_35276 | JGI IMG/M metagenome (IMG submission 35276) | reverse complement strand
AGCTCGCAGCAGGCGTGCCACGCTCGCACCTGTACGACTACACGCTGTACGTCCTGGCAGGCATGCTGGTTGTCGGACTGATCTGCAATTTCCTTGTCAAGCCGGTCGATGCCAAGTGGCATATGAGTGCCGATGAGGTTGCCAAGCTGCAAGCCGCGAGTACCAGGAGCGACGTCATGATCGCGCACGGCTCGTTCGGTATCGGCAAGGGCGGTCTTGATTGGCAGGCAGCCGCGTTCTGGGTCTTTGTCGGCATTCCGCTGGCGTGGGGTGTGTGGATCACGCTGCTATCAACCGCAAAGATTTTCCACTAACGACGATGAGAAAACCAAACAGGCGTGGCCACCCGGCCACGCCTCACGCGGTGCGGTCACGCCCGGCCGCCACACAATCCGGAATTCCAATCTGCGCCGCCATCCCGAGCCGGACGCGGTCGAAATGATGTGGCAACTGATGCGCCTCTATCAATGGCTCAAGGATGACGAGCCGCAGCTGCTCGATCCCCTGACAGCGCTGCCTGACGCTTGACCAAGACACCACATAACCGTCATGACGCCATAGCCGTCGTGACGCCTATTGTATCGGGAATATCCCGCCTGGAGCTTGCTTTTCTTCTTCGAACGCGAGGGCGAGGCCAACCAGGACAACGACAAGTCGACCGTCGTGATGGTCGGAGACATAAAACCGCGTGTCGGTTTTCGGATCGAGGACGACGGACTCTCCGACCTTATATGAATCGCAATCGGCAGCATACTTCCGGCACAGATCCTGCGCCGCGATCTCTGCGGGCAATTCGCTGGTGTGGCCGACCATCATGAACAAGAGCTTGTTGGAGTGCGGCCCGAAAATCAAGTCTACCGGCGGGTCGTAATTCTTGTTGCAGATGTAGCGCGGCGCCTTTTTGCCATTGTCGACCCGCTGCAGCCCGCAGCCATATTTTTTCGCGTTAACTGTGGCCTGCTCGAAGCTCATGCCGGTTTCGAAGCCATAGATGCTGTGTTGTTTAGCGCCACCCGAAGCTTGCTCGCCGCTGATGCTGGTTAGCGGAGTGTCTTGCTTTTTCGCTTCGATCTTTCCTTGCTCGCTGGTGCTGGCCGGCGCGACGTCAGGCTGTTTGGTTTCGACCTTGGCGCGCTTGACGACCTTGCGCTTTTTCTTGTGCGGCTTAGGCGCCTCATCGGCCCTTTTGTCCTTCGCGATGGCCTGCTCGATGGCCGTATTGGCCTCGGTGCTGGCCTGCTCATCGCGCTTGCTCGAACCGAAGTCAAAAAAGTCGCGCAATCTTGTCTCAGCATGCGCCGCGCCACTGATTGTCAGCGCCACTGCGCCGACCGCCAAAGCCCTACCAATCATGATCACTACCTAACGACTCAGTCTGAGCATCCATCTTAGCTTTGAAATTCCGTAACAACTACGGCTGCAGGATGTCGCGCGCCTGGCAGCCCTTTCTCTCTTGGGCAACCGCACGTCGCCCTCATTGCCGCCATATTCCTTTCGCTGCGAATCGCCCGCATAATCTTCTGCTCGCATGCGACATCGATAGATTCAGATTGCGGCAGGATCAAAGCCCGTGGCTTGGGTACAGCAGAGCGATATCCCGCGGCTTGGCCTCCTCGAGTTCGTCTCTCGCCGTGGCGCCGTTGGTTGAGCCTCTCGCCGTCGATTGGTGGAGCATCGAGCATGTGATCGGCGAACCCCACGCTACGAGCTCGAACTGAGACACTGCCGCTGCCTGGCTTCCGCAAATTTGTCTCTCGCTGTGGCGTCGTGGGTTACGCCCCTCGTTGTTGATTGCCGGAGCACCATTGCATGTGATCGGCGAATCCAACGCTAGTAACTATCCAACCGCAACCTGTGGATGAGGTCAAGAGGGGGCGAGGAGGAAGGTTTTTGTGAGGCGCAATGACTATCACCGCCGAGTTCGCCGTGCCCGTGGTCGAGCCTGCCAAAGCGGCATCGATTTGAATGAACTGTCAGTTGCCAGCCTTGTCTGGCCACACTTTGTCAACGAGATCCCCGATCTCCATCGGCTTATCGTGCCCCTTCATTGCTTCGATCCACTCAGGTGGCTTGGGGAAGCCTTGCCTTGCCGGCGAATTCCAAAGCGATGAATTAAGCGCAAACACGACCACACCCTTGCGGGCCTCAAATGCAGGTACTGCAAGGATCGCTGCCCGGAGCTTGCTGGCAACCGGCTCCGGCAGGCTGGGCTGAAAGTCGAGCCAGACCATGGACCGTCCACCCGGTCTGACAGCGAGCACGAGATAGCCGCTTGCAGGATACGGCGCTTCCCCCTCCAACGCCTGCTGAGCAGCGGTTTGCACCGACTTTATGTAGTCGGAAAGCAACTGAACGGACGGTGCTCGCTCTTCGAATACAAATTGAGGCTGCAGCAGCACGACGCTTTCGGTGCGATAGGGGGGAGCCGCATTAGCCGAGCCTGAAAGGAGAAGCGCGGCTGCGAGAAATTTCATTGCAAGAAGTTTCATGCTGGCACTTAACGTTTGACACGAGTGCGACAACCCGCTGCCGCAAGCTTCGATTATCATAGCTCGTGACTCGTAGCGAGCAGTGGTGGACTGATACCCGCGGCTTGGCCGCCGCGAGGTCGTCTCTTACCATGGCACCGTGGGTTGCGCCTCTCGCCGTTGATCGGTGGCGCACCGTGCATGTGATCGGCGAATCCGCGCTTCGGGCTCTGCGAGTCTTCCAAGTTTGCTATTCCGTGCCCGCAAGCAGTAATGTGTTAGCTCGCTTGGGGGATCAAACATTGGCCAAAACGGCAAAGACTGAGAAAAGCCCGCTGGCTGCCGAGTCACCGCGCATCAAAAAGTTTCGGCGCGAGCTTATCAATAGTATTCCGCGGTTCCCAAATGACCGTGCCTCATTACAACACATGCAACAGAAGCACCTCGCTGCTCTGCTCATTGATTACATCAATTGGCGTTCACGGTACGTCGGCCAGCGTCCGCGTATCGTTTCAATAGAGCCTGCGGCCCAAGCCGATCCGCGTTGGACCTCTCATGCGGCAGCCATCGCCGCTTTTCTCGACAAAGTAAGGAAGGGCGATGATCTAACCCCTCATCTGTCGATTGAGCCGCATACCAAAGGCTATAGACCCGCTGCCCATGCTCCAAACGCCACACCGGCGGATCGATGGTCGGACAAAGATTTCGTCTTAAACGTGATGGGTTGCCACCACTTTCACCTCGGAACGAATATTCAAAGGCGCGGTCACGTCGACCGCACCGGTGACTTGATCTTTGCCGAAGTGCAGCGGGACACACTCAACGTTATAGCTATTTTTGGTCATGAGGTGTTCGATTCGAACAGTGCAGAGAGCAGCCGGCTTTGGTCTGTTCACGATCAAGTCGTTTGCCGAGGGGTGCCGCCGGGGTCGGTCGTAATCCCCGCAATGATCGCTAACTCGGGGCATGCCTTGAAGGTCGTCCAGTACGCTCAACACTGCGCTAAGGTCATCCGCGGTTTTGAGCCAAAGCTCGATGACTGGACCTACATGGCGCGCCTCTATCCGCAAGGAAGGGAGATGTCAGCCAAGCCAGAGTTTGCCTGGGGTTTCGATCATCTCGACCTACTAATCCACGAGGCCGTCGCACCAATCAATTTGGTCCTCACAAAGGGCTGGAATTAGCTGCTCGCCATCGGCCGGATACGCGGCCTGTCAAGTTCGGTGTGAGGCTCGGCCTCCAGCGGATATCACGACGGCGGCGGCAAGTAGGCCTCTGAAGGCCAAGGACCTTGGTAGTGGGAGATCGGAGTGTCCTCAGGTACCTTCATGGCGGCCAGTGCCCCAATTTGATCCAGGCAATGACTTAGGTGATTGCGCAGCAACTCCAGCCCATCGAAATAGTCCTGCCGTACATCGCGTCGTTCGCGCGCCTGTGGCCGTGATCGCACTTCACGATCGAACCTCAGCGATTCCTCGAATGTAATGAATTGACGGATGCCGGCCAGCATAGCGTCTATCAAGAGACAAAGTGGACCATCGTAGCAGCCCGTAGCGTGGGTGGAGCGGAGCGATACCCACGGCTTGGCTTCCACCAGTTCGTCTCTCGCCCTGGGTTGCGCCTGTGTTGATTGGTGGAGCACTGTGGGAGCGCGTCGACACGCAGCACATTGTTGCCGGGCGGGCATAAAATGCGGCCCCTTGTGGGCGGCCATTCTGCATGGCCGACGCCTATTTCTGCTGCTCGTCGAGTTTCTTCAACATATCGAAGAGGCCGCCCGAGGTCGGCGGTTCCGCCGGCACCGCGCCTCCGCTGTTATCGCTGCTACCGCGCCCGGTTTCCATCATGTGCAGCAATTCCCGGGCGTCAGTGAGCCCCTTGTCAGCGGCCTTGCGGAGCCATGCAACAGCTTGGACCTTGTCTTGCGGAACGCCTCGACCACTCGCGTACATCACGCCGAGCTTGTATTGGGCACCAACCTGCCCTTGGTCAGCGGCCTTGCGGTACCACACAGCGGCCTGTGTGTCGTCTTGAGGAACGCCTCTGCCTTCGGCGTAAAGCGTAGCGAGAGTGACTTGGCCGTCCGCGTCCCCGTGTTCGGCAGCCTTGTGGAGCCACGCCATGGCCTGCTCGTCGTCTCTCGTAACGCCTCGGCTCATCGCATACATCATGGCGAGATCGTACTGGGCGTTAGCGTCTCCCCGCTCGGCGGCGGCAAGCGTGTCGCGGAAGGTCGCCGCAAGCTGCTCTTGTCTTGTCAGGGGAGATGCTGACGTGTTTTGGGCAAGAGCCGGGGACGCCAGACAAAGGGCAAGCAGTGAGGCAGGAAGGAAATTTTTCATCGGAGGAATTCTCGCGTGAGAGCAAATTCGGACTGCGGGAGCGTTGGCGAAGAAGTCGGGCCGTTTTGAGACTGGTCGGCGGGCGTGGGGCGCGCCCCACGCTACAATTGCATAAGGCGCGCAAGGTCGCAGTAAACCCAGCTACTTCGGGTCCTTAAAATGAATGATATTGCCCGGTTTCTGGTCTGACCTGCAAGCACCCAGCCACTTAGCCGCGATTGTCTTGCTAGTCCCACCTGCCGTTACCTTCTTTTTGTAAGCAGAATTGAAGTCGCCGGAGTATTCAAGCTGGATTGACAACTCTCTATCTGCACACTTGCGCTCATAGATATACTTGGCCGCCGTTTTTCGGACTTGTGAGCGGCATTTTTCAGCCCTCTCACCTTGCATCATCATCTTGTCGACGGTCGCGTCAGTGCATTCTTCGGTATACATACCGTCCTCTGCCGTCATCTCCCACAAACCCGGCTTGCGCAGTGGCAATTCATCGGCCTGCACGGGCGTTGCCGCGACGATCACGAGCAACAGAGCGCCTCCGCAGAGAGTTCGTAGCATTCAATAACCCCAACATGATTTGAGTGGACCAATAGCCACCAACTATTGAATCGCACACAGGCGTCGGTCGTTCAAGCGTGCGGCGAAAGCGCGCAAGGCGTTGGTCTGATTTGGCTTGGAATTTGCGAAGCAACAAGGCGGGCTGCCGTCGCAGCATGGAGGCGGTAGCCCAAAGCCTGCCTTGTCGGGCAAATCAGCAAAATCCCGTCAAGCCCTCACCGCAAAAATATTCCACTTTGCCGAAATTCGGAAATATCGTATTGACCGTTCATCCCGCCCGAATGAGGGGCGTATCGCGATCGTCACGACATGCTGGGATGGGATGCGGTGGACGCGGACAGTGCCGCGCGCGCGACTGGGACACGAAAGGGCAGGTGGAGGATTGAGCCGAAGCCTGCGGCCTGTCGCTGGCGGCGCACGAGACAACCGGCGCTGACAAACGTTTCTTTGGGCAGCCTCGAAGGTGAGCACACTCTCTAGCGAGTGTCTGACTTGAGGAGCGGTCGCGGCAGCGAAGCAGACGTGCGGTCTGACGCCTGGCGTCAGGCCTTGTGGGTGACGCATCGATTCAACCGGGCTTTCGATGCTCCCCGGCAATCCGAAGGTGACGGCGCTAACGGCGCATCACTCACCGGGCGGAGCAGGTGCAAGCTGTTCAAACCATCGCGCGGGAGGGCCGGGTTGATCCGGCTGCCTCGCGATTCACCCCGTGTGCATTTCTTGCCCACGGATCGCGGGTGCCAGTCGGCGCCCGGCCTTTCCGCGCCCTCTTCTTGGGAGAGGGACAGAACCACAGCAAGCCTCGGGCGAGATCCGCGCCGCGAGAGGGTGGAATTGTGCGCGCGACCTCAAGATCTGTCCCACGCCTTCAGGCGAACGCCCCGTCAGGCCACGCCTGCGCGCAGGAGATCGTGCAGGTGCACGATGCCGACCAGCCTGTTGGCTTCCGTTACGATCAGCGCGGTGATCTTGGAGGAATTCAGGAGCTCCAGCATTTCGCTGGCGAGCATGTCGGGTGGCACGGTCTTGGGGCGCTTGGTCATGATCTCGTCGACCGGCACGGTCAAAATGTCAGGCCGCATGTGACGGCGCAGATCGCCGTCGGTGATGATGCCGACGATCTCGCCCGCGTGGTTCACAATGCAGACGCAGCCGAGGCCCTTTCCCGACATCTCCACCACGGCGTCGGACATCTTCGTTCCGAGTGCCTTCACGGGGATCGACTCGCCGGTGCGCATGTAGTCGCGGACGAGCTTGAGCATCGCGCCCAGCTTGCCGCCGGGATGGAAATTGGCGAATTCGAGCGCGGTGAAGCCGCGGCCTTCAAGCAACGCAATCGCGATCGCGTCGCCGATTGCCGCCTGCATCAGCGTCGAGGTGGTCGGTGCAAGATTGTGCGGGCAGGCCTCGCGCGCCTTCGGCAGCTCGAGCACGATGTCCGCCGCCTTGCCGAGCGTGGATTGTGTGTTCGACGTCACCGCAATCATCGGGATCGCGAAGCGCGCCGAATAGTTGACGAGGTTCGTCATCTCCGGCTGCTCGCCCGACCATGACAGCGCGACGATGACATCATCCCCCGTGATCATGCCGAGGTCGCCGTGGCTCGCTTCGGCGGCGTGCACGAAGAAGGCCGGCGTGCCTGTCGAGGCGAGCGTCGCGGCGACCTTGCGCCCGATATGGCCCGACTTGCCGAGCCCGGTGATGATGACGCGGCCCTTGGCCTGGCGCATCAGGCCGATAGCCTCGGCGAAGGGGACGGCCATCGGGCCCTGCAGCGCTGCGGCGAGCGCGCTGATGCCGCAGCCTTCGGCCTCCAGCGTGCGCAGGGCCGATTGGACGGCGGCTTCGCTATCGATTTTACGCATCTCGCGGCGCCCCCCTGTCATTCCGGGGCGGCGCGAAAGCGCCGAGCCCGGAATCCATAACCACAGGCGATTGAAAATGGCGGGTTGCGTCAGTCCGCTCGCAAGTAAGGAAGCTCAGTCCGCCATTTTGGGAGGGGCCGTGAGAGCAATCTCTCCAACTAGCGGTCGTGGTTATGGATTCCGGGCTCGCTTCGCGCCCCACGTTGCGCAAGTGCGCAACGGGAATGACTCGGGGTGAGTTGTTGCCAAAAAATAGCGGCCAACGAGATACGTGAACGCAATAGGCGGCTTCGGGGAGGCCGGATGATTTCGGATTCGAACTTGGCATTAAACTTCCAGGAAGGTCGGGCAAACCAGCATTGCCTCGGCCTCTCCATAGCATGGGGATAACCCGAAGCGCCAACGGATGGTCCGCGGACGCCAACGGATGGCAACGGCCCATTAACCATAAATGTCTTAAGTCCATTAATGACGTTTTCCGCTTCCGGCGGGCGTTCGTGGAAGTGATTGAATTCGTTGAGGTATCTGGACTGTGGGGTTGGGGCCAGCCTGGCGCCGGAGCACGCGCGAAATCCTCCTTCGCGCCGCCTTGCCGTGCCTTGTGCTGACCGCAGGTATGAACCCCGTCCAGGCGCAGAGCCTTGACCTGTTCAACCCGAACCGCGGCGGCTTCGTCTCGGCCAACGATCTGCCGACGCGGCGCACGGCTGACAACGACGCCACGCTTGATCCCGATGCTGATCCACGCCGCCGCAAGGACGCGCCTTCACCGTCCCGCATCGGCCGGGTCCCGGTCTATGGGGTGCCGGCAGCGAGCGGCGCGGCTTCCTCCGGCTTCGATTCGTTGAACCGCAATCGCAAGCAGCCGAAATACTATCCGGGGCAGGCGAGGCCGAAGCCGTCGCCCGGCCCCGGCACGCCGTCGCCGCAACAGGTGACGGCGAACACCACGGGGGCTCGCATCGCGATCCCAACGTCGGAAACGGCGAACAAGCCGCCGATGCCGGCGGCGATGGCCGGCAGCGTGCCAGGCCAGCCGCAGCGGCGGCGCCTGAAGCTTGACGATGATCCGTTCGGCGCGGTTGGCGACTATGCCGGCAGCTTCCTGCTCAAGGGCGCCGTGGAATTGTCCGGCGGTTACGACACCAATCCGGGACGTCTCACCAAACCCGTGGGATCGCCGGCTTATGTGATCGCGCCTGAATTCCTCGCCGTCTCCGACTGGGAGCGTCACGCGCTGGTCGCGGACCTGCGCGGCTCCTTCACCGGTTACGGGCGTGAACTTCCCGCCACCATCGACGGCGCGGCGTCACCCGCGCCGGTCAATATCAATCGCCCCGATTTCACCGGCCATATCGACGGCCGTCTCGACGTCAACCGCGATCTGCGCCTGACCTCGCAATTGCGCCTGCGGATCGCCACCGACAATCCCGGCAGCCCTACCATCCAGGCGGGCCTGGCAAGCTACCCGACCTACAGCGCCTACGGCGCCACCGTCGGCGTCGACCAGACCTTCAACCGCCTGCAAGTATCCGCCGGCGCCACCGTCGATCGTACGGCCTACACCGAGTCCAAGCTCACCGACGGCACAACTTCGAGCAATGATGACCGCGACTTCAACCAGTACGGCGGGGTGGGGCGTATCAGCTATGAGCTGAAGCCGGGGCTGAAGCCGTTCGCGGAGATCGAGGGCGACAGCCGCGTGCATGATCTTGCCGTCGATCGCAGCGGCTATCAGCGCGATTCATCCGGCGGCTATGTCAAGCTCGGCTCGTCCTTCGAGTTCACGCAGCTGCTCACCGGCGAATTCTCGATCGGCTACGCCATGCGCTCCTATGCCGATCCGCGGCTCAACCAATTGTCGGGAATGTTGACCTCGGCGTCGCTGGTCTGGAGCGTGAGCGGGCTGACCACGGCGAAGTTCATCTCCGACACCCAGATCGCCGAGACCACGCTGCCCGGCGCCTCCGGCGTGCTGGTGCGCACCTACACCTTCGAGGTCGATCACGACTTTCGCCGCTGGCTCGCCGCCATCGGCAAGTTCACCTACGGCACCTATGATTACCAGGGCTATCCGCGCAGCGACAAATCCTACTCGATCGAAGGCGACCTCATCTACAAGCTGAATCGCAGCGTCTGGGTCAAAGGCACGGTACGCCACGACATCCTGGACTCCAACGTGCCGCTGTCGAGTTCGTATGCGACCGTGGTGATGCTGGGGGTGAGGGTGCAGAATTGATGGAGGTCTGGAAACGGCCGGAAATTTCACAACCAGGCTGAAACGAAGATCAACGCGGAGAAAATGCCGCTGAAGGCCAATTGCAGTTGAGCCGTTCTGACATCGAGGTCAACAATACCAGCCGGTTGATCGATGGAGGCCTTTTCCATGATCCGGCAATTGCTCATGGCAATCGGAAACGTGATCAGGACGCTCAATGTGATCCAGTGCAGGATGCCGGCGCTGACAAGAACAATCAGCAGCAGATAGGCGGCGTAAATCAAAGCCTTGTATTCGACGATGGAGCCTTTGATGCCGAGCAGCATCGCAAGAGTCCTGATATTTGCACGCCGGTCGTGTGCAATATCGCGCGTATTGTTGGCGTGGAGAATATCGACGGTGATACAGCTCAGGGGTAGGCTGATGGCAATGATTTTCCAGTCCAGCGAAGATGTCATGACGTAGAAAGTGCCGATGGCAATCAGCGGCCCATAGACGATGAAGATCAGAAAATCGCCCAAGGCCCGGTATTTGAATTGATAATAGAAAACGGCGGCGACAACGCCGACCAGCCCGATATACAAGAGCGGCATTCCCGTTCTCGAAAGCAGGAACAAGCCCAGCAAGATGCCGGCCAGTAAGAATGAAAAGCCGTATAACAGGATCGTTCCCGGACGAAATATTTTCTCGACCAGCATGCGGCTCGACACGCAGGTGTCTTCGCGGTCAACCCCCCATTTGTAGTCGAAATAGTCGCTGATCAGATTGCCGGCAGCTTGAAATATGACCGCACCGATAATCGACAAGATGCCGAACCACCAGTTGACCGTGATGGAATCCTGTCGACTGAGGAAGAAGACATAGATGAAGGTGACCAGCGCCGGCATGCTCGAGGCTGGAAAAGACCAGGGGCGAACCGCGACAGCCCAATCCTTCAATGCTGGCTTGTTGTTCACTTCGGTTGTCCGTCTCGATGATGAGCACGTTGATCGCGCCCGTCAGGGACCGCTTTCTCGGCAATAAGCAAGACCAGGTCTGCTCGTGGGCAGGCTCAGCGCGGCAAATCCGTCTTCCCCATCAGGAAGGCATCGATCGAGCGGGCGCAGAGCCGGCCTTCGCGGATCGCCCAGACCACCAGCGATTGTCCCCGGCGCATGTCGCCGGCGGAGAACACCTTTGGCAACGAGGTCTGGTAGTAGGCCGTGTTGGCGCGCACGTTGCCGCGCGGGTCGAGGTCGACGCCGAGTTGCCTCAACAGGCCTTCATGCACGGGATGCACGAAACCCATCGCGAGCAGCACGAGTTGTGCGTCGACCTTGAACTCGGTGCCGGGCAGCGGCTTGAACTTGTCGTCCACGCGCACGCAGTGCAGTTGCTGTACCTTGCCGTCGACGCCTTCGAACTCCTGCGTCAGCACGGCGAACTCGCGTGCCGCGCCTTCGGCCTGGCTGGAGGAAGTGCGCATCTTCAGTGGCCAGTTCGGCCAGGTCAGGCTCTTGTTTTCGCGGTCCGGCGGAGCCGCCATGATCTCGAGCTGGGTCACCGACTTCGCGCCCTGACGCAGTGAGGTGCCGATGCAGTCGGAGCCGGTGTCGCCGCCGCCGATCACGACCACGTGCTTGCCCTTGGCAAGGATGTCCGTGGTGTCGAGCGTCTCGCCGGAGACGCGGCGATTTTGCTGCGGCAGGAAGTCCATCGCGTAATGGATGCCGTCGAGCTCGCGGCCGGGGATCGGTAGGTTGCGCGGCGCCTCGGCGCCGCCGGTCAGCGCCACGGCGTCGTACCGGGCGACCAGCTCGCGTGGGTCAACCGAGCTGCCGACGTGGCTGTCGTAGTGGAAGGTGACGCCTTCGGCCTCCATCTGTGCGACGCGGCGGTCGATGATGTGCTTTTCCATCTTGAAGTCGGGAATGCCGTAGCGCAGCAATCCGCCCGCCTTGGCATGCTTCTCGAACACGTGCACCTCGTGGCCGGCGCGTGCGAGTTGTTGCGAGCAAGCCAAGCCCGCCGGGCCGGAGCCTACGACCGCGATCTTCCTGCCGGTTTTTTCCGCCGCGATCTCCGGCTTCAGCCAGCCATTCTCCCACGCGCGGTCGACGATTGCGCATTCGATGGTCTTGATGGTGACGGGATTGTCGTCGATGTTGAGCGTGCAGGAGGCCTCGCACGGCGCGGGGCAGATGCGTCCGGTGAACTCCGGGAAGTTGTTGGTCGAGTGCAGGTTGCGTGCGGCCTCTTCCCAATTGTCCTGATAGACGAGGTCGTTGAAGTCAGGGATCTGGTTGTTGACCGGACATCCCGGCGTGCCGGGCGCCACTGAGCCGGTGCCGTGGCAATAGGGAATGCCGCAATTCATGCAGCGCGCCGCCTGGTCGCGCAGGTCTTTCTCGCTGAGCGGCACGACGAATTCGCGGAAATGCTTCAAGCGCTCGGCGACGGGCATGTACTTGCGATCGTGCCGTTCGATTTCGAGAAAACCCGTGACCTTGCCCATTAAACCTTGATTCCCTGCGCTCATCCTGGCCCCTTGGTTCGAGACTGCGCTTGGCGCCCCCTCACCACGAGGAACATCTCACCCCCTCATCTCCAAGATGCGGCGCTTGCGCTGCATCTTGAATGATGAGGCCTTGGATAGTTTACGCCCCGATTGCGATTTTCGGCTCGGCGTCGGCGTTCGCCTTCATTTCCTTCAAGGCACGACGGTACTCGACCGGCATCACCTTACGGAATTTCGGCAGCCACTCCCGCCAATTCGCCAGGATCTCGGCAGCGCGCCGCGAACCGGTCGCCTTGGCATGGCGCGTGATCAGAATATGGAGCCGTTCGACATCGGAATCGAGCAGGCTCTCGAACACGTCCACGCGGCCATGGGCCTCGAGGTCGCTCGATTGATGATAGGCGCTCTCGGCGATCATCTCTTCCGACAGAACCGGCTGGAGTTCGACCATCGAGAGATTGCACAGCTTGTCGAAATCGCCGCTCTCGTCCAGCACATAGGCGATACCGCCGGACATGCCGGCCGCGAAGTTGCGGCCCGTCTTGCCAAGCACCACGACGATTCCGCCGGTCATGTATTCGCAGCAATGGTCGCCCGCGCCTTCAACCACGGCGACCGCTCCTGAGTTGCGCACGGCAAAACGTTCGCCAGCGATGCCGCGGAAATAGCACTCGCCTTCGATCGCGCCGTACATCACGGTGTTGCCGACAATGATAGACTCTTCCGGCACGATTGCCGACTGCAGCGGCGGCTTGACGACGATCTTGCCGCCGGACAGACCCTTGCCGACATAGTCGTTGGCTTCGCCTTCGAGCTCGAAGGTGACGCCATGCGCGAGCCACGCGCCGAAGGCTTGGCCTGCGGTGCCCTTGAAGTCGACATGGATCGTGTCGTTTGGCAGGCCGGCGTGGCCGTAGATCCTTGCCACAGTGCCGGACAACATCGCGCCCGCACTTCGGTCGGTGTTGTTGATCTCGACCTCGATCCTGACCGGCGCGCCGCGATCGAGCGCGGGGCGCGCCTTCTCGATCAGCTTGCGGTCGAGCACCGCCTCCAGATGATGGTTCTGGGCCTCCGAACGGTAGATCTTCTGGTCCTTCTCTTCCTTCTGGCGCACGAACAGCCTGGAGAAGTCGAGACCCTTCGCCTTCCAATGCGCCACCAGCTTTGCCTGGTCCAGCATCTGGGTCTGGCCAACCATCTCGTTGAAGGTGCGGAAGCCGAGGTTCGCCATGATCTCGCGGACCTCCTCGGCGACGAAGAAGAAGTAGTTGATGACGTGCTCGGGCTGGCCGGTGAAACGCTTGCGCAGGACGGGATCCTGCGTCGCGACCCCGACGGGGCAGGTGTTGAGGTGACACTTGCGCATCATGATACAGCCGGCCGCGATCAACGGCGCAGTCGCGAAGCCGAACTCGTCGGCGCCGAGCAGTGCGCCGATTACGACGTCGCGTCCGGTGCGGAAGCCGCCATCGACCTGTACCGAAATGCGGCTGCGCAGCCGCTCGCGCACCAACGTCTGGTGGGTCTCGGCTAGTCCAATTTCCCACGGCGAGCCAGCATGCTTGATCGAGGTCAGGGGCGAAGCGCCGGTGCCGCCCTCAAAGCCTGCAATCGTCACATGGTCGGCGCGCGCCTTCGCGACGCCTGCAGCTACCGTGCCGACACCGATCTCCGAGACGAGCTTCACCGACACGTCGCCGTCCGGATTGACGTTCTTCAGGTCGTAGATGAGCTGCGCCAGATCCTCGATCGAATAGATGTCGTGGTGCGGTGGCGGCGAGATCAAGCCGACGCCGGGCGTGGAATGCCGCACGCGGGCGATGACGGCGTCGACCTTGTGGCCGGGCAATTGTCCGCCTTCGCCGGGCTTGGCGCCCTGCGCCATCTTGATCTGCATCATGTCGGAGTTGACGAGATACTCCGTCGTCACGCCGAAGCGGCCTGAGGCGACCTGCTTGATCGCCGAGCGCATCGAATCGCCGTTCGGCAGCGGCTTGAATCGGTCGGCCTCCTCACCACCTTCGCCGGTGTTGGACTTGCCGCCGATCCTGTTCATGGCGACCGCGAGTGTGGTGTGCGCCTCGCGCGAAATCGAACCAAACGACATCGCACCTGTCGCAAAGCGTTTGACGATCTCCTTGGCCGATTCGACCTCGGCAAGTGGCACCGGCTTGCGCTTGTCTTCCTCGGCACTCTTGATCCGGAACAGGCCGCGCAGTGTCAGCAGCCGCTCGGATTGTTCGTTGAGAATCTTGGCGAAGGCGCGATAGCGCTCCTGCAAATTGCCGCGCACGGCGTGCTGCAGCAGCGAGACCGATTCCGCGGTCCAGGCATGGTCTTCGCCACGCGTGCGGTAGGCATATTCACCACCGACATCGAGAGCGGTCTTGTAGGCCTGCGCATCGCCAAACGCGTCGGCGTGGCGGCGCACTGCCTCCTCCGCGATCTCGGCAAGGTCCACGCCCTCGATGCGGGTATGGGTGCCGGCAAAGAACTTCGCGACGAAATCCGCCTTCAATCCAACGGCGTCGAAAATCTGCGCGCCGCAATAGGATTGGTATGTCGAGATGCCCATCTTGGACATCACCTTCAAGAGGCCCTTGCCGATCGACTTGATGTAGCGTTTGACGATCTCGTAGTCGTCGAGCGCCGCCGGCAGGCGGTCCTTCATCGCGATGATGGTCTCGAACGCGAGATACGGGTTGATCGCTTCCGCGCCGTAGCCGGCGAGACAGGCGAAGTGATGCACTTCGCGCGGCTCGCCGGATTCGACCACGAGTCCGACGGACGTGCGCAGGCCGGTGCGGATCAGATGATGATGCACCGCGGCGCAGGCGAGCAGCGAGGGAATCGGGATTCGGTCGCTGCCAACCATGCGGTCCGACAGGATGATGATGTTGACGCCCTCGCGCACGGCGGCTTCGGCGCGCGCGCAGAGTTGGTCGAGCACCTGGTCCATCCCCGCCGCACCAAGGCCGGCGTGAAAGGTACTGTCCAGCGTGCGCGACTTGAAATGACTGCCGGCGACCTCGGAGATCGAGCGGATCTTCTCCAGGTCCGCATCCGTCAGGATCGGCTGGCGCGCCTCGAGCCGTTTTGTGGTCGCCAATCCTTCGAGGTCGAACAGGTTTGGCCGTGGTCCGATGATCGAGACCAGGCTCATTACCAGCTCTTCACGGATCGGGTCGATCGGAGGGTTGGTGACCTGGGCGAAGTTCTGCTTGAAATAGGTGAATAGGGACTTCGGCCGATCCGACAGCGCCGAGACCGGCGTGTCGTTGCCCATCGAACCGGTCGCCTCCTCGCCGGTGGAGGCCATCGGCGTCATCAGGATATTGATGTCTTCCTGGCTGTAGCCGAACGCCTGCTGCCGATCCAGCAGTGGCAGGTTCGAGTACGCGCCCCTGGTCTGCGCTTCCGGCAATTCCTCCAGCACGATCTGGGTGCGGTCGAGCCAGTCCTGGTACGGATTGCTGTCGGCGAGCGAAGCCTTGATCTCGTCGTCAGGAATAAGGCGGCCCTGTTCGAGGTCGACGAGCAGCATCTTGCCCGGCTGCAGCCGCCACTTGGTGACGATCTGGTCCTCCGGGATCTTCAGGACGCCCATTTCGGACGCCATCACGATGCGGTCGTCCTTGGTGACGAGATAGCGCGCTGGCCGCAAGCCATTGCGGTCGAGTGTGGCGCCGATCTGGCGGCCGTCGGTGAACGCGATCGCGGCCGGGCCATCCCACGGCTCCATCAGCGCGGCGTGGTATTCATAGAAGGCACGGCGCTTCTCATCCATCAGCGGGTTGCCAGCCCACGCTTCCGGAATCATCATCATTACAGCGTGCGGCAGCGAGTAGCCGCCCCGCACCAGGAATTCGAGCGCGTTGTCGAAACAGGCGGTGTCCGACTGACCTTCGTAGGAGATCGGCCAGAGCCGGCTGATGTCCCTGCCGTA
>JGI24705J35276_12238099_pt1 | contig 15901 bp, 16 predicted proteins | sample TergutNt197P4_FD_35276 | JGI IMG/M metagenome (IMG submission 35276) | reverse complement strand
GGCTGCGCGCCACGGGCGCGTCGAGAAAACGTACGCCCTGCGCGGCCAGCCGATCGGCCAGCGCGCGGGTGCGGGGCACGTCACTGGTGCTCATATCCACCACGGTCTTGACGCTGCCGCCGGGCGCAACGAGCGGTTCGGCGCCGAAGCACACGTCTTCCACCTGATCGATCGAGGGAAGCGAGAGAAACACCGTGTGTGCCGTCTGGCGCAGCGCGCGCACGTTCGATGCCACCGCGCCCAGCGCAGCCAGGCGCGCCACGTTCTCGGCCTGCACGTCGGCCACATGCACCGGCGAGCGGCTTTTTTGCAGCAGATTGCGGCACATACCCTCGCCCATGACGCCAACGCCGACGAAACCCAAAACTGGAACGCTCATGCCGATACTCCCTGACGCACGCACTTGACGCGCAAAAATTCCTGCAAACCCTCGATGCCGCCTTCGGAACCGAGGCCGCTGTCCTTGTGTCCGCCGAAGGGCGTTTCGGGCAACGAAGCTTGCCACTCGTTGATGCAGACCACGCCGCTGTCGATTCCGCCCGCCAGGCGATGGGCGCGCTGCACGTTGTTGGTGAATGCATAGGCAGCCAATCCAAAGGGCAGGCGGTTCGCTTCTGCGATGGCGTCGTCCAGCTTCTCGAAGGGGCTGATCAGCGCCACCGGGCCAAATGGCTCTGTGTTCGCTGCGTCGCATTCCAGCGAAGGCCGCACAATGACCGTGGGCCTGTAAAAAAAACCCTGACTGCCGATGCGCTCGCCGCCCGTGACGATGGATAAGCCGCGGGCGCGGGCGTCCTGCACCAGCCGTTCGATAGCTTGCAGGCGACGTTCGTTTTTCAGCGGCCCCATCTGCGTGGCGGCGTCAAATGGGTCGCCCACCTTCAGTCTTTGGGCGGCCTGCACAAAGCGTTTGCAGAAATCGTCGAACACGCTGGCCTGCACCAAAAAGCGCGTGGGCGAAGTGCAAACCTGGCCCGCGTTGCGGTACTTGGTGGCGACGGCGGCGCTCACCACGCGCTCCACATCCACATCATCACAGATGATCACAGGAGCATGGCCGCCCAGTTCCAGCGTGGCGCGCTTCATGGTGAGCGCGGCCTTGGCGCCGATCTGCTTGCCCACGGCTGTGGCGCCGGTGAATGTCACCATCGCAACTTGCGGCGAAGCGCAGAGCTGGTCGGCGATTTCGCCAGGCTCGCCGAACACCAGGTTAACCACGCCATGGGGTATGCCCGCATCCTGCACCGCGCGCGCGATGTGCAGCGCCACGCCCGCCGTTTCTTCCGACGGTTTGATGACGATGGTGCAACCAGCCGCCAACGCACCGGCGATCTTGCGCGAAGGCGTGATGGCTGGCGCGTTCCAGCCCGCGAACGCGGCCACCACGCCGATGGGATCCAGCGCAACGGTTTGCGTGATGCCGCCCACGCGCGCGGGGATGGTGCGGCCATAGATGCGCCGTGCTTCTTCCGCGCCCCATTCGAACATTTCGGCGGCGGTGACCACCTCCTTGCGCGCCTCGCCGATGGGTTTGCCCAGTTCAAGCGCAATCTGTGTGCCGATGGCCTCGCCACGCTCACGCATCAGGCTTGCCACGCGGCGCAGCAACGTTGAACGCTCCAGCGCCGGGGTTGTGCGCCACCCGCGCAAGGCGTCGGAGGCGACACCGATGGCGGCCTGCACGTCCGCAGACGTGGCGTGCGCATATTCGCCCAGTGACTGACCGGTACTGGGATTGATGATGGTCAAACGCCGACTCGACGCGCCTTGCCGGAACTCGCCCGCGATGAATTGGGAATATTGCATGCGTTTCACTCCACCTGTATGTTGGATGCCTTGATGATGGAAGCCCAGCGCTCGGTCTGGGTTTTGATGCGGTCAATGAACTGCTGCGGCGTGCCAGTGAGCGGGTATTGCTCCAGCGGCGCCAGGCGCGCCACCACGTCGGGACGGTTCATGATTTCACCCACTGCCGCGTTGAGCTTGGCGACGATGGACCCGGGCACGCCCTTGGGCCCCATAAGCCCGTTCCACGGCTCGGCGGCAAAACCCTTATAGCGATCGCCCAACGTGGGCACGCCCTCGCCGCCGCGCCCGGACACCGCGCTGGCCGAGGCCAGTACGCGCATTTTGCCGGCTTTGACCTGCGGCAACGCCACCGAACCAGCGATGAAGGCAAAGTCCAGACGGCCCGCGACAATGTCAGTCACTGCGGCCGAGTCGCCCTTGTAAGGCACGTGCGTAGCGTTAATTTTGGTTTCGTGCTTGAACCATTCTCCCGCCAGATGGTTTACCGCGCCATTGCCCGCCGAGCCATAGTTCAATTGCGAGGAGGAGCTGCGACCTTTTTCGAGCAACTCATCCAGCGTGCGGATGCTCGACGTTGCGGGCACGACAAGAAAATACGGGTAGCTGGCCACCAGGGCAATGGCGGTAAAGTCACTCAAGGGGTCATAGCCTGTTTTTTGCAACTTGGGAATGATGGACAGCGTGCTGCTGCTGCCGAACATCAGCGTATAGCCGTCAGGTGGAGCCTGCTTGATCTGCATGGCCGCCACACCGCCGGACGCGCCGGCCTTGTTGTCCACGATGAAGCTCTGCTTGAACTTGGCGGTAAGCTCCTCGGCCAAGATGCGCGCGACCACGTCGGTCGGTCCGCCCGCGCTGAAGCCGACCACGATGGTCACGGGCCGCGCGGGCCAGTCGCTGCCCGGTTGGGCCCATGCCGCGCCGCTCAAGGCCAAAGCCGCGCAACCCACCAAAAGGGCGCGTTTGCTGTATGCAGTCATGTTGGGTCAATCTCCAAAAAAGAAGCATCAGGCGATGCGATAGGCATGAACGCCGGGAACCCCCACGCTTTCAAAGCGAGTACAGACGGCGGGGTCGTGGCCGGGCACGATCAGGTCTTCGCCATCGGCCAGCTCTCGGATGCGTGCGTAACCTGCGAGCATGTCCTCAAGGCTGTAGATGGCGGGAAAGGGGTTTTGCAGCGCAAGGTTCTCGCCGTAGTGAAGCGCGTCGGAAGCCAGCACCAGCCAGCCACGTGCGGTGTGCACGCGCACCACTTGCAAGCCGTCTGTGTGGCCGCCCACGCGGTGCAGCTCAATGCCTTCGCGCAGCGCGTGAAAACCGTCGATCAACCGCACATTGCCTTGGTACAGACGCTTGATGAGGGTGGCGATATCGTCGGTCGAAAAAAAATGGTTCTGCTTCGGATCGCACATGCAGTCGCCAGTCGCGTAGCGCAGCTCGCGCTGCTGGACCCAAGCGGTGGCAGCGGGAAATTCACCGATGTTGCCCGCGTGGTCGTAGTGCAAATGCGTGATGACTACGTCGCGCAGTCTCTCGGGCGCGTAACCCAGGCGGCGCAACGATTCGATCGGCGCAACGATGTAGCGCCGACCGCGCGCCAGCGCCGAAACGGCACTGAACCCCGTGTCCACAAGCACCCCCCCGCCCGGCCCGAGAATCAGCCAGACGAAGAAATCCAACGCCATCGGCGCTTGGGCATCGCCGGGCACAGGGTGCAGGAAGTTGCTGCCGCGCGTACGCTCCGCGGTGGCGTACTTCACCGCGAGAACTTGATAGCAAGGCTGATTCATGGTGCGAAGATCATTTTTTGACCAAGGGGCACTTGCTTTCTGCCAGAGAGTTGAACGCCTGCTCGCCGGGCACCGTTTCCAATACGGTGTAGTAGTCCCACGGGGCTTTCGATTCATCAGGCGTTTTCACGCGCACTAGGTACATGTCGTGGATCATCTTGCCGTCCTCGCGCACCTTGCCGTGCCTGGCAAAGGCATCTTCGATGGGCATACTCTTGATCGCCTTCATCACGTCAACCACGTTGTCGGATTTGGCTTTCTCGATGGCCTTGATGTAGTTCAATATGGCCGAATACTGCCCTGCTTGCAGTGCGGTGGGCATGCGCTTGGTACGCTCGAAAAACTTGCGCGCAAAGGCACGCGAGGCGTCGTCCTTATCCCAGTAGAACGACTCAGCGAACATCATGCCGCCTGCGTCCTTCAGGCCCAGTCCGTGTACGTCCATGATACTCATGAGCATGGCCACGGTCTTTTGCCCGCCGCTGGCAAGACCGAACTCCTTGCCTTGCTTGATGGCGTTTTGCAGGTCGGTGCCCGCAGCGGCGAAGGCCACTGCGTCAGCCTTGCTTTCTTTGGCCTTGATGATGTAAGAAGCAAAGTCATTGCCCGGAAATGGGTAGCGGGAAGATCCCAGCACCTTGCCTCCCGCGGCCTCAATGAAGCGCCTGCCGTCGTCTTCCAGCGAATGACCGAAGGCGTAGTCCGCCGTGAGGTAGTACCAAGTCTTGGCGCCGTTTTTCACCACGGACTGCGTGCCCACCTTGGCCAGCGCGTAGGAGTCATAGACCCAATGCAGGTTGTTGGGCGTACAGTCTTCATTGGTGATGCGCAGTGAACCCGCGCCCGTGACGATAGAAATGCGGTTTTTGTCCTGCGCGAGTTTCATCGCGGCCAACGCTACGGCGCTGTTGCCCATTTCAGTCACCGCGTCCACTTGGTCGCGGTCGAACCATTCGCGCACACGTGTGGCGGCCACATCGGCCTTGTTTTGGTGATCTGCCGTAACCATCTCGATCGGATAACCGAGCACCTTGCCGCCGAATTCATCGATCGCGATTTGGGTCGCGACAATGGATCCCTTGCCCACGTTGTCCATGTACGGGCCGTTGATATCGGTCAACACACCGATCTTGACAACGCCATCCGAAATGCGCACGCCCGGATCTTGCGCAAAACTCACCAGCGGAATGAGCAACATGGCCGCGGCGGATGCAATCCTTGAATAACGATTTCCGTTCATGAGGTTTCCTTGTCGATATAGGGTTATGGACTGACGATATCAAAATAAAAACGACCATTCACGGGCGTAGCACATAACTGTCCTTGGCCAAAGTCAACGGACACTCGGTGACGGATTGCAGATCGTTCAGCGACAACCCAGCAACCGTGGCGCGGACCAACATGCCGCCGGGCTGCACATCCAGGACGGCCAAGTCGGTATAGATGCGATCGACCACCCCCACGCCGGTCAGTGGATAGGTGCATTTCTGGACAATTTTCGGTTTGCCTGTCTTGGTCGTGTGTTCCATCGTGACGAAAATTTTGTGATCTCCGACCGCCAAGTCCATCGCGCCGCCCACAGCGGGTATCGCGTCAGGCGCCCCGGTATCCCAATTGGCCAAGTCGCCTTCGGCCGAAACCTGATACCCCCCCAGCACCGCAAGATCAAGATGGCCGCCACGCATCATGGCAAACGACACCACATGATCGGTAATGGCCGAGCCGGTCATCAGCGTGACGGGTTCCTTGCTGGCATTGATGAGGTCCGGATCGACCGGCGCGCCAGGCACACCCGGCCCCATGCCCACAATGCCGTTCTCGGTGTGCAAGATGATGTCGCGATCCGGAGGCAAAAAGGCCGCGATCAACGTTGGAATGCCTATGCCCAAATTAACGTAAGCGCCATTGGGAATGTCCCCGGCCACCGTCTTGGCAATCTGATGGCGCGTTAGTTTTTCAACCTTCATTGCGGCTTGACCTCGATAACGCGTTGAACGAATATGCCCGGAGTCATGACGTGCTCAGGCGCCAAATTTCCCAAGGGTACGATCTGGTCGGCTTGAACCACGGTGGTCTTGGCCGCCATACACATAACCGGAGAGAAATTGCGAGCAGCGTAGCGGTACATCAGATTGCCCCAGCGATCCGCAGTCTGACCGCGAACAAAGGCAAAATCACCCTGCAGCGGCTGCTCCAGCACATAGCCAACGCCGTCGATCATCCGTGTTTCTTTGCCCTTAGCCAATGGCGTGCCATAGGAAGTGCGCGTATAAAATGGCCCCATGCCCGCGCCAGCAGCGCGCATGCGCTCAGCCATGGTGCCTTGCGGCACCAGTTCGAGTTCGAGCTTGCCTGAACGATAGGCCTCTGCAAAGGCCGCAGCGTTCGGGTTGACGCGATCGGTGGAGCGACCGAATGAGCAGATCATTTTGCGCACTCTGCCGGCCTCGATGAGTTGGCTCAGGCCGAATTTGCCGTTGCCCGCGTTGTTGTTGACAATCGTGAGTTCGCGCGCGCCTTGATCAAGTAACGCGCACAGCAGTGCCGTCGGAACACCCGATACCCCGAACCCGCCTACTAGAACGATGGCCCCGTCTGGCACGCCAGCCACGGCATCCTCAAGTGTGGGTACTGTTTTATCCAGCATTTTTTCTCCATGACGCGCCCCTTTCGATGCGTCTTTGTTACCGTATCATGACGAACAAAACGAATCAAATGAGCGGTTTTCAGCAACCATTTTTTCCAACAGCGGCGCAGGTTTCCAGAACTCGCCGTGCTCTTTTTGAAAGCGCAACACTGTTTCCAGCACGACAGGCAGTCCGATCTGGTCGGCATAAAACATCGGCCCACCGAGAAACAACGGGAATCCGTATCCGTTGACGTAGATCAGGTCGATGTCGGAAGCCCGCGTCGCGATGCCTTCTTCGAGAATCTTCGCGCCTTCATTGATGAGGGCGTAAATCGTGCGCTGAACGATTTCTTCGTCGCTGATCGTTCTGCGCCCGATGCCATCTTCGCGAGCGCACCGTTCAATCACTTCACCAACGAATGGATCGGCAATGGGATCGCGTTTACCTGCCTCGTAGCGGTAAAAACCTTGGCCTGTTTTCTGACCAAAGCGCCCCATCTCGCATAAGGTATCGGCCACTCGCGAGTAGCGCAAGTGCCTGGGCCGTGTCGGCGCCATGCGTTTGCGGTAGGCCCAACTGATGTCCAGTCCGGCCAAGTCCGTCATGCGCAGCGGCCCCATGGCCATGCCGAAGCGCTCCAGCGCGCCATCGACCTGCTGCGGCGATGCGCCTTCTTCCAGCAAGAAATGCGCTTCGCGCGTGTACTGGCCGAGCATGCGGTTGCCAACGAAACCATCGCAGATACCCACCAGCACCGGCAGCTTGCCCATACGACGAGCCAAGCTGAACACGTGGGCGATGACACCACCGTCAGTTGTCTTGCCGCGCACCACTTCAAGCAAGCGCATGACGTTCGCAGGACTGAAGAAGTGCATGCCAAGCACCCGTGCCGGACGCTTGGTGCAAGCCGCGATTTCGTCAATATCCAGCCGGGAGGTATTCGAGGCAAGAATGGCCGACGGTTTGCATACCGCATCGAGCTGACTAAACAGTTGGCGCTTGACATCCATGTCTTCGAATGCCGCCTCGATGACTAGGTCCGCATCGGCCAGCGCCTGCGTATCCAGAGAACGCTTGATCCGGCCCAGGCGCTCGTCCATCTGTGCCTGGGTGAGCTTGCCGCTGGCTACCGTGGCTGCGTAGTTCTTTTGAATGGTGTGCCAGCCTCGCTCAAGTGCACTCGCCTCCCGTTCGACCAGACACACGGACAGGCCCGCACTGGCCAGGCTCATCGCGATGCCCCCGCCCATCGTGCCCGCGCCCACCACGCCAACCAGGCGAATCTCCCCCGGCTGTTTCCAGTCGCCCGGCAATTTCAGCGCGGCGCGCTCGGAAAAAAACAGGTGGCGTTGCGCTTTCGATTGCGTGCCGCTGACCAACTCCAGGAAACGCTCGCGCTCGATAGCCAGGCCACGGTCAATGTCGTAATCGACCGCAGCCTGTACACATTCGATACAGGCTAACGGCGCGGTGCAGCCTCGAAAGCGCCGCTGCGCCTGTTTGCGAGCCCGCTCATATATCTGCGCATCCTGTGGCGCCTGGGCTCGACGCGCGCCAAGTACGCGCGTTGCCAGTGGATCGCGCGCCCGATTCAGCGCAAAGCGCGCGGCGCGATTGACGAGATCGCTGTCGAACAAGGCATCTACCAAGCCCAAAGCCAACGCCTGCTTTTCATCGACAGGTTCTCCGGTGGCGATCATGTCCAGTGCCGCTTCGACCCCGATCAAACGCGGCAGGCGCTGCGTTCCCCCGGCACCCGGCAAAATGCCCAGTTTCACCTCGGGAAGGCCCAGCAAGGCGCCGGACATGGCCACGCGATAGTGACATCCCAGAGCCAATTCCAAGCCACCACCCAATGCTGTACCGTGAATGGCCGCGATGACGGGCTTGGGCGCATTTTCAATAGCGGCAATAACGTCGCGCAAAATTGGAAATTGGGTGGACTTCGGCGTGTTGAACTCACGTATTTCCGCGCCGCCGCAAAAAAGCTTGCCTTCGCCTGTCACCACGACAGCTTCAATGGCGGGATTGGCAAAAGCAGCCCCAAGCGCCGTCAGCAGTTCTTGGCGCAAGGCTGCGCTCAGGCTGTTGACCGGCGGATTGAACAGGCGCAGCACCGCAACGCGCCGCTGCTCCAGCGTTTCAGTCAAAACTTGCATGGCCGGGTCATTCAAGCTCGACAATGATCTGGCCTTCACTGACCTCGTTGCCCTCGGTGACCAGCACCCTGGCCACGACGCCAGCCTCTTCGGCCTCAACAGGTATCTCCATCTTCATCGACTCAACTTTGATCAGCACGTCCCCCGCTGCCACCCGCTGGCCAGCAGCCACCTCCACTGCAGCGACGCTACCGGCGATGGGTGTTTCAATTTTCTTCATTGCTCTCTCCTGATATGTTTAATCAAACTGTCTTGACTCATTTCACCATCGTCATTGCGGGTATCACGGACGGTAGCTGAAGGCGCGCGGCCCCGGCTCGCGCAACGATGACGTCAAATCGACGAACTCTTGCAGCAGACCACGCGTTTCGGCCGGATCAATGATGTCCTCAACCACGAAAGCCTCGGCGCTGCGAAAAGGCGAATTCAAGCCACGCACGCGCGCCTCAATTTCGTGGCGCTTGGCCTCGGGATCTTCCGCCGCCTCGATCTCCGCTTTGTAAGCCACTTCGAGTCCACCCTCAATGGGCAGCGAACCCCACCGCGCCGAAGGCCACGCATAACGGAAATTGAAGCGCCCAGCGTTCTGATGCGCGCCGCCTGCAACCCCAAAGGCTTTGCGGACGATGATCGTGCACCAGGGCACAGTGGATTGCGCCACCGCCGTCAATGCCCGAACGCCATAGCGCATGGCGCCCGATTTTTCAGCAGCCAGACCAATTTGAAAGCCCGGCACGTCCACGAAATTGACCACGGGCAGATGAAAGGTTTCCGCCAAATCCAGCAGGCGAATGAATTTCTCGCACGCGGGGCCATCCAGTCCCCCGCCGTAGAAATACGGGTCGCTTGCGAACGCGGCCACCGGCCAGCCATCGATGCGCGCCAAGCCCGTAATCATGGCCCGTCCCCAAGCGGCCCCAATCTCCATGAAGGACCCCTCATCGACCAGCCCATTGACAATGGGACGCATTTTGTAAACGGCCCGCGTGTCTTCGGGCACGACATTGCGCAGCCAACCCGGCTGCGCCGTAGCACAGCCGGGTTGTCCACGCGGGGGCAACTCGTCCACGTTGCGCGGCAAGTACGACAGGAAGCGGCGCACCTTGATGAATGCATCTTCCTCAGACTTCGCCTCGTCGTCAACCACGCCATTGCGGGTATGGATGGCGCTGCCCCCCAACTCGTTTTTCTCCAGGTTCTGGCCAATGCGCGCCACCACGGGCGGACCGGCAACAAAAAGCTGGGATATCTCGCGCACCATGATGGAGTAGTGACTGGCCGCAACGCGAGCCGCTCCCATTCCAGCCACCGAACCCAACGCCAGGGAAACCACGGGAACCGTGGCGAGGTTCTGCGTCACCAACGGCCACACGCGCATCTTGGGCAGCAGGGTGTGGCCCTTGATCTCGATGTTGCGCACCGAGCCGCCGCCGCCTGTGCCGTCCACCAGACGCACCAGCGGCACCCGCAAATCGTGGGCCATCTTCTCCGATTCCATCTGCTTGTCGCCCACCGCGCCATCGTTGGCGCCACCGCGCACCGTGAAATCGTCTGCCGCGAGGACCACGGGGCGACCATCGACTCTGGCACGACCGATCAACAGATTGGAGGGCGTCACGTCGAGTAGTCTGCCCTCGGCGTCGTAGCGCCCAACGCCCGCCAAGCCGCCGACCTCCCGGAAACTTCCCGAATCGACAAGTTTCTCAATGCGTTCGCGCACCGGCAAGCGACCGTTATTACGATGCCGCTGCACTTTTTCTTCGCCCCCCATCTGCAGGGCGAATTTTCTGCGCATCGCCAATTCTTCAAGTTCTTTTTCCCAAGCCATCGATTTCATCCTCCATGTCGGTTGATATGCGAACGCCAGCGCGATTCATTGGGCTTCGACGTTCGCTGCTTTGAGCAGGATGGCGTTCTGATTGAGCTCGTTGGCGATCTTTTTCTTGAACTCGTCCACGCCGATGGGGTCAGGAGCGCCTTGCACGAGCAGACGCGCATTGACTTGCGGATCCGCAACCACTTCACGCAGCGCCTGATTCAATTGCTCCACGACGGCGGGCGGCGTACCGGTCGGGGCAAATACACCGACCCAGAAACCGATGTCGAATCCAGGGTATCCAAGTTCAGCCACCGCAGGGACATCCGGCAAATCTACCCAGCGCTTGGCGGTGGATACTGCCAACGCTTTGAGCTTGTTGGCCTTCACATGAGGCACTCCCGTCAAGGTATCGAAACCGAAGTCAATGTCGCTGCTCAACAAGGCCATCTCCACGGGCACGGTACCCTTGTATGGCACATGCCGCATTCTGACGTTCGACAAATTGGCCAGTTGCGCACCAGCCAAGTGAGCCAGATTTCCGATACCCGCCGAGCCATAGGTCACGGTATCGGGATGCTTTCGCGCGTATTCCACCAGCGACTGGACGTCGTTGACCCCGGTCAAGCGTGGATTATTGGGATTGATGAGCAGCACGAACGGAACCGTCACGACGGTACAGACAGGAGCCAAGTCTTTCTGCGGGTCATAGCCCGCGTCCTTGAACATCAGGGGATTGACCGTAATCGAACTGGAATTGCTTATCAGCAGGGTATAGCCATCCGGCTTGGACTGTGCCACGGCTCGCACGGCAATCATGCCGTTGGCGCCCGACCTGTTCTCGACGACAAACGACTGGTTCAACCGTCTGGACAAGGCATCGGCGACGATGCGCGCCGTGGAGTCGATGGTTCCGCCCGGCGTGAAACCGACGATCAACCTGACGGGGCCATCCGAAGGGAATGCTCCCGCATGAACCGTCGCCGCCGTTGCGCCAACCAGCGCACAGAACAGGCTGACCAATACTTTTTTATAACTCCAGTAAATGGATTTCATTTTGTCTCCAGTTTTTGAAAAATGCATCTCCCGGCCTCATCCCAACCGGTTCTATGCACACTTGTGAGTAATATCAATGAGCGCGATTTTCATCGCGCGACCAACCCAGCAAGAAAGCGCTGGGTACAAGAGAGCATGCTCCTTGTTTCGTGTTGAGCATAAATGACGAACATTTTCCAGCTCGTAACAGAGCCATAATTGAAGTTTCCTCTGTTCATCTTTTGCACAGTAATTTTGCAGGTTGTTTTGAATACGGTTTTTATAGCCGAATCAGCGGCTGTTCATTGGCTTGCGCCCAGAAATCGGTCATGCACGAGGTGTCCTGCCCATCGCGTCCAGCGTGGCGCGCCAGTTGAAACAAGCTGCGCGCAAGGTTTCCCATGGGTAACGACACGCCCACGGACTGCGCGGCCTGGCATGCCAGCGTAAGATCCTTGAAACCCAGCGCAATGTCGAAGCCCGGCGACAGATCGCCCGCAAGCACCTTCGCGGGCCATTTTTCCTTGAGCTGTCCGTTCGATGCCGTGGTGCCCGCGAGCACATCAAAAGTTTTGCGCGCATCCAGACCCAGCGCGCCAGCGAGCACCAGCGCCTCGGAATTGAGTTGGCAGTAGCACAACACCATGAGGTTGTTGATGAGCTTCATGCGCGTGCCGCTGCCCGGCGCGCCACAGTGCAGCACGGTCGTCCCCATCTTCAGCAGCAGCGGTTCCAGCGCCGCACGATCATCCTCTTGGGCGCCGAGCATGAACAACGACTGGCCGCGATCGGCATGGGCAGCCAAGCGCCCCACGGGCGCGTCGGCAAAGCGCAGGCCACGCTCGCGCGCCACGCTCGCGAACTCGTCCACGGTATCAGTGTCTATAGTGCTCAACTCCACGAGAAAGCTGCCCGGGCGCAATCGCGCGAACACGCCGTTCTCGCCGAGGATCACCTCACGCGATTGCTTGGGGCCCGGCAGCATGGTAAAGACCACGTCCGCGTTGACCGCAAGATCCTGCGCGCTGACCGCCCGCGACGCACCCAGCGCCGTGAGCGCTTTCATGGGCGCGCTTTGAATGTCGTACACCGTCAAATCGACGCCCTTGCGCGCCAGATGAGAGGCCAGCGCCAAGCCCATCCGGCCTAGTCCGATAAATCCGGCTTTCATGTGGATTCCTTGTCTCCAATGCGTTGCAGCACGGGCAGCAGATAGCGCAGGAAGACCTGCAGCGCCTCGCCCATCGGGGCGTGACCCAAGCCCGGCATGTCATGAACAAAAGTGCGGCGTAGCATCAGATACCTATGGCACTCAATGCCTGCAAAACAGGGGCGATGCCCGTATAAGGGGCCGTCTGCACGATAACTTCGATCACCTCTTTTTGCGACAGGCCGACATTAAGCGACGCCTTGGCGAACTTGCTTGTAAGCCCAGCGTACGTCAAGGCGGCGAACGAGGCCAGCGCGCAAATGGCTCGCTCGCGCGTTTGCAGCCCCGGTCGCTGCCATATTTCCCCATAGCAAAAAGCAATCACGTCCGGATAGAAACTCGACGTCACAGGGTTGTGTGGCGATGCATGACCGTCGTGCTGGCGCTCCGCGTGCAATCGATTCATCATGGCCTTGCCACGCTCGGTCAACACGGTCATGGCGTCATTGCGCGGGCCAGTGGCTGTGTTTCTGATGCCCAGGGCTGCATACACCCGATCCGCCAGATCCAGACAATCCTCCGACACCGAGCCAAAGCCAGCATATATCCCGCACTGGATGAAAATTTCATCAATGGATTGCGGAGTCAAACCAAGATTGAGGGCTGCCGCCAAATACTGTTCCAGCGTCCGAAGCCGATGACGAACGCACAGCGCTGACAGCGTCGCGATCATCCGGTCTCTTCGGCTCAGGCCAGGTCTTGCCCATACACGGCCAAAGCCGAACTCCTGCATGAGTTGCGCGAGATCACTATGCGCGGATGGTTGCTCGGCGCCGAAAAGCTCCTCCTGAAAGGTCTTGCCGAGTTGACGCAATTGTTCACGATCATTCATAAGGTTTTCTCACTTTGGCTGGATGCCAACTTCAGCGATGCGTGTCGCCCATTCGGCCCTGTCCTTGCGCATGTAGGCGCCGAATTCGGCAGGTGTCTTGATCAGCATGCGTGCGGAGCAACACGTATCCATTTTCTTGGCGACCTCGGGATCACGGACTGCCTTATCCAATGCCGCCGCCAGCTTGTCCACGATCGGCGCTGGTGTTCCCGCCGGCGCTAGCATGCCTACCCATGTCGCCAGTACGAAATCCGGCAGTCCTGATTCCACCAGGGTCGGTAGCTCATGCACTCCAACGATTCGCTCAGCCGATGTCACGCCGAGAGATTTGATCCGCTTTGCCATGAGATGGGCCTTCGACGTTGTAACGTCATTGAACATGAACGTGATCTGCCCACTCATCAAATCTGCCACGGCTTGAGGACTGCTCTTGTATGGAACGCCTGTGGCCTGGATATTCAGGCGCTTGAGCATGCTGGCGCCTGCGATTTGGCCGACAGTCGCCCCCCATCCATAGGAAGCGCTGTCTGGATGCGCTTTCAGCCAGTTGGCAAGCTCTCCCAAATTGCTGACAGGAAGACTGTTGTTCACGAGCAAGGCGTAATAAGCCTCCATGATGCCGCCAACCGGAAGAAAGTCGCGTTCCGTGTCGTATGGCAGCTTTTGGAACAGGCTTGGATTCAACGAATGCAGAGACGCCGAAGTGATAAACACGGTATAGCCATCGTGCGCTGCGTGCGCTGCCACTTCCGCTCCGATTAAACCGTCCGCGCCCACACGGTTTTCAACGATAACGGCCTGTCCAAGGGTGTCTTGCATGTGCTTGGCCACAACCCGGGCTACCGTATCGGTTCCGCTTCCCGCCGCGAACGGCACAATTGCCCTGATTGGATGGTTTGGAAAGTCTGATTGGGCTTGGGCCGCCGCAGTCCAGAATGTGACGCCAAAAGCAAGCAATCCGTATTTTAAAAATACACGGATCACGTTGCCGTACACCGTCAAATCGACGCCCTTGCGCGCCACATGAGAGGCCAGCGCCAAGCCCATGCGGCCCAGACCGGTAAATCCGGCTTTCATGTGGATTCCTTGTCTCCAATGCGTTGCAGCAGGGGCAGCAGATAGCGCAGGAAGACCTGCGGCGCCTCGCTCATCGGGAAGTGGCCGAGGCCCGGCATGATCTGGAGTTGCGCGCCAGAAATCAGGCGCGCAAGCTCTTGGCTGTCCTCGGGCGAGCATGAATAGTCGTATTCACCCGTCAGCAGAAACAACGGGCAGCGCCGGGTGTCGATGCGCTGCACACGCCCGCGCAAATCGCCTTCGCCCGTGTAAAAGTGCAAATCGCCCTTGAACACGCCGGGGCCGCCTTGCATGTAGTGCCAGAGCGTTTCCCAGCGGTCACGCTCGGGCGCGCTGGGGCCTACCAGGCCAGACACGATGCCCGCGCAGACCTCCCCGCCATGCACGTCAGGCCGATGCAGCCAGTCCAGATCGTAGTAGGGGTTGACGTGTGCACCCGATTGCAGGCCGATCAACGCCTTGAAGCGATCAGGCTGCTGCAACGCCAAGTGCAACACCACGCGCCCGCCAATCGAACAACCCATGACGATGGGCCGCTCAATCTGCATGGCGTCCATGAAAGCCAGAATGGTTTGCACATATAAAGCGCTGGTCAATTGGTATTCGCGCGCCTGCCAACCCTCGGGTGGCGAAGACTTGCCATGCCAAGGCATGTCAAAGCAAATCACCTGATGGCCCGCCGTCAGTTCGGAGCAATTGAGGAGGGCGCGGTATTGACGCGTATCGCTGCCGGCCGTGTGCAAGCACAGCAGAGGCTGGCCGTTGCCCGCCGTCTCGTAATACACGCGGCACATGCTGCCCGCGATCTCAAAGTTCACGTAACCGCCGATCACAGCTTCTTTTTCAACGCGCATGGAGTTCCCTTCCAAGCCGCTTGACCAAGCCTTTGAAATACAGCAGGTTGCGCATGAACACCGTCATGTCGCCCTCGATGCGCAGCGTTTTGAAGCGCACCATCGCGAACAGATCGTGAAAGCGTGGCTGCGGTTCGCTTGCCCAGAAGCGATCCCAAGCATCGTCGTTCGCGCACAACGCGAAGCTCCAGCACGGCATCACGTGCGGACCAAGGACGATGCGCTGCACACGCCCGTCCTGCACGGTGATAAGGTATTCGGCCTCGCCTTTCCTGAGCAAAAAGGTTACACAAACCCAGCGGCCTCTGCGGGCCAGATCGTCGTCAATTATGTGCATAACAATGCGTGTCTCCAATGTGGAATTATATATCTCCCAGCGCCACTGTCCGGTTAAAAGTCGAACAAAATCAACTGGTTAGCCGCGCCGGGCAGTTCTGTTTGAGACTGATCGGGCCACAAGGCGCATGAAATCTCGGTTTTCGGGTAAACAGCGCTAGCCGCAACGGGCAAAGTTTTGATCTTACCCGGCGGCGGGTCGCGCCACGGGCATGCCATGCTTTTCATAGCTGGCGGCGCTTGCCTTGAAACAATTTCAGAATCAAAACACCTGATTAGGTACATACCTCAGAAAGGATTGAAAGCGCCCAAGCAGGACGCATCTACAGGGATGAGCCAAGCAAGCAGAC
>JGI24705J35276_12238101_pt1 | contig 15924 bp, 12 predicted proteins | sample TergutNt197P4_FD_35276 | JGI IMG/M metagenome (IMG submission 35276) | reverse complement strand
TCATTCGACACAGGATTAGGCAATACAAACACCACAACACAAATACACACCGCTAGTTATATAGTTAACGAAAAGTTATACTGCTATACCAACAATTTTTTATCTTTAAATCTTACTCTTTTTAGGTTGTTTATGGTAATGGCAAAGGTTTAGGGATACCATAGAGGAGCGGAATGAAAAATGAGGTATATCAAAAAGTTTTCAACAATTCTTTTGCTTGCAGCACTAATATGCTCTTTTGCAGCATTACCCGCCACTTATGCAGCAACCTCAAAATCAAATCAAGAAAAAGCCTTATCATTTGTAACAAACGTAATTCCCTTTGATACCACAAAATACGACATTACGCTGACTAACCACATAAATGGTCCGCCGTCAGAATGGGATTCTTACGACAGAGAAACCTTTGACTACACTCTGAAATCTAACGAAAACACGTTAATTGCATCGTGCAGTTTTCAAGACAATATTTTAACATATTGCCTTATGATGTCTCCAACTGAACCAGTATCTCAATACAATTCTGACAAAAACTTGGTCAATGTCGCAAAAATTTTTATAGAAAACTATCAAACATTCACTGGCGAAAAATTAACAGATATGTTAAACACTTTATCCAATGCCGATAGCACTAAAAACATGACTGCAACCTCAGGTGATATTAAATTACAAATATCAAACATACACCTTGATTTAGAAACAATTCGAACACAGTTTATGTGGACTATAACGATAAATAATGTAGACTATACCACATTATCAATTGGTTTTGACAATGATATCTTCAACGGTTTTATGGATAATCGAGGGCTTTTTGAAATTGGTAACCCTGACGTAAGTATAACACATGAGCAAGCTGTTAATTTGGCTTTGAAATACATTGAAACCTATTCATATAAAGGGTTAGCGGGTACAGCTGATAACCCGCAAACTGTGGACATAAGTGGCTTTAAGGTCGTTAAAGACCTTATAAGTAGCAAATTAAGCGCTTTTCCTTATGAGACAACTTGTGTTTTGTATCCATACTATAGTGTTCAGCTGCCTCTTGAAGAACTCTATCCTGGAAATGTCTGGGCACTTTCAGTTTATGTCTGGGCTGGTTCTGGAGATGTCTTTTTCTGTCAACCATTAGGCTATGGCGGCATTATAGATGATACAGTACTACAACCTTCAAACACTGACTCTACCGCAATACCACAAAATCAAAACATGCTAATCATAGGCATAGCTATTGTGACAACTATAACAGTCGCAACAACTGGCGTATTGATAACCAAAAAGAAACAAAAATAAGCACCCCAATCCACCTTTTTATTCTTTTTGAATGTGCAAAGACGTAAAACCAAAAATATTTGTACACGAACAGCAAACATATGTAACTGTGAATTAAAGTGGTCTCGGAAGGTATAATTCTTGGTTTACTTACGTTTATCAAAAAGGAAATATTGACCAAGGAATTATCAGGTAAAATAATACTTTTTTTAAAAAGACATTGGAAAAAACTGGTTATTGCGTTTGTAATTGCGCTTTTAGTAATCATTTTTTGTTGGTACACAAATAGAGCATCTGTATCCATTACCAGCCTAAAGGATGGTGCAACAGTGAGTGTTGACGAGCTAATTACAGGTACATATGCAAATATCCCCGAAAATTACACACTCTTGATTGCAATCCGTTCTGGCAATCTATATTACCCTCAGGATTTGCCTACGCTTTATAAAAACGGTACTTGGACATGTAACGTTCACTTTGGCAATGAAAACGATGACGGAAAACCATTTGAGATCATTGTTGTATTTGCTAACAAAGCTGCACAAAACGACATTGCAAACAACAGTCAATTTTCAGTTTTTCCACCCGAGGGCGCAACAGAAAAGGATAAAATAATAGTTAGTAGAGGTGCTTACCCTACAGGACTTACCACATCAACACCAACGTCTACTCCGCCTTCTTCTAGCGAACCCACAGCTACCACCCCAACGTCCGCCAAAACAGATGTAACTATCACCTTTCCCGCTAATAATGCCCAAGTCAGTATGTATGAATGGGTTCGTGGTACTTCACAAAATATCCCCGATGGACAACATATGTGGATACTCGTTTGGGTGGATGGCATGTACTTTGTACATGAGGTTGAAACAATAAATGACTCTGGGCGATGGGAGCATTATACACAAATAGGACAGACCGGCGAGGAGAAAAGTTTTGACCTTATATCAGTACTTGCTGATGGTCCAGCGCATGAAACGCTTCAAAAGAACACTAACAATTACTATACCTCACAAAATCTGCCCAAAGGGATAGACTTCTATGACACCGTAACTGTAACACGGCGACCTCCCCTTGGTATACCTCTACTTTGAAGGTATTTTTAGGTGGGTGATTTCGTAATGGCGGTTTTTTACATTAAGGTCAATATTATCGGTTGTAGTTCGGGGCGTTCTGCAACAGGTGCAGCGGCTGTATCGGTAACGTTGCCCTTGTATGGAAAAAGTTTAGGGATTCTGCCTTATTATTTTATTTCTGATGTTATGCAATTTTGACGTTTTAAATAACGTGTCTCAATTTCTTTTCTAAAATCAGAGTCGTTGTAATACCTTATTCTATCTTTCATAGGTAAATCTTTAGTTACCTTATAATTATAGTACCTTATTGCATGAATGTCATCAATAGTAAAGTTTGCACTTATTTTAAGTCTAGTTTTCACTCCTCTTTACCTCCCATAAGGTATGACGGTGTGCGTATCATGGTAACAAGTCCATTCCGGTTTGTGCGGCAACTAATTTAACTCCTTTTATAGTCCGCATATTAACAATACGTCTAAAATTCCATGAAACTATGTATGTACAGTCATGAACTAAAGAACAAGCAATATGCAAGCAATCATCAAAACTTTTAGGCGTTACTGTTTCCGTTTTCTATGTTTATTTTTTGTTTTCCACCTGAAATACCATCAAAACATGTGGAAAAAGTGTTAGATTAAAGACTCTTTTTGATTTGGAATTGGAAATCTAATTTTTGTATAACTCTGAAGATAAGTCGCTTAGTTTGCAAACAATTAATAGACTCTTGTGTATTTCTATAGGTGTTGGCGTGTTAGGGGTAAGGTGACTTTGAGTACCTATGAAAAACCAAAGCAGCCTGATAAAAAATCAGATAACAATAGTAATTGTAGTAGTTTTGATGTTTCAGAGTTATTTGAGCCTCAACGTCAAGCTGGTTTTAACGGTGTGGAAGTAGAACATATTGGACGCAACACATACAATCTTAGTAACATAAGTATACACGACCCCACAACCTCATCAGAAAAGCCTGAAATTGGACCGTTAATAGGTAAGTTAGGTAGTTCAAGTGGTGGGGAAGCTCTTGATAGTAAAACAGGGGTCAAAATGGAAAATGGTTTTGGCTACAATTTTGCGGTTTCGCCGTTTTTGTCTGCTAATGCAGGTGCGAAGAGCATGCCGTTGCAAGGAAAAGGGTTACGTGAGGCCGCACTCATTTCACAAGGTGATCCCTATTCCGGAACGCCGCTTGGGATATCGGGTAAACTGGCAAAAAACATCCATGATAGTTTTGGCATAGACGCGAGCAAGTTATCGTTGCGGGAGTCTTTGGAAGTTTCAAAAATGGGTGCACGTGCCACCGCACAAGGTAGTGTGATTCGCTTTGCGCCGGGTGAGTTTCGTCCAGATACTTATGAGGGGTTGGGTATTTTGGGTCATGAGCTTGCGCATGTGCGGGAACAGGCTTTGGGTCATGTTCATGCGCCTGGGGATAGTGTATTTAAGGATACGGCACATGAGATGCTTAGTGATCGAGATGGAGCGGCCTTTGCTTCTGGGGCGCTTCATGGTGTCGAGTCAGTGTCTCTTGTTGGTGTGGACGCGGAGCATATGCCAGTGCAGAGACAAGAGTCAACAGAGACTACTCAAAAAAGCGAACCTGAGATCTTAACGCCCGAAAAGATACGAAAAACTTTTACGCCCAAATGGGAGGCCGTTATTACTGACCTGTTAGGGAGTCCTATTCATATTTTTAAAATTGCAAACGATGATACAATTGTCACTGGTCTTTACGATCTGATCGACCCAAAGACCCTGATAACCTATAATGAGGTTGCTTATTTTGCGATGGAGGGTGGCCATTTAATATTAGATAAAAAAGGGGATACACATGTAGGCTTTAAATTTCTGAACAAAGAAGAGTTGGAAAGAGCGTTGCTTTATAACTTTGATCTAATGTTACGCGCTCTTCCTGATGCTGATGATATCCTAAGTGTAGCACCTGATATTTTTAACCTGTTATACGCTATCTCTAATGCTTTGCAAAGAACACCTGTTACTGACGATCGGTGGTACTACAAACAAAACCTTAGATCCCGTTTCAAAGAAGCAACATTGGAAGCAAGGGTATTACTTATAATTACTAAGCCCAACACTGCTGTCGCCACAGGCAAATTACCTCTCAATATGAAACCGAAATGCCCCGATGCGTGTTACGACTCAGATGATAAGATATATATGCACTATGATAGAGACTCTGGTGAGATGCTTATACGTGATGGCAAGATAGTTGTACGTGACGGCGAAACATTTTTCCATGAATGTGGGCATCGTATTGATTTTAATTCAGGCCCTTGGGATAATCACTCAAAATCGTTCGTAGCAAATGATTCTACGTTTAGAACGTTATTAGTGGAGGACTTTCATACAAAACTAGCAGAGGCAGCCAAAGACCTGCACAAAGAGCGGAGCGCCGCTGGGGGTAGTACAGACTTTTCTGTAGATCCGAAGGTGTTTTTAAAGGCTGAAGCATGGTTTGGCGATAATTATGATATCTATAACACTTTATTTACTAATATCTATGATACATTAGACTCATCATTGGACTCATCATCGTTATCATCGGTATCCGATATATATATAGTGGGCTTTCCATTGTTCGTGGCGTCAGAAGAACCCTTGCGGATCGCAGGGAGACTAAACAAATAGGCTATGGGCACAAGCTGAGTTATTGGCTACAAAATCCCCGTAATGTATTCATAGAGGCGGCAGCGCACTTTTATGAAGCTCAATTTGATCCTGTGAAAAAAAAGTCACTGCAGGGGGTTTTTTCAGAAGCAATGAAGCATTTTGATGAATTGATGGATCAAATGATCAAGAATCGGGTCTCTAAAACTCGCCAGATTCCAAGAGGCACCCGCGAAAGAAGGGATCGTTAAGATAGATATTCATGTGTGGTTTGAACTTGGATTGGATACTGCAAATGAAGTGTCGCTATCCGTAAGCACCGCCCAATACATAACAAACCTACTCAATAGTCGTCCTTCATATACTTGCTATCCGGTGGCTAATTCTAGCTATACAAATAGCGCGGTTATAAAAGCAATCTTGGTACACTACAAACTTTTGATAAAGCAGTAGTTTACTCGAAAGGACACCGAACAGTCCTGCCAGACCCAAACGACAATTTACATCCGGGACTTGTTACTTGTAATAACGGCACTATATTAGATTATGAAATTTACCCCTATACTTCCTCGATAAATATTGTTACTTTTATATGGCATTGCCAAACAGCACAGGATTACCCCGGCAGTGGTCTGCCTTACAGTTTTACACATAATCTCAGCATGGGGTATTATGGTGGTACTGGTAGCCAAGTTTACTTAGGTTGGAAAGATAAGTATAATTTTCATATACAATGGCCAAACGGTACAATAACCCCTGATCCTTCTGTTCCTGGTATCCAAGTGGGTTCACCTCAATATGAGTGGAAAATGAACGCCAACAAAGACTTTGGTTGCATTGCTGAACTATACTGGTACTACATGTGTTCAGGTAAATCATCAATTGACGTGTTAGATTTAGCGTCTCAGGGTACTTATGGAGTCTATTTTAGTAGCAGTTACCTAAAACGATTGGCTGGTAGTGTGGGGAAATAAGTATTTAACATTGCCTTAGGAGGAATATGACTGAAAAAACAGTTGATGAAAAAATTTGTAGTCTTGTTTGCTTTGCTTCTTGTAGCTTCTTTAGCAGTGTTTCCTGCTGCTACAATTGCAGGTCAGACTATTAATCAAGAGAAAGCTATGGACTTTATGGAAAAAGTATTATCCCGCAACATTGACATATCAAAATACACAATCACCCTCAAAATAGATACAACACTAATCGATGTACCTCGTCCAGAGTGGTATAAAGTAGAAGATTTATCATATAGTCTAAGTTCAGAAAATAGTGAACTAACCCTTAGCTTTAGCATTGAAAACGGTGTAATAACGGGGTGTGGACTTTATCTGTTGGAGGGACAAGCTATCACAAGCAAACCATACACTGACTTGTATGATGCCGTGACAGACTTTCTTAAAGCATACCAATCCTACACTACCATTGATTCAAACAACCTAATACAAATGTTAGACAATGTTGACTTAACTAAAAATTCCACAATAACCCAAGAAAACACTAAACTAACTATAGACTCACGCGTTTTTGGGGAGGATTATTTCACAAATTTCAAGTGGGAAAACATGATTAATGGCGTAGCATATACCAAGTTAGACATTACTTTTTATGACAATGGTCTCTTATATTCGGTGATTGATACAAGGAAACTTTATACAATTGGTGATACATCGATAAATGTTTCAATGGAGCAGGCAATTGATATTGCTATAGAGGGTTTACAATCGTATTCTTATACTGTGTCTGGTGGTTCAATAGTGACAGACTTTAAGGTGAAGACTATAGCTTTTCTATTTAAGTAGACCCCCATAGGCATAACTATCTAGTTCCCCATGTGTTTTTGGCTGAAGTAACCCATGCATATACGTAAACAAATGTTAACCCGAACATAACAACAAAAAAACCTACCCTAAACAAAACATCCTCCAACGAAAATCCAGGTACAAGCAAACGATCAGTTAACGCAAATAAAAATGCAACTAACCCTAACCCCAAAAAGTAACCAGCAACAGCAGACCAATGACCAAGCAAACCCAAACCAACCGTGCTAAGTACCAACGCAAACGGAGACATAAAAGTCGCAAAGACCGTCAAATAAAACAGCAACCCCTTGCCTAAAAGACCTATTATGAAAAAACGTCAACGCAAACAACATACCACGTAAAGATCCTCGACCCCAACGCACCTGCTGCTTAACAAATCGCCTAACAGTATTAGGCGCAACCGTGTAAGCCACCGCGCTCGACTGAAACACTGAACGACCTCCGAGCTTAAGCATTAAATTAGTCAAACGTCTATCATCACCAGACCGCACTTCCACACCCAAAAAACGCTCACCCAAAAAATCAGGCAAAACTTCCTTTAACTTATCAGCACGATAAGCTGCCAATACACCACTACAACAAAACACAACCCCAAACAAACTCTCCACCCCTTTACGAATACGAAAAGACTCATTATACCAAACCTTCTGAAAACGAGCTAAAACAGAACCACCACCGTTTAATACCTCAGCATTGCCACACACGCAATAAACCCTCTTATCAACTAAGGGTTGCACAATATTTTTAATCGCGTCAACTTTGACAATTGTGTCACTGTCAACGCAAACAAAAATATCCCCTTTTGCCTGTTTAATGCCTGCACTCATGGCATGACGTTTACCTACATTTCGAGGTAATTTAATAGCCGTAAAAACACCTTTATGACTTTGAATCGCATCCCAAGAACCATCTACACTTGCATCATCCACTACCACAAGCTCCAACAGGTCCTTAGGATAATCCGACTTCAAAATAGAGTCAATAGTATCAAAAATGCCTTTTGCATCATTATAACAGGGTACAATAACGCTTACTTTAGGTCGATAATTTCTATCAGGTAATGGCTTGTATAAGTAAGCACTTATTAAACGGAAGATAAGAAAGGGTGTAACAACAAATCCATATGCAGCTAAAAACCAAAACGTCCAATGCAGCTCCAGTAAAGTAAACCGGTTAACATACAATACACCTAAAATGCAAACAGAAAAAACTACATTAGCGCAACACAAAAATATAAAAAACCGTCTATCAAACATTTTCATACCCAAAACTGCCCCAGACCAGTACAACATAAATACACTTGACATCAGTACACAAACTATTAAATCTTACTAACATGGGATTAATAGACAACAAAAATCTATTCACTTAGAAGTCTACCGATTTTTACTACATCCACTATAACAACGACATTTATCGTCCCCACAATACAAACTACCACTACCACAACAACCCCCATAGGCATACACAATCATCACATTCACAAGCAATACATGTAAAAACACAATTATCCTCCCTCAATTTTTCAAGTCTCCCTTATCATTTTCATTTTTTGTTATTTGGATCCACTGGGCATTATCCAACAACCGCTGTCGCTTGGTAAAGCATGCAGCACAGAGGTGTTCTTCACGTCGACCCACCAGTACTGTAGTGTCTGGAGTGTGAAGTATGACATAGGTTTCTGAATGTTTTTCACACTGTTTACATACCATCTCTGACTTAGCCGTGTAAAATTGGTAGATTGTTGGTGCAGGTTTTGCAGCTTCTTTACGTTCAGTATGTCGATAACATATTCTGTGAGCTGCTCGCCATTGAGATAAGTCCCCTGTCATACGCTCTGAAAGCACCACCTCAGTGTGACAGAAAAAACATGTCTCAATCATGGGGCGTCTCTCCTTTAGCTTCTCTATGACAATCGGAACATATCCATGCGCCATGTTTCTGGCTATACCTGGTGGTTGAATGGCCACATATGCAGCATCGAGGAAGATTTGTCACACCACAGCCCCCTGTTGTTTCTTCTCAACCTCCAACCGGTAACATACCTCATGAGCGGGATTTTCAAAACTTAGAGGACCTTCAACCCAATGCCAATCCTCAATTAATCCCCCACAAAAACAACACGTAGGTTGGCGACCCTTAGAGTCCACAAAAGAGAAGGTGGGCATGTCGGGCGTGTTGGGCGTTACTTCCGGAAGTTTTTCCTCTACTCTCTCTATATTATACTCTTCCCCCCTTCCGGAAAAAGTTCCGCAAGACATGCCCGAAACGCCCAGAACGCCCAAGTGTGAAGAAGTATAGCTGGAAAGTTTTGTTTGTGTTCCTAAGCAGATGAAAATTAAACGTAGTCCACCTTTGTTTTGGCGAATGCAAAATCCCTTTTTGTTTAATGCTGGAAATAGGGGTGTGAAGCGTTTTCCAAATGATTTTACCTCTTGAGGCCATACGGCTTTTTGATTTGTTGGTATACGTAGTAGGTTTTCTGCTTCTGTTTTTAGAGTATTTAGTAGTTCTGTTGGAGTTCCTTCCCAGTTTGAGTTTTTTCCGTTTTCCTTAAAATATTTAGTGAAATAGCTTAGAAAGGTAAGGCCTACATTGTCATTGTTTAGTGTTTCGTCGACTTGGTTGTCGACTTTAGTGTTGTAGGTTTTTGTAAAGTCTTCACTTGAAAATCCAAGAGCCTCAGTTATAGCGCAGCCCCAACGGTGGAAATCAGCTAAACGCTGATAATTAACTACTTGCACAGTGTCATAGAGGCGTATTGCCTCTGAGAGTATTGTTAGCATGCCGCCTAAAATTTGAGCTTGGTCTTTCTCAAAAGCTGCATCAACCTCAGACTCTGTCTTTCGTTGCTCTATAGGGGTTAGCTCTACAAGTATTGAGCGGTCAAGTAGGTCGCCTTTTTCAGCTACTTGGTTAATACCGTTAAAGCCTATGCATCGTTTTATGTTGAAGATTATGTCGTCGTCGTTTGTGTATAGTTCGCGTTTTGAAAAGCCTGCTCCTGTGACGGCTCTGCAGAATGTGTCACTTACCTCTTGAGATAGATAGTTCAAGTTGTCATAGAACGCTACGCAATGATGGTCAAGTTGTTGTGCTATTTCGTCTATTTTGTGTGGTAGGGTTAATAGTTCAATTTTTGAGGGATCTACTAGTCGTCGAATTAGTTTGAATAATGTGGATTTTGCAGACCCTTGTGGTCCATGTGTTACCAGTATGGGGTGGGGGATGTTGGGGATAAGGTAGCTTATTGTGGTGCAGAGAAAGATTAGGCGGTGTTCTTCTGAAATGTTTAGGTGGTTAAAAAGTTTGTTTGCATATTCTCTTGCTTCAGTTAAAGTTTTAGGTTTAACGGGGGTGACTAGTGCTTTTTGATGTTTGTATCGTCGGAAAAGTATGGGGGAGTGTTTGACGATTTCCCAGTTTTCTCTTGAGATTTTTATGGTGCGCCAGAATTCGTCTGCCATATCTAGCCAGATGTGGTTGTCTTTGTATGCTATGCGGTTTGCAAGGTTGTGGCGTTTGCCTTGGCTTAGGCATTTGCCGCTTAGTATGCTTACTACGGTGGTTATGTTTTCGGAGGATACAAATTTTTCTTCGTAGTCATACATTAGGTGGCTTAGCCAGTGTTTGAAGTCTTTATTTTGTGTGGGTTGAATGTAGTGCCATGTGCAGGCGTTATTTGGTATGTGCTCGGGGTCTGGATTGTTTTCACAGGTGTAACATGCGTCACCTTGTTTGGTGCATTGTTTGTTCATATAGAGGCATGTGGTTTCGTATTGGTCTGTGAAGAATTCTGTTGTTTGAGTTAGGCAGTATTGTGTTAGTATTTCTATGTCTTTAGGTGTTCTTTGCTCTCCTTGAGTGGGGTTGGTGTTTATTTTGTTTGGAGGCGGCGGATTTTTTCTGCATGTGGGGCATAGGCCGTCTTCTATGTATGCCTCATAGGCTGATCTGGTTTCCTGGTTATACTGGTCTGCTATGTGGGCGTTGCATAGTTTGCAGACTTTGAAACTTTCAAATAATATCCTACGCTGAGCATTATCATGACATGTTGTACATAGACCATCTATGGGAGGTGGTATGGTGTCAGGGATTACTCTTGTGCAGAGGCTACAAACAGTCATAGTCTGTTTCCACACCTCCGACAATGAATGCATTCTTTGCTACCTAATGCAGGGTAGTAGTATACATCTAAAGTGTCTACATCTACTACAGGGTGGTGGGGTGTGTTAAGCCAACTCATAGAAACGGTCCTCTCTTCTTTAGTTAGTTGTATTTTTGTTGTTGGCTTAGTTTTTCTTGCCAGTTTTCCTCTTGAAGAATTAATTCCTGGCAGTATGAACAGTATTGTTGATTGTAATTGTATACGCCTACGTCTATGGTGGTGGTTTTGCAGTTTAGGCAGGGTTTTTGTATTTTTCCCTGTTTGTCCTTTAACGTTTTAAGGCAGTTAAGGCAGTATTTTTCGTTGTTGTAAATCAGGGTTTTTTTGCATAGAATACAAAAAGTGACTTTAAGATCACTTGCCTTTTTAGAAAAAACCTGCGGCGAGGTCATTGTGAGTAAGCCTCGCATTCAATTTTATACTCGCATTTACTACACAATCCACTATACTGTGGACATGGGGGATACCCGTTTTTTTCTGCTATGTATAAGGCAACGGCTTGCTGTTCTATTTCACGCATTAACGGTTTTTCATCACTGTAAATTTTTACCGGAAATATTTCAGCATCGCCGAAGTCCATGTAGATTATTTGTGCATGGGCCACGGAGGCGTTCCATGCATAGAGTCTTACCTGTTTTTGATATTCAAAAATAGCCTCGTTTGTGAAGTACACGTTTTTAGTAGTTTTTAAGTCAGTTAGAACAGGTGGGTTGTCAGAGGTTATAAAATCGTATAGGCCTGTTATGCTATGTGGAATGCGTTCGCAGCGGTATGTTACACGTTTTTGGTTATCGGTAAAGCAGGATGAGCATTTGGTGTCATAGATTTTTCCTCTGAAAATGTTGTATGCTGACTCTAAGCTTAGGGGTTTGCATAGTTTACGTTTAAACCCTGCCTTACGTATGCAGTGCAGTAGGTCAGTTAGGTTGTAAGTGTTTGGTGAGGGCACATGTTTACCGTGGGTGGCTACAGCCCAAATGTGTTGCTGCATTTCTATGGGTAAATCAGAGAGCGGCATTTACGGGCAGTCTCCTTTGAAAGTTAAACGAGTAAGGAAGGGTGTGGGTTTATGTGGGTGCATAAATAAAGCCCTCTCCTATGTTGTAGCGTTGCAGTTTTAAGATGCGTACGCGTTGTCCAATCCATTTGTTTCCGTCAGTGGTAAATATGCCAACTAGATTTGCGGCGTTTTCTTTGTTTAATCGGATTTTCATCTTTTCGCGGCTGGGCTCTTTTTCTACGTCGATAAAGCAGCTGGTTTTCTTCTCACCTTTGAATTCTTGCTCTTCAAAATAGAAAGGAGACACAACACGGAAAATATCCCCTACATGACTATTGGTCTTAGATACATACAGGTTGTTGTTTTTTTGGAGGTAAGCCTCCATTGTCAAGTTGTTGTTCATGTTTTTCACCTCGATTTTACCTTTTTCATATTCTCTAATTGCTGTTGTTGTGGTGTTACCAACTTTTTGTACTGCTGGATAACTAGAAACCACCCCTGTTGGACCTGGGGTAGGGGGGCGGGGAAAGATTAGCTCTGTTTGAAGTGTGGTGTAGTTTTTGTGGAGTAAACCGTGGAATTCGCGTAGGGCGCAAGTTAGGCCGGATTTAAAATCCAAATCTGATAGATGTATAGCAGGAAAATCCAGAATTAGACAGTCCTCGTCGTCTATTTTCCACCTAGCTGCCCGTTGGTACTCTTCACTAAGTAGGCCCTGTATGTCTGATTTTAATTCATGGGCCCACTGTGGAAGTTTAGGCTCCGCCATGGTTTCGGACCTCCACGTGTTGATTTGAGGCAGTTAACTTGCAATTTTCACATGATGTACTGCCGTTTTTTGTTTTTCGGTGGGTACAGTTTTCGCAAAAAAGGTAATACACCACATCATATACAAGAACAGCCGTTAACGTCTTCATACCCACACGTCCCCCAATTCTGAAAAACATTTTTCCTCATTACCTGCTGGTGACCTGTAGAGCTGTTTTGTCTTTTCTGTTTGTTTAGGTTTCTTTGGAGTCTGTTTTGTGGGGGTTATGGTGTTGCACTCTTCTTTTTTTCTTTGAATTCAGATGGGGCCGCTATTTTGCAGGTTTCACAGTGTGCCTTATCTGTGGTTAGGTGTTTGCATTTGTTGCAAAAGGCGCTAAAAAGTTGGTAGCTGCGCACCATGTTAGTTGTTTTGCGTTCGTAGTGGCTCACGGTGAAACCTCTGTCTGGTTTGTTTTGTCTGTTTTGGGTGTTACGTGTCGTAGGTAACCGTGTTCATTTTCGCAGTTGCCACAGTATCGGTCGGGGTTGTAATGTGTGTAGGTGTCATGGTTGCTTGGCATTTACATTGTAGCCTTCTTTTTTGGCGTTTTGTCTTGTTTGCATTTGAGGGTGGGTGTCTTAACTGTGTGGTTAAGGGGGTCACTTAGGGTGGTTAGCTCTTTTAGGGGTGTTTTGAGGTCTTTTTGCTCTTGATAGTTTAGCGTTATATGGAGGCCTCCGGTGTTGTGGTTGTTGTTGTTTTTGTTTCGGGGTATTTTTCGAAGAGGTCTCGTAGGGCGTCGTTTGTTACGTCTGCTCTGCTTGAGTAGCCGTATTTGCCTGTTAGGCGGTCTATTTTTTCTGTTACGTTGTGGGGTAGTCGTAAACTTACATAACCAACCAAGCGTGTCACCAATGATGCATATTTGACACGTTTTAATATTTAAAAATTTGTATCATATATGACTCACAAATGACATGATAAAAATACGTTAAAAACCATAATTTCCACACAAAAGTTTAAAATAACATATACGTCACACATGACACAAAGTGCCCTTAGATGTCAGAAGATAACAAAAAATCAGAACACGTCTCCCTAAGAATACCTGAAAGCCTAACAGAAGAAATGGACCAATACATAGGACACAAAGGCTTCACATCCAGAGCTGAAGTTGCAAAACAAGCCATAAGAGAATACATAGACAGAAACCCCCTCCCACAACAACCCACAGAACCAAAACTACCCAGATACGAACGCGTAAACGCCGACGACACAGGCTGCAAAATCCTAGACCGAAAAATACCTGGAAACCGAATAGTCCACGTAACATTCACACCCAAAGGCGTACAATGCGACTACCACGAATCCTCAACATGCGAACACGTAGAATACGCACTAGACCAAACAGACGTAAAAGAAATGATAAAACAAAAGAAAAAAGAAGGCTGGAAACTACCTGATATTTAGGCGGTATCTATGACTTATCAAGAATACAAAGAAAGTTATGATACTATCAAACAGAAAGCGACAAGTATTACATATTTTTTAATTCACAATAGTAAGAAAAAACGATGTTTCAAAGTTAGCTGAGCATTTGAGCGGCATAACCAAAAAAAGCGTCCATACACTTGGGGAAAATGAGCAAAACGTAATAGTGCCTGATGATTTCAAGCATGGAGACGAAATTTTGCTCCAATCAAAAATCGACAAAGCGTTTCCCATAAAAAAATTCTCTGTTTAGAAAAGCCATGGTTAATATGCCAATGAAAATTTGGTTCAGACAAAAGAAAACGCTCGTTATCAACACAATAGAAATTCCGTTTATTATTTTTAGCGACCAAAATTCAGAAAACTATTTTATAACTATCTTAACGTCTAGAACAAAAAGTAAAGAACTTAAAATTATATCTGAAAACTTCACAATTCGGTTTTGCATCGAGTCAATCCAAAATAGAACAAGAAAATATAACACAAATTACAAAACAATTGGAGAGTAAACTAAAGTATACTCTAGTTGGCAACTACCCCACAAAAGAAATAAAGAAACGTGCAATCTGAGGGTGGGATTCACCTGTTTGAGTCTGGAGCCTTCCTCAAAATCGCTTAGATTTTGAGAGTTCATATTTAAACACTAAAGAGAAAAAGCTCACTTAACACTAATAAAGTTTTTACGACCTTAAACAGAACCATAATACTAGCCTGTCTTCTCTTTGTTCTCTCAAACTTCATAAAATATTTTCAGTTCAATAAAAAAAGTTGTTGGGGGATAGACTCTAAGAGTCTTATCCATTACGAGAGCCATGCTAGTTTTGCGCCAGACCCAAAGAGGTTAGGAAACACAAAACCATACAACTCACCGAACTGCTCACCTGTCTTTTTAAGAGAAGACTTGCTGCCTTCCCTATCTACAAGCTGTTTACTAGCAACTCCAGGCACGTTACTGACATCTGTGTTTGGAACGTTTGTAATTACCTCAGCATGTATTTGGTCATCCTCAACATCAACGTAGAATTTGATTGCATAGTCAATCTTTTTATCATTGGATCCAAAAGAGATTGTACAACTGCCAAATACGTCAAAGAACCAGTCAGCGAAATACACTTCATATTGGTTGTCGTTCTTGGTTGTGCTAGATGAAACGCACAAGACACCGTATTCGTCCCACCATTGGTCAAAGTGTGTTTCTGAGGGGATTTTGTCAGGGAACGTCTGCTTAGGATTAACTAAAGTCCACTGAGCTATAAAGGTTAATTCCTCGTACACTACTGGTAGCTCAACATCTGTTGGATCCGTGTAAACACTAGGTTCGTAAGTTTTTCCATTTTGTACACAATACCAGCCAGTAAATTTGTAACCGAATACTGCGTACGGATGAGGTACATCTTCGCGATTGGGTTGAGTACCGATTAGTACATCGATTTCAGTGCTTGCTTTTGATGTATCCGTCTTTATTATGTCACCATTTGCATCAACAAGGTAACCCATAGTTGCATCACCAGGAAGGAATGTAACTTTGACAGTACTAATTTCAAAGTTGGCATAGAAAGTCGCACCCTCGTTCACATCTGGAACGAAAAACGCATCATTACTAACTTCATTATCCTCTGCATCGACCCAGTTCACGAATTTGTAGCCAAAGTCAGCGGTCGCAGTAGAACCATCATTAGCACCAGTATAAAGCACCTGATGGGTCTCAGAACTCGGGGCAACAG
>JGI24705J35276_12238102_pt1 | contig 15932 bp, 12 predicted proteins | sample TergutNt197P4_FD_35276 | JGI IMG/M metagenome (IMG submission 35276) | reverse complement strand
TTAAATTTTTCGATCAGTCCTTTTTTCTTTTCCGTTGTTTGTGCCATATCAGCACCTCTCCTTCTGCTGCCAGACAAGCCTTTTCCCTCAGCCTCTCTGGAGTCTGGATAGATTGTCCCTGCTCCCGGGTCAGAGGGACGACCCGGGGGGACGGTATGAGCTTCTATACTCCACGCCGATCAACCGTGGCAAGAACAAAAGCACGGTTACCCGGCAGGTTGCAATACTTCGGCAAGATTACGCCGCCTCAAACGCAACATCTGTGAGCCGCTGTCCGCAAACAGCTCTTCGCCCGACAGGCTGTCTTCAACCATAAACGGGCCCGAGCGAATCCGCCGCAATGCCGCCAGATGGGCGCCGCAGCCGAGCTCTCGGCCGATATCGGCGGCCACCACCCGGATATAGGTTCCCCGGCTGCATTCGACCTCGACGCTCAATTGGCTGGTACCGGCGTCGTACCCCAACAACTCGAGACGAAAGATCTCAATCGGCTTGGCCGGTTTTTTGACCTGCACGCCTTGCCGGGCATAGACATACAGCGGCTTGCCCCGATGCTTTGCCGCGGAAAAAGGCGGCGGCGCCTGCATCTGCGGCCCGACATGGCGCCGGAGGCAAGCGGTCAGGGCTGTTTCGGTAAGCGCCGGCACCGGCCTGGTGGCGGTGACGCTGCCCTCGGGATCCTGGGTTGTGGTTTCCACACCCAACTGCAGCCGGGCCTGATAGGTCTTACGTCCGGCCATGAACAGCTCGATCTGCCTGGTGGCCGGACGACCGACGCAGACGATCAACAGGCCAGTGGCAAAAGGATCCAGCGTACCGGCATGCCCCACCTTCTTGATCCCGAGCAGGCGCCTGATCCGGCGGACAATGGCAAAGGAGGTCATCCCCGCTGGCTTGTCGATCAGAAAAAAGCCGTCGTCCCACTCCGGCTTATCCTCTTCGCCCATCACGCTCCAGCCATCGGTGTTCTGTCACTGTACCTCTGGCCGAAGCACGTTCAGCAGGGTGTCGCGCGCCTCCTCCATGGACTGCCCCTTGATCGTGAAGCCGCTGGCGTTCCGATGGCCGCCGCCGCCGAACCGGGCGGCTATCAGAGACACATCACACTTGCCCTTGGCCCGGAGGCTGACGGAAATATGGAGCGGCGCAACCTCCTTGAGGAATACCGCCACCCGCACCGAACTGACGGCCCGGGGCAGGTTAACGAAATATTCGGTATCCACCATGGTGGTGAAGGTGCGCTCCAGCATCTTCTGAGTCACCCGGATGACGGCGATCCGATCCCGCTCATGCATCTCCAGGGTTGCCAGCACCTCCTGCATCAGACGCAGCCGCCCCAGGGTGTAATTGTCGTACAGGTTGTTGCCCACCCGGGCCGGATCCACGCCCCGGCGAACCAGTTCACCCGCCACGGCAAAGGTGTGGCTGCTGGTGGATCCGTAGCGGAACGAGCCGGTATCGGTGTTAATGGCCGCATACAAACACTCCGCCGCCTTGGTGGGAACGTCCGCACCCAGGACCATGGCCAGATCATAGACCATCTCGGCGGTGGACGAACGGTAGTGATCAATCCAGCCGCCGTCGCCGAACCCATCGTTGCCGGGGTGATGATCAATCACCATCAGGGGGCCAAATCCGATCAGCTCGGCGCTGTGCCTGCCCAACCGCTGGGCATCGCCGCAGTCAAGGCAGAGGGTGAGGAAATCATCCCCTGCCCGCTCAACAAATTCCCGCACCTTGTCTATCTCGGTCTGAGCCTGTCCGCATCCGGGCAGGAAACGGTAGATTGGGGGAGCCGGCTCCTCCAGATAGCGGAACACCTTTTTCCCCATGCCCTCGAGGATTTCCGCCATACCAAGCAGGGAACCCAAGGCATCGCCATCGGGGTTGAAATGGGTGGCCAGCAGGATGTGCCCCTTGGCACGGATGGCTTCGACTACCGCCAATTCAGGATTGCTCATGCTTTCTTTCCTCCTCGATTTGACGGAACAGGCTGTCGATGTGTGCCGCTTCTTCATTGAGGCTGTCGTAGTAAAAAAGCAAATCAGGCGTATAGCGCAGGTTGATGGTCTTGGCCAGATGGCTGCGGAAAAAACCTTTGGCGCTTCGCATGCCCTGCAATGCCGGGCCGCTCTCCTGACCGGCCGGAACCGTGAAGTAAATCTTGGCCTGCTTGAGGTCGGGCGTCACCACCACCTTTTCGACGCGGACTTGCGCCAGGCGCGGGTCCGCGACCTGCTGCAGCAGGAGCATGGTCAATTCGTTCTTGACCGCCTCGGCTACCCGCTTGGGTCGCGAGCTTTCCGGGCGGCCCAGACCGGGCAGCTTGAAATCAAAATCCATGAACAGTGCCGATTTTCTAGAGGGTTGCTTCCACCTCGTCGAGAACAAAGGCCTCCAGGTTGTCGCCAATCTTGATGTCGTTAAAGTTCTCGACCCCTATACCGCACTCAAAACCGGTGAGCACCTCCTTAACATCATCCTTGAACCGCCGCAGCGAGGAAATCCTGGCAGTATAGACCACCACCCCTTCGCGGAGCACGCGGACCCGGGCGTTGCGCTCGATCTTGCCGGCGATGACCGCGCAGCCGGCGATAGTCCCCACCTTGGGCACCTGGAAGGTCTCGCGGACGTCGGCGGTGCCGATCACCCGTTCCTCGTAGGTCGGCTCCAGCATCCCCTTCATCGCCTTCTCAATGTCTTCCAAGGCATGGTAGATGACATTGTAGGAGCGGACGTCGACCCCTTCCCGCTCGGCCAATTCCTTCACCTTGACCGTGGGACGAACATTGAATCCGATGATGATCGCGTCCGAGGCGGCGGCCAGGTGGATGTCGTTCTCGGTGATCGATCCGGTACCCTCGTGCAGGGACCGAACCCGGATCGCCTTGGTCGACAGATTTTCCGCCGCCTGCCCGAAGGCCTGGAGCGTTCCCTGGACGTCGGCCCGGAGGATGACCCGCAACTCCTTGATCTCCTGCTCGGCTATCTTCTCAAACAGGTTGTCGAGCGAGACCTTGGAGGCCGAGGCCAATTCGGTTTCGCGGGCCTTGAGCTGCCGAGCCGAGGCCACCGATTTGGCCATCTTCTCGTCGGTAAGGACGACAAATTCGTCACCGGCCTGGGGCACGCCGGAAAGGCCCTGCACCTCGACCGGGATGGATGGGCCGGCCTCCTGGACGTGTTCGCCGCGCTCGTTGACCAGCAATCGCACCTTACCGCTATAGATGCCGGCCACGAAATGGTCGCCCGGCCGCAAGGTGCCTTCCTGGACCAGCACCGTGGCCACCGGCCCCCGCCCCTTGTGGAGCTGTGCCTCGATGACCGTTCCTTTGGCCCGACGGCTGGGATCGGCCCGCAATTCGAGAATCTCGGCCTGGAGTTGAACCGACTCCAGCAATTCCTCGATCCCGATACCTTTCTTGGCCGAGGTCTCGCAGTAGATGGTGGTCCCGCCCCAACTCTCGGGGATGAGGCCGAAGTCGCTCAATTCCCTGCGGACCCGGTCGGGATCGGCATTGTCCTTGTCGATCTTGTTGACCGCCACCACCAGGGGCACGTCGGCGGCCTTGGCATGGGCAATGGCCTCCTTGGTCTGGTCCATGACGCCATCGTCGGCGGCCACGACCAGGACGACGATGTCGGTGACCTTGGCGCCCCGTGAACGCATTTCGGTAAAAGCAGCATGGCCAGGGGTATCGACAAAGGTCAGGTCACCCGAAGGGGCCTGCACATGGTAGGCGCCGATATGCTGGGTGATGCCGCCCGCCTCGCCTCTCGCCACGTCGGTCTTGCGGATGGCGTCGAGGATCGAGGTCTTGCCGTGGTCGACATGCCCCATGACCGTGACCACCGGCGGCCGGGGCAGAGTTTCTCCGCCCTGCCCGCTCTCCTGTTCCTGCATTGCTTCCAATTCCAGTTCCTCGGTCATGGCCTGCTCGACCTCGTAGCCGAAATCGGCTGCCACCAGGGCAGCGGTGTCGACATCCAGAGCCTGATTGAGGGTAGCCAGCACCCCCAGCCGCATCAGGGCGGCGATCACTTCGCTGGCCTTGATGGCCATCCGTTTGGCCAGATCGCCGACACTGATGGTGGAGACCACCTTGATCCGCTTCTTGATCGCCTTGGTTTCGGCCGCCTGCGACACCAACAGTTCTTTCTTGCCGCCCTCTCTCTTTTTCCTGCCTTTGCGGGGCCGCATGAATTCGACATCGCCGTCCGGGTTGAATTCGATCCGGCCTTTCCCCTTTTTCTGCCCTTTGGCGCCCTTGCGGTTGAGATCTTCCTCTTCCGTGGTCTGAACGGAAACCACCCGCTTGGTCTTTTTCTTCGCCTTGTCGCCCCGCGCGGCATCATCCTTGGCTATCGGAACCTCCGGTAACGCCTCTCCGCCAGGAAGAGGACGCGACGACGGCCGCACCGGCTTTTTCTGGACCGGCTTCGCCCTTTTTTCCGGCACAGGAATGACCACTCGTCCCACCACCTTGGCCAACTGTTTCGGTTTCCTCGCCTCTGCCTCGCCTGGATTTTCAGTCGCGGGCGTTGGCTCCGGTTCGGTTGCCGAAGCGACCACGGTTTCGGCGCGCATCTTCTCGGCCGCATCCTCGGCTTCAGGCCCGGCCTTCTTGGCAGGCATGGGTCCGGCCGCCATTGGCTGCTGCCCGGCGACCGCCTCGACAGCCTCTTGCTCCTCGCGCGGCAACGTCTCCACCTGGGGTGGGGCGGCGGCATCGAAGGCCTCGGCCGTCTGCGGCGCCTCTGCTGGCTCCGTTTTTTCCTGCAACCGGGCCTCCAAGGCCTGAACCTCGGCTTCTAGGGCGAGCGCTTCGGCCTCTTCCTGTTTCTTAGCCGCTTCTTCCTTGTCCGCCTTGGAGCGACGCCGGACCACGGTAGTGCCCTTGGCGGCAGGCTCAGGTCTGTTTTTCAGCTCGATCCGTCCCGATCCAGCGTCGGACGCGGCATCTCCCATCAGTTTCCTGCGAATACCTGCGGCCACATCATCATCCACGCTCGAACTGGGGCTGCTGACGGCATAGCCCATTGCGACCAGCTTGTCGGCCAGTTCCTTGCTCTTGAGTCCAAACTCCTTGGCGAGATCGTATATACGAACCTTGCTCATCAAACGCTCCCTTCCTCTGTCCCCCGCCCGGCACGATCAGTCCGTTTTCGGATTTTTTTGCTTTTTGCCAACCGTTCACGGCAGGTAGTGTGGTTGCAGCAATATATTCCTCGACCCGCCAAAACGCCGCGCTGATCCTCGGTCAGCACACCGTCGGCCACGATGAATCGCAGCAGTTCAGCCTGAGGCCCCTTGCGGCCGCAGCCCCGGCAGGTCCGCAACGGGACATGCCCCCGCCGCATCAGGCGGCTCCGTCCTCCGACGCATTGATCGCATCAGTTTCCGCATTCTCTCCGACCGCCCCGGCCGGCACCTCGGAAGGCTCCGGCGACTGTACCAGGGCGGCTTTTTCCTTAAGCGCCTTGGCTTTTGCTTCATCCAGACGGGTCAGGGCCATCAACTTCTCGGTTTCCATCCCGGCCAGCCGACCAGCCGTGGCTATCCCGGCGGCGAACAGCCGATCAGCCAAGCCTTCGTCCACCTCGTCGACCTCGAGCAGACTGCGATAGTCGTTATTCTCCAGGTTGGCGTAGCGGGACTCGCTCTTGACGTCGATCTTCCAGTTCAGCAGTCGGGAGGCCAAGCGCACGTTCTGCCCTTGGCGGCCAATGGCCAGAGACAACTGGTCGTCGGGCACCACCACCAGCATGGTTTTCCTCTCGTCTTCGATGATGACCATCGACACTTCCGCCGGCGCCAGGGCATTGTACACATACTTGGCCGGATCGGGGCTCCAGGGGACGATATCGATCCGCTCGCCTTGCAGCTCCTGCACCACATTCTGAACCCGTGATCCCTTGAGGCCGACACAGGCGCCCACCGGATCCACATCCGATTCGATGGAGGATACCGCGATCTTGGCCCTAAATCCCGGCTCTCGGCTGGCCCCCATGATCTTGACGATGCCTTCGGCGATTTCAGGAACCTCCATCTCAAACAGCTTGATCAAAAATTCGTTGCAGGTCCGGCTCAAGATCAATTGGGCATCACGGAACTTGCCGCTTTCCCTGGCCTCGCGACGCACCTCCTGCAGATAGGCCCGAATACGGTCTCCCTGCTTGTACGACCGTTTCGGGATCTGACCCTCACGGGGCAAAATGGCGTCGGTGCGGCCCAGATTGATGATCATGTCGCCCCGTTCGAATCGTTGGACGATCCCGTTGACGATACTCCCCTCGCGGTCGCGGTACATTTCATAGATGACATCGCGCTCGGCATCGCGCATCCGATGGATGATGACCTGCTTGGCGGATTGGGCGGCAATGCGGCCCAGGTCGGCGATATTGTCCAGCTTCTCACCGAGATCATCGTCGATCTCGGCATCGGGGTCGAGCCGCCGCGCATCTTCCAGGGATATTTCGGTCTCCTCGTCGAACACCTCGTCCACCACCGTGCGATACTGGAACACCTCGATCTCGCCCAGATCTTCATTGAATTGAACTTCGATCTCCCGGCGATTGCCAAATTTTTTCCGGACAGCCGAGCGGACGGCCTCTTCGATGGCATCGATCAACAGGGCACGATCAATCCCCTTGTCCCGGCAAATCTGATCGACAATTCGTTTGAGATTTTCTGCTCCAACCATGTTGTACTCCAACTCAGGCAATCGTTTGCATGTTCCCGCGAACTTACAGCGTCAGGCGTGCCCTTGATATATTTTCCATGTCAACCTGAATGGTCTCCCCATCCAGCGCCAACACCACCGCGTCTTTCTCTATACCCCGCAGGGTACCGATCAGCATCTTCTGCCCGGCCACGGGCTCCCGCAGCTTGATCTTCGCCAGCTTGCCGGCGAAGCGGACAAAGTCGTCTCGCTTCTTGAGCGGTCGCTCCAAACCAGGCGAGGAAACCTCGAGATGATAGGCGTGATTGATCAAATCTTCCACCTCGAGATAGGCGCTGATTTCCCTGCTCACCGCGGCACAGTCGTCAATGGTGACCCCGCCTTCCCGGTCGATGAACAACCGGAGCACCCAGCCGTGCCCTTCCCGGCGGAATTGGATCTCCACCAGCTCCATCTCCATGTCGGCCAACAGGGGCTCGGCAAACCCCTTGATGGTGATGAGCAATCGATCCGTCACCTCTTCCACAGCATGCCCCGCGTTCGTTCAACTGACCCTGGCCGCTCGACAACCCCCCGCACCGATCCCGGACTTAAGCCGGGTGAATGTTTCTCCGGCGCCGATGATGCGGCCAAGCAGCAGCGAGCACTCGCCCTTTTCCCCGTGCCATCGAAGGATGGCTGCACGGGACAAGACAATAAAAAAAGCGGGCAGAGCCCACTTTCGCAATACACCGGCATTTCCGATGCCGACCCCGGCAGGGATCAAAGCAACTGTGGCGCCGGGGCCAACCTCCTTTTGGAGCGGGCAACGGGGTTCGAACCCGCGACCCCAAGCTTGGGAAGCTTGTGCTCTGCCAACTGAGCTACACCCGCTCTGCCGTTCTCAAGGAAGTTCGATAAAATAGAGTATCGGCCGCTAATTGTCAAGCCCAACGCATTGCCAATCACTGATTTTCTCGCCCCCCACGTCCCCTTCAACGGGGATGGATAGCCGTGCTTCAAGTAACAATAAAATCATACAGTTGATCCAAGAGCCCGATCTTAACGCCCCATGACCTCAAAAACCCTCGTTTGGGTGGAAGCAGGTGCGGGCGTTCTCTTTACAGACACTTTTATTGGTGTATAATCGGCCTCATGGATATCATTACCACCCATATCGGCGCCGACTTCGACAGCCTGGCCGCCATGGTCGCCGCCAAAAGGATCTATCCCGAGGCCGAACTTGTCTTTCCGGGATCGCAGGAAAAATCGGTGCGCGACTACCTTGCCCAGGAGTTTCGCAACATCTACGGCTTCAAGAAAATCAAGCACGTCGACCTGAGCAGGGTGCGGCGGCTGATCGTGGTTGACACCCGACGACCGAGCCGAATCGGCAAGCTGGTGGAATGCCTCAACAACCCTGGTTTGGTCGTTCATCTCTACGACCATCACCCCGATGCCCCCGGCGACATGCGCGGTGCCCATGAGGCCGTCGCCCCCTTTGGCTCGACCACCACCATCTTCACCCGTCTCTTCCGCGAGCAGGGCATCATGCCCAGCCCGGACGAACTCACCCTGATGGCGCTCGCAATCTACGAGGACACCGGCAGCTTCCTCCACTCCTCAACCCGCCCCGAGGATTTGGAAGCCGCCTCGTGGCTGCTCGCCCACGGGGCCAACCTCGACATCGTCACCCAGTTCATTTCCCGGGAACTCTCCGCGGAGCAGATCAACCTCATCGGCCAATTGCAGCAGGAAGCGCAGTCCTATGTCATCTGCGGGGTGCCGGTGGTAATCTGCAGGCTGGTCAATGATGATTATATCGGCGACTTTGCGGTCATCATCCAGCGATTGATGGTGATTGAAAACATCGATGTGCTCTTTGCCCTGCTCAGCTTGGGCGAACGGACCTATCTCATCGCCCGCAGCCGCATCCCGGAGGTCAATGTCGGCACCATTGCCCGCGAGTTCGGCGGCGGCGGGCATGCGTCCGCCGCTTCGGCCACCATCCGTGACCTGACCATCGCCGAGGCGGAGGAGCGGCTGGTCGGGCTCATCCACCGCCATATCCGCCCCAAGGCAGTGGCCGGCGAACTGATGAGCTCCCCGGTGATCACCGTCACTCCCGATGTCAGCATTGATCAGGCCAACCAACAGATGACCCGCTACAATGTCACTGTCCTGCCGGTGGTCCGGGAAAACGGCGGCCACGATACCGACTCGCCGCCCATCGGTTTTCTGGGCATGATCTCGAGGAGGGTGGCGGAAAAGGCCATTTTCCACAAACTGGGCAACCTGCCGGTGGCCGACTACATGACCACCGAAATCGCCACCATCCCCGAGAGCGGCACCCTGGCCGACATCCAGCGGCTGATCATCGAAAACCGCCAGCGGCTCATCCCGGTGGTCCAGGGTGAGGCGATCGTGGGCGTAATCACCCGCACCGACCTGCTCAGCCTGCTGGTCCACGACCCGACTCATCTCTCCCCTGACCTGCTCGGCAGCGACGAACGGCCGTCGGTGGAGCGAATCCGCAACCTGGCCGGCCTCATGGCCCAGGTGCTGCCCCGCGACATCATCGTGCTGCTGCGCGAAATCGGGGAGATCGCCGATGCGACCGGCTGCAGCGCCTATGTGGCCGGCGGCTTTGTCCGCGACCTGCTCCTCCATGTCAAGAACACCGACATCGATATCGTCATCGAAGGCGACGGCATCGGTTTTGCCAAGGCGCTGGCCGAACAGCGCCACGGCATTGTCCATCCCCACGAGAAATTCGGCACCGCCACGGTGATCTTCCCGGATCAGACCCGCATCGATGTGGCCACGGCCCGGCTGGAATATTACGATCATCCGGCGGCCATGCCCACGGTGGAACACAGCTCGATCAAGCTCGATCTCTACCGCCGCGATTTTACCATCAATGCCATGGCCATCCACATCAACCCGCAACGGTTCGGGGTCCTGGCCGATTACTTCAACTGCCAGAACGACCTCAAGGAACGGCGCATCCAGACCCTGCACAACTTAAGCTTTGTCGAGGACCCGACCCGCATTTTCCGGGCGATCCGCTTCGAGGGCCGCCTCGATTTCACCATTACCCGCCACACCGAGAAGCTGATCAAGAACACGGTGCAGCTCAACCTGTTCGACCAGGTCGAGGAGCCCCGTTTTTTCCACGAACTCAAGCTGATTCTTGCCGAGGACGATCCCACCCCGGTCCTGAAGCGGATGGCCTATTTCAAGCTCTTCCCCTTTCTCTGGCCGAATTTGTACCCCAACTTCAAGATCGACCGCCGCTTCCTCCACCTGCTCACCCAGGCGAACCAGGCCATTGCCTGGTTCAAGCTGCTCTACCCGCCCGACAAGCTGGAGTCCTGGATGGTCTACCTGCTGGCGATCATGAGCCGCTCGCGCCCCAAAGATCTGACAGCCTTCTGCCACCGCTTCGACCTGCCGCCCCGGCAGCGGCGGAAGCTGGTGACCCAGAAAACCGAGACCGAACGGATCGCCCAGGAAATGCGGAAGCGCCCTTTCCTCCGGCCCAGCGAAATCTACTGGCTCTTGCACGAGCTCGACAACGAAGGGCTGCTGTATTTGATGACCATTGCCCGCAAGCGTTTCATCCAGCAGGCCGTCTCCCTGTATGTCACCGACCTGCGCCGGGAGACGCCCCTGGTCGGCGGCAAAGAGATCAAGGCCATGGGGTATATCCCCGGGCCCCTGTTCCGGGCCATCCTCAATCACCTGCTGGAAATGCAACTCGATGGGGAAATCACCGACCACGACCAGGCCATCGCCTTCATCCGCACCACCTATCCGGTCGACACCCAGCCGCGGCATTGACCACGGCCACACTTTTTCCCTCGCTTTTCCTCAATTTTGCCTTATTTTTTTTTCACAAACCCACACCCCGAGTACCACATCCGGGCACACACCCCGTTCCAGGAGCTTCTTTTCACATGGATTTTGATTTCAACACCCTTATGCGGCAATTGATCATCCAGGCGCCGCCCCTGCTGTTCGCCCTGACCGTGCACGAACTGGCCCACGGCTACGTGGCCTGGCGCCTGGGCGATCCGACCGCCAAAAATCTCGGCCGTCTGACCTTGAACCCGCTCAAGCACCTCGATCCTCTGGGGGTCTTGGCCTTCATCATCATGAAAATCGGCTGGGCCAAGCCGGTACCAGTGAATCCCCGTTATTTCAGACAGCCGCAGCGCGATATGCTGCTGGTCGCCCTGGCCGGCCCAGCGGCCAACGTCGCCCTGGCCGTGGCCAGCGCGGCGCTCGCCCATCTGTTCGTGGCCCTGCAATTCACCCTGCCCTTCTTTGTTCTCCAGCCGCTGGTGGCCATGCTGGCGGCCAGCGTCTGGATCAACGTCATGCTGGCGGTTTTCAACTGCATCCCCATTCCCCCGCTCGACGGTTCCAGGGTACTGATGGGCCTGCTTCCCTTCAATGTGGCCCGCAGCTACGCCAAGCTGGAACCGTTCGGATTCCTCATCCTCCTGGCCCTGTTTTATACCGGGGTGATCGGCTGGGTGATCATGCCCGTCATCCGCTTTGCCAACACCCTGTTGCTGAGATAAAAAAAAAGACCCGGAATATTCCGGGTCTTCCAAGGTCCGCCGTTTGGACAGCGGAAAAGGTTACAGCTTACAGCTAAACCCAACGGTCAGAACTTACAGCAAAACCCAACGGTCAAAAGATGGGCGGCGGCGTTCTTGATCTCACCGTCGATAGCGCCCCCGTACGGGGTGTTATTGACCCGGCGGCTTTCTTTGTCGTCATACAGATACGCCGCGCCGATTTCCATGTCCTGGTTGATTTTGTACCGGACGCCCACAGAGTACAGGCGGGCGTCCGAGTCGGGCAACTCGAACCCCAGCGTGCTGTCCGGCGCGGGATTTTTGTCGATGGCGAACCCAGCCATGAGTGTCCAGTCATTCTTCATGTCGTAGGTAACGCTCAGACGCCAGGCATCGGTATCAGACCATGATTTTCGCTTGGGATCATCGAATGCCTGCGTCAAGACCGTATTGCCCAAGGCGGTCGGATAGGTGAAGTCCAAGCGGTCGTAGGCCGACCAGTAGGTGCGGTCGTAGCCTAATTCCACGGTCAACTGATCAAAAAAGGTATACGAAACAGCCACCGCCAGGACAGCCGGCAAAGGAATTTCAACCCCGGTATCGCCGTTGTAGGTCAGCGGGTAGCCTGGAATGGGCGGGAAGTTCGTCGACAGATTGGCCTGGCCTTTGACCCCCAGCTCGACCTTGGACCGATAGGTGACGCCGATATTCAGCTTGTCCACCGGCCGGATGGACATCGCCAGATTATAGCCGGCCTCCCAAGTGTTGCCACCCATGTCTCTGGAGGCCATGACGGGATAGCCACCAATTTCACCCACCTGCCCATTACTCTTGACCCTGCCGTCGACATACACGCCCCGGATGCCGGCAGCCACCGAGAACCGGTCGCAGAACCGATAGGAAACCGTGGGGTTGAACTCAAAAATCTTGACCGTGAATTCTTCCGCGGTGGTGCGCGGATGCGTGTTCAGCCACTCTTTCGACAACCCGCCCGGCGCGGTCACCGAGAAACCGAACCGGAAATTGTTGTATTCCGGCGAGACCACGAACAGGGTGGGCATGAGAAAATTCTCGGGCTCACTATGGCCGCTATTGGCCGCGTCGCGGGCATCTATATAGTCAATCGAAGTCAGATGAATCCAGGTGGCGTCCGACTCGACCACGGCGCGGTTCTCCATCCAGGACATGTTGGCGGGATTATAGTAAGCGGCGTCGGCTCCCGGAGTGTAGGCCACATAACCGCCGGCGCGGGCCACTGAGTTTACTGATTGTTCCGGGATGCGATAGCCCGAGGCCAGCGCCGATCCAGTCGCCGCCAGCAGGATCAATCCCGCGATTCCACATGTTTTCTTCATTAATTCCCCCCTTCTTTTGTTGTTGAAAATCAGGCCTTATGCCTGCAGGTTGTCGGCTGAATACAAATACCGTTTGATCTTGTGGGTAGCGGTCTTGACGAAAGGTTCGCGCCTCTCCAAAATCCGGGAGAGGCGGGAAGAATTCGAGAGTTGCTCGTTGACCGCGGCACGCATCTCCTCGAACAGATCGGCGATGAAGCGGTAGCGCTGGGTCCGGCTCTGGCCGGCTGTTTTCCCGTCGATGAATTCATAGTCCGGGTACACCCAGGCCTCGAGCAACCCCCGGTTTTCAATAACCAGCGACTCGAACACAAAGGGATAGGCGTTCAACTTGTGCTCGATCGCCTCGGGATACACGTTTTCGCCGTTCGACAAAACAATGACCGACTTGGAGCGCCCCTTGATGTGCAGGTTGCCCGCCGCATCGAGCATGCCGAGGTCGCCGGTCTTGAGCCAACCGTCCTCGGTCAGCGTTTCCTTGGTCGCCTCCTGGTCGTTATGATAGCCCCGCATGATGTTCTGACCCCGGGCCAGGATCTCACCGATCCCGGTGGTGGGATGGGGATCCTCAATGCGGACCTCGACCGTGGGTACCGGTTTGCCGGATGAACCGATCTGGATGGTCGGGTCGCCGGGCGGGCCGCCGGCGATCAACGGCGACGCCTCGGTCAGGCCGTAACCGATGAGGTAGGGAAAATTGGCGTCACGGAGAAAGGCCTCAACCTCCGGGTTGAGGGCCGCGCCTCCGATCCCCATCACCTCCAGCCGGTTGCCGAAAAAGGCATACAGTTTAGCGCCGATCTTGCGGTAGATTATCTTCCTGCTCGGGCCGAACCGGCAGAAGAAGCTGAGCAGCCTGCTTTTTTCCACCGCCGGCAGCACCCGTTTCTTGAAAATCTTCTCGATGATCAACGGCACGACCATCATCACATGGGGCCGTTCCTTGTCGCAGATCCTCTGCAGGATGGCAGGAGTGGGCGTCTTGCCGGCATAAATGATCCGGCACCCTGCCGACAGGGGCAGCAGGAAACCGGCCGTGAACTCGTAGGTGTGGGCGATGGGCAGCACCGAGAGAAACACCCAGCCGGGAACGATCTGCATGAGGCTGCGGGCCGAGTGGGTGTTGGCGCACAGGTTACGGTGAGAGAGCATCACGGCCTTGGAAAAACCCGAGGTGCCGGAGGTGTACAGGATAGCGGCCAGGTCATCCGGCGCGACCTTGGGAAAATCCAAGGTTTCGTCGCGGGCCTGGTCGCCGAAGTCGGCCAGCGCCTGGGCAACGAAGTCACTGAGGGGCTGCGGGCTGATCAGGCCGGTGTTGTCGCGGTAATCGTCAAAGGTGATGACATGGCGCAACTGCTGCTTTAAATCATAAATTTTTTCGATCTGCCGCTGGGTGAGGAAGATCACATCACAGCGCATCTCTCCCAGAATATGATGGACATCGGCATCCGGAAGATCGGGAAAAATGGGCACGGTGATTGCGCCCAACCGGACCACCGCCAGATAAACAATACCCCAATGGTGGGAATTCTCCCCCAGCAGGGCGACCCGGTCGCCCTGTTTGACCCCAAGCCGCCGCAACAGGGCGGCGATGGCGAGAATCCGCTCGTGCATGGTCTTGTAGGAAAGCGGCTCGTCCAACGCCATACCGGTGGCGGGTAGCTGCCGGTACTTGCGGCAGCTGATATCGATCAAACCGTTTAAGGTAGTCGCGTTTTCCTGAATGACCGGGAGATGATCCGCCATCACTTGTTCATCGGCGATCTCCTCGCCCCCATCATGGTTCAACTCGGCTTCATCTGGTGATGCTTGCATGCTTTTCTTCCCCTCGTTCCTTGATTCCGCATAACGTCATCGTTGGCTTGTTTACCATAACGGATAATGATTTTCAAAGAAAACGGGCTATTCCCTTGACACGGCAAGAAGGGAGCGGGTAAATTTTATAAATTTACGTAGTTATCTTCAACCTCCCGCGATCCATATGCCTCGATTACTGTCCTTTTCCCTGTCGTTGATGATGGTGGGCATCGTTGCGCTGCTTCACCCTCTCGCGGATGCTCAAAGCGTACAACCGGCCACTGCAACCGCCAATAAACAGAAAATAACCCCCAGCATTGCCAAGGCCCCCGAAGCGGCCAAGCCTGCTGCGCAGGCTGCCAGTCCCTCCAAATCCTCGGTAAAAAAATCCGCGGCCGGCCCGGCTAAAACCAAAGCAAGCCCGACGGCTCCTGCGTCGGCCCAGGCCAAGAGCAGCGCCCAGGCGAGCGGAACCGCCAAGGCGGCCTTGTCTAAAACAAAGCCGCAGATTGCCGCAGGTCAAACCGCACCGGCTTCCAAGGCCGCGCCGTCCCGGCGAGGCAAAAAAGCCAGGGAGACCAAGGCCGCCACGGCACGGAAAGCGGCGCATCCCGCTCCGGTTGCGGCCAGCGCCGAGGGTGTCCAGGGGTTCGAAAAACAGATCAGCGCCAGAAGCGCCATCATCATGGATGCGAATACCGGCGGGGAACTCTTTGCCAAATACCCCGACAACCCGCGCCAGCCAGCCTCCACCATCAAGATCGTGACCGCCATGATCGCGCTTAAGTCACTGAAGGACAACGATGTGGTCGAGGTCAGCAGCCACGCGGCCAGTATGCCCAGCTCCAAGGTGTTCCTTGAAACCAGCAAGCAGTACCAGGTCAACGATTTGATCAATGCGGTTCTGCTTGCCTCTGCCAATGACGCCAGCGTTGCCCTGGCGGAAAAAGTCTCTGGCAGCGAAGAGAATTTCGCCAATCTGATGACCCTTTCGGCACGCTTGTGGGGAGCCCGCAATACCGTCTGCCGCACCGCCTCGGGCCTGACGGCCCTTGGTCAGCAATCGACCTCCCGCGACCTGGCCACCCTCTTCCGCTACGCCATGCAGCACGACGAGTTTGCCCGGCGAATGCGGGAAAAAACCATCACCACCTCGTACGGCAAGGTTTTACGCAACCATAACAAGGCGCTGTGGAGGGTGGACGGTGCCCTTGGCGGTAAAACCGGCTACACCGTTGCGGCGCGGCAGACCTATGTCGGGCAGTTCAGCCGGGACAACCAGACCATAGTGGTGGCGCTCATGGGCAGCGAGACGATATGGGCGGACGTGGGCAAACTGGTCGAATACGGCTTCAAGAAACAAAAAGATGAGCAACTGGCCCAGTTCAGCCACAGCGCCTCAGACGGATCCATGCGGACCAACTGATACCATTTCCTCTTGCCAATGCAGCGGGTTTTGGCGGGAGCATATTGAATTTTAATGAAAAAATATAAATATTTTTTGCATTAATAATAGAAAACGATAT
>JGI24705J35276_12238103_pt1 | contig 15935 bp, 12 predicted proteins | sample TergutNt197P4_FD_35276 | JGI IMG/M metagenome (IMG submission 35276) | reverse complement strand
ATGAAATCCAGCAAGTCGTCCCGCATCTGGTACATGAAGCCCATGTGCCTGCCGATTTTGACGAGGCAGTCGACGGTTTCTTTTGGCGACTCGCTTCCCATACCCCCCAGCTGCAGCGCACCGACAAAAATAGCCACTGATTTGCCGTAGATGTTGCTCAAGTACATGTCAGTGGTAGTTTCCGTGTTCCAGCGGCAGGTCATCTGCCCCAGTTCGCCGCAGCACATGTCTTCAATTGTGTTTGCGATTATGAGCCCTTCTTGCAGCATCTGCTCAGTTGACAGGTGCCGCAGAACGCGGCTGATCATAAAATCGCCGGCATAGACGGCCATGTCTTTCCCAAACTGCTGTTGAATGGTGGCCCGCCCTCGCCGCAGCGGCGAATCGTCGATGATGTCGTCGTGGACCAGCGACGCCATATGCACTATTTCCACCAGCGCACCGAGTTTGCAAAGGTGTTGCCGCCTTGCCGTGCGCTGTGGCCCAAAACGGGCTGCCAAGAGCAGCAGGAGCGGGCGGATCATTTTGCCGCGAGTGCTTCTGATGCTGCGGAAGATGTCGTCCATCGCCCCTGTTTCAGGGCGGGTGCCCAAAAATTCGCCTATGTAGCTGTCCACACATGAGAGTTCTTCTGAAAGGCCTTCAACGTTTAAAATCAGGTTCTCCATAGCAGTAACGTCCCCTAAATACTTAAAAAAATGAGTTGCTCCCGCAACGCATGCACCAGCACCGCTGCCACGTAAGCGGCGTCTGCACAAAGGTTTGCTGCCGCGATGGCGCCCATGCATTGCTCACGGCGCTCAGGCGTGAACGGCAAGCGCACAAGGTGCGCCCACACCGGGAAGGAGGCGAGTAGCAATATTGTTACCAGCGGCAAGCCGCCTCTGAAGCGAAAAGCCGTGCAAACGACCACTAAAGCAATCCATGCTCCGGTGCAGAAGAAGTAGACTGCCTTGGCCCGCCTACGCCCCAGGAGCATGGGCAGCGTCTTCCGGCTGGTGTTTGAGTCGCGCTCGATGTCGCAGATGTTGTTTGTCATCATGATGAGGCCGATGCCAAAAACCAGCGGCAACGAGAGAAAAAAGACTTCCGGCACTAGGTAGCCTGCAAAAGCGGAAAAAACCGCCGCCGTTATGAACCAGCCCATGACAGTGCCGGAAACCAGCTCCCCAAGCGGCAGGTATGAAACTGGTTTCGGGCCTGCCGAATAGGCAACGATCACAAAACAGCCAACCGCTCCAAACGCAAGCGTGGCAAAGCCGCCGCAGTAGGCAGGGTAGGCACCCAGCAGCAGGGCGGCTGCCATGAAGCAAAAGCCCAAGCCCTTTACGTGCTTGGGGTTTACGTTGTTGTAAACCAAGATTGCGTCGCCGGGGTCGTTTGAATTCTCAACAAGGTCGTTGCCCTTGACAAAATCGTAGTAGTCGTTGATGGTGTTGACCGACGATTGAAGCAGGACTGAGGCTGCAAGCACAAGCAAAAACACCGGCAGGGAAAAGGCGCCTGCCATCGCCACGGACAGCGCTGTCCCAAGCAGCACAGGAAAAACCGAGGCTGGCCAAGTTTGAGGGGCGGCCAGCCCCAGCGCGTGTCTTACGGTAAGCCTTGAGTATGATGCCATCCTATACCTCTTGAGGGAGTTCGCGCAGTTCGGCCAAGGTGAACACAGGCCCGTCAAGGCAGACGTATTTGCTGCCTATGTTGCAACGGCCGCATTTGCCTATGCCGCACTGCATGCGCATTTCCAGCGTAGTCACTATCTGTTCGTCTGCAAACCCCATCTTTGAAAGGCTTTTTAGACACATGTTTATCATTATTGGAGGCCCGCACAGCACTGCCAGCTTGCCGGCAGGCGAAAAGGCGCACTCCTCTAGGTACGGTGGGACGAAGCCCACGTTCCCTTGCCAATTTGGCGACCCCCTGTCCACTGTGACGTGGAGGCTGGTGTCCGGCTCCTTCGGCCAGTTTTCAAAGAGTTCTTCCTTGAAGACCAGATCGTCGTAGGAACGGGCGCCGTAAAGTATGTCGATATAGCCATAGTCGGCCCTATGCTTAAAGGCGTAGCGTATGAACGAACGCACCGGCGCGAGGCCGATGCCGCCGCTGATGAACAGCATGTCCTTGCCTTTGGACGATTCGATGGGGAAGTGGTTGCCGTAGGGCCCGCGAAGCCCTACTATATCCCCTGGGTTAAGCTCGTGCAGGGCGTCAGTCAGCAGCCCAGTCTGCTTTAGGGCCATTTCCAGCCAGTCGTCCCCCTCTGCTGTTACGGAAAACATTGCTTCCCCCACGCCGGGCAGGGACAGCATGCCAAGCTGACCCGGCAGCGTCGCGAAGGGCCTCTGTCCTTGGACGCTCTGGATACGGAATTTCTTCACGTCAGGGGTTTCCCTATGGACGTCGATCACCTTGCACATCTGAGGTAGCAACGGGTTTTTATTGTTTGCACTGTTTTCGCTCATTCTGTTTTCGCCTCCCCGATCATTTCGATAGCCCTGCTTATATCCAGGTTTGCCGGGCATTTTTCGACGCAACGGCCACAGCCGACGCAAAGTGTCTGCCCATAGCGCTCTACAAAGTACGACAGCTTGTGCAGATAGCGGTTGCGCAGCCGTTCTTTTGCGCTGGGGCGCGGGTTGTGCCCGCCAGCCATTCGCGTGTACTCGCTGAACATGCAGCTGTCCCAGTAGCGCATTTCCGTGCCTTCAGCGCCGTGCATTTCCGGCCCCATCTCAAAACAGTAGCAGGTGGGGCAGACGAAAGTGCAGGTTCCGCAGCCGATGCAGGGGCGGTGCAGCTCGTCCCATATTGGGTGTTCAAACATCGTGGATATCTTTTCTGCCACCGGCGCCATGTCAACCACAAGTTCCGGCTGTGCAGGTGGCAGCGCTTGCCCGTCTGCATCTTCAAGCAGGCCCGACAGCGCTTCCAGCACGGCTTTCCCCTTGTCGCTTTGGCAGTGGAGGTTCCAACCGCCTGCTGTTGGCGCCAGCAGCAGGTCGGCGTTTGGCGCCCCTCCCGGGTCAACGCCCATGCTCCGGCAGAAGCAGGTCGGTGCGGCTTTTGCGCAGGCGGCGGCTACAATGGTCAGTTTGCCGCGCTTGTCTGCATAGTACGCATCAGTGTATTCGCCAGACAGAAACACCTTGTCTAGGCAGTCGATGGACTGGGCGTCGCAGGGGCGGGCGCCGAAAAGGATTTGCTCCTCTGCGTCCGAGATTTCTTCAAAGGCTGCATCAGGGCCGGTTGTAAAACGGTACATCTTCTGCGTCTGGGGGAATAGCACGTCCTTGGGCGGAAGGGTAGTGTTGACCATGTCAAGGTCGATGTCAGCTCCGGCCGCATAGGGCACGAATTTTTTCACGCCGTCGACAACGCCCGGCACCAGAACCTTGCCAAGCCGCGTCAGCGCTGTCAATGCTTTTTCCAAGTTCTCTTTTTTTAGTTCCACTTTTTTCCCCCCTCACATGAATTCTTCAAGGTCTTCCTTGTCGTAGCAACCCAAGGCATGGGAGGCGTCGTCTGAAAGCCCTGATTCTTCGCTGCCGAACAGCGACTCGACGTCTTTCACCAGCTTGCGGTTCAGCTTCATCAATGGAATCCCCATGGGGCAGACCCGTTCGCACTCTCCGCATTCTATGCACCTGTCGCCGATATGGTAGGCGCGGGTGAAGCCGAAGACAGAGTTTTCCAGCGTGTTTGCCTGCTTGCCCTGCCAGCCGGTGCGGTACTGCTCCGTGTAGCATTCCATGCAGTTGCAGGCTGGGCATGCGTTGCGGCAGGCGTAGCAGCGGATGCATTTGGCGAATTCCCGCTGCCAGAAATCGTAGCGATCCTCTGAACTTGCGCTTTCCAGCTCCAGCACCTGCTCGAAACGCGGCGGGTTTTCTTGTTCAGCCACAGGTTCCCCTATGAGCTCGTCATAGACGACAGGGTTTCGGTGGCGGCAGAATGCACATTTTTCAGCTGTGCTCCCGTTTTCAAGCATCCCTTCGCAAGGTATCCCCACGAGGTACAGCTTGCTGCGCGTAAGGCGGCCGTCAGCGATCAGGCGGTTGATTGCGCGGGATTCGCAACCGCGCACGGCAATCCCGGCCACTTCTGCGCTGAATTGAAAATCAAGCGCGTACTTGGCCAAATTGCTGAGGCAATGCTCGTTGTAGACCAGCTCTCCTGCATCTTCCGGCTTGTTTGCGAATTTCGGGATTGTCCGGTCTTTGAACCGGGTGGGGCCCCAGCCGATGAAGCAGCTTATCTTGCCTTCGGCAAGAAGGGAACGGACCCGGTCGCGCAGGGTGTTTTGGACATCACTCATGGTCATCAGCCTCCTTCATCCTGTGGTTTGGCCCCAAGGCGCGTATTTCTTCGGTGACTTTCAGGACAGTGTCGCGGAATTTGGCGGCTTCTGCTCCAGAAATCCAGCGGGCTTGGAAACGGCCGGTTTCGATGCCGGCGTATTCCAAAAGCCGTTTCATCAAAAGGAACCGGCGGCGCGTGAAGTAGTTGCCGCTTGTGTAGTGGCAGTCGCCGGGGTGGCAGCCGCAGACGAGCACTCCGTCGTAGCCTTTCTGAAAACCGCGCAGTATGAACTGCGGGTTGACCCTGCCGGAGCAGGGCACTCTGACGATCCGGATGTTGTCGGGGTATTTCATGCGGTTCAGCCCCGCCAGGTCCGCGCCGGTGTATGTACACCAGTTGCAGCAAAAGGCGAGTATCTTCGGTTCCCAGTTTTCTGCATCTATTCTTGCCACAGCGCGTCCACCTCCTCCAGTATTTGTTTGTTTGTGAAGCCAAGCAGGTCTATGCAGCCGGTACGGCATGCAGCAGAACATGCTCCGCAGCCGCTGCACAGCCCGGAATTGACCTGAGCCACGGTGCGCGTCACGCGCTTGCCGTTGTACATGGACGGCACGTCGACCATGCTGATGGCTTTTACGGGGCAAACCTGCTCGCAAAAACCGCAGCCGCTGCATTTTGGAGCGTCCACTACGCTTATCATCGGGCTGGTCTCAAGCTCGTCCTTGGCAAGCAAGCCAAGGACTTTTGCTGCTGCGGCAGAAGCCTGCGCCACAGTGTCCGGTATGTCTTTTGGCCCTTGCGCCGTTCCGCAAAGGTATACGCCCGCCGTTTGAGTTTCTACAGGGCGCAGCTTTGGATGGGCTTCCGTGAGCCATCCGTCTTTGTCTGCGCTGACACCGGCGGTTGCGGCTGTTTCCGTCGAGCCGTGTGCTGGTTCCATGGCAGTTTCAAGCACCACCATGTCGGCTTCCACAGCTACCTGCTTGCCGATCAAGGTGTCTTCGCCTTTGCAGATCAGCTTGCCGCCCTCCTCGTATATTTTCGAGACCCGCCCTCGGATGTAAACGGCGCCGTCCGCACGGGTTTTGTCATAGAATTCCTCATAGCCTTTGCCCGGGGTGCGCACGTCGATGTAAAAGACGTACACTTTCGAGCCTTCTATTTTTTCCAGTATCTGGTGGGCGTGCTTAGCTGCGTACATGCAGCAGGCCCTGGAACAGTAAGCCTTCGCTTTTGCCGGGTCTCGGCTGCCCACGCATTTGACTATCACAACTGTCTTTGGCTCCGCGCCGTCGCCGGGCCGCTGTATGTGGCCTTCGGTAGGGCCGGAGGCGTTGACGAGGCGCTCGAACTGAAGGCCGCTGATGACGTTTGCGTATTTGCCGCCGCCGTACTCGGGGTAAGCCTTCGCCCAGTCTATGAGGTCGTAGCCCGTGGCAAGGACTATGGCGCCAAATGTTTCTGTTATGAAGTCTTCCTGATCCTCGAAATTGATGCAACCCAGCGGGCACAATTTGGAGCACAGGCCGCATTTGCCGCTTTTCAGCATGGTGCAATGCTCCGAGTCGATGACTGGTTTGGCTGGAACGGCTTGCGGGAACAGCTTGTAGATGGCTTTGCGTTTTGACAAGCTCTGGTCGAACAGGTTGGTGACTTTCGTGGGGCATTTTTCCTCGCACAGGCCGCAGCCGGTGCAAGTGTCGTGGTTCACGTAGCGCGGTTTTTGCCGTATCGTCACTTGAAAATTGCCTATGTAGCCTGTTACGGCTGAAATTTCGCAGGATGTCATGAGCCTGATGTTGGGGTGCGCACCTGCCTCTGCCATTTTTGGCGTTGAAATGCAGGCAGAGCAGTCAAGGGTTGGAAAGGTCTTGTCCAGCATCACCATCTTGCCTCCGATGGAAGGCTCTCGCTCCACCAGCGTGACCTCATAGCCAGCTTCAGCTACGTCTAGGGCTGCTTGGATGCCGGCGATGCCGCCGCCGACGACTAGGCATTTCTTGTGCACCGGGATAGAGGAAGTGAATAGGGGCTGGTCTTTTAGCACCTTTGCAACTGCCATGTGTACAAGGTCGATGGCTTTTTCTGTAGCTTTTTCCTTGTCCGTGTGTACCCAGCTGCACTGCTCGCGGATGTTTGCTATTTCAAGCATGTACGGGTTGATGCTGGTTTTCGTCAGCATTTTGCGGAAAGTTGTTTCGTGCATCCGGGGCGTACATGAGGCTATGACCAAGCGATCCAGTTCATGCTCCGCAATGGCTTGCTTTATCATGTCCTGCCCGCTTATGGAGCATGTGTATTTGTTTGTGGCAGCGTACGTCACTCCGGGCATCTGGCCGGCAGCCAGCGCCACTCTTTCTACGTCGACCACAGAGGCTATGTTGGAGCCGCAATGGCAGATTATTACGCCGGTCCTGGCCATCTACACCACCTCCTTGTTGTTGATAAGGTTTTGCAGCAGTTTTTTGGCTGGGTGGAAATGGGTTGCGACTCCGCATTCTCCAAAGCCAGCCCCCATTGCCACTGCAAGCAGTTCGGTGAGGAAATAGACCGGCAGGTCGAAGTCCTCGCCATATGCCATGTTGACGGCGCCTTGTCGCATGTCGAGGTTCATCATGCACATGGGGCAGGCTGTAATTATTGCCTGTGCGCCGTTTGCACGGGCGTTTTTGTAGATTTTGTAAAGGAGAGGCTTGCTTTCTGCCGGCAAATCCACATGGTGGCCGGCGCCGCAGCATTCGGTCTTGAAAGCCCAGTCGACGCAGGCTGCGCCGGTCAGACGCACCAGTTCGTCCATCGCCTGGGGGTCTTCGCAGTTTTCCATGCCTGTGACTTTTGGCGGACGCGTGTAGAGGCATCCGTAATAGCAAGCCACCTTGAGCCCGTCCAAAGGCTTCTTGATGGCAGCCTTGATCGCTTCAGCTGCTACCGGGTCGCTGTAAGCTTCCATGATGCTCACTATTTCTGCTGCTCCGCTTACAGGCATTCCTATCAGCCGCGAAAGCTTCTCGTTTTCACTGCCTTGGGCTGCTTGCAGGGCGTACTTCATGCGGGAGTAGCAGGAAGCGCAGGGCACCACTATGGGCATCCCTGGGCGTTGCTGTTCAGACAGGGCCAGGTTGCGCGCGGGGAGCGCCATCCCCAGCTCATGGCTCGTTGAGTGCCCGGCGGTGGCGCCGCAGCAGTTCCAATCGTCGATTTCGATGAATTCAACGCCTATCGCGCGGTTGACGAAAGCCAGCGATTTGGCATATTCTATGCCCGTGGCTTCCATGCCGCAGCCTGGAAAGTAGGAGTATTTCATATTCGTTCTGCCTCCCGTTCACAATTTTCCATCAGCCTGCGCACCGCTTCGCGGTTCTTGACGCGAGCAGGGAATATTTTTAGTTTGCTGCCCTTCAGCATTGCCGGCAAATAGGAGAAGTGCTGCAGGACTCGGCCGCTGGCAAGGTTGTAGAACATGGTCAGGGTCAGTTCGTGGTTTTTGCCAAACCACTTCAGGGGCAGCAAGAAATATTTCGTGAACAGGTGCGAGCGCCTGATTGGCCTTATGCCGGCGCGCTCGGCTTGCTGCCGAACCGCTTCCATAAGTTCTGAGATGGGCACGTCGTGGGGGCAGCGGGCAGAACAAGTATAGCAAGTGGCGCAAATCCAAGGTGCGCGGCTGTGCAGCGCCTCGTCAAGAAGGCCAAGCTGCAGGTGCCTGATCACTTGGCGTGGCATCAGGTCCATGCTGCCAGCCATGGGGCATCCTGCGGTGCATTTGCCGCATTGGTAGCACTCGTGAAGTTTGGCGCCTATGCTGTCTGCCAAGGCCTCTATGCGCACCGCGTTTGCGGCAGACAGCGAGCTGAGGTTTTTTTCAGCCATTCATTTCCTCCTTTCAGCAAAACCGGACTTTCAGAAACATGTTAATGTTACTTGTAGTATACTTGAAAAATCATGCTTTGTAAATAGAATCAAGAGAATAACATTACTGAATCAGAAATATTGGACTAAATAAGTCAAGAATGACTTGCATTTTTTTTTTATATGTTGTATAATAATAACGGATATAATTTTAACATTTATCTCTTATTAAACTTAAAGGAGGAATGCAGAGTGGATGTGTTGATGCTGGCACGGTTGCAGTTTGCCACGACTACAGTGTTTCATTACTTCTTTGTACCGCTTTCTATTGGGCTATCGCTGTTTTTGGCTGTACTGCAGACGCGCTACCTGAGTACCGGCGACGAGGGCTTGAAAAAACTGGTTAAATTCCTAGGGAAATTATTTCTAATCAACTTTGCCATGGGAGTGGCGACGGGCATCGTTCAGGAATTCCAATTTGGGATGAACTGGAGCGAGTATTCCCGCTATGTCGGGGACATTTTTGGTGCGCCATTGGCTATCGAAGCCTTGCTGGCCTTTTTTATCGAGTCTACATTTTTGGGCTTGTGGGTGTTTGGCTGGGAAAAACTATCGAAAAAGCTGCATCTGGCTTGCATGTGGCTGGTTGCCATAGCTACCACAATATCGGCTTTCTGGATACTTACTGCCAATTCGTTCATGCAAAACCCAGTGGGCTACCATCTCAATGAAGCGACAGGAAGGGCAGAGCTTACGAGTTTCGGGGAGCTGCTCACAAACTCCCACACTGCGTACCAGTACGCCCATGTTTTCTCCGGGGCGCTGGCTACGGTTGGGTTCTTCGTGCTGGGCGTATCGGCGTACCAGATTCTCAAAGGCAGAGAGAAGCAGCTTTTCAACATAGCGTTCAAGCAAGCAGCCATTTTTGCTTTCATCGGCACGGTAGCAGTAGCGGGCATCGGCCATTTCCAAGGGATGTACCTAGTGCAAGAGCAACCGATGAAGATGGCTGTTGCAGATGCGCACTGGAACACGTCGGACAATCCCGACTGGGCGATAATAGCTTTCCCGGACAAGGCAAACGGCGAGAACTCTTTCGCTTTGAAAGTGCCTGGCATGTTGAGCTTCCTTTCCTACAGCGAGTTTGGCAGGCAGGTTGACGGGATCAACGACATACAGAAGGAAATGGTTGCCGAATACGGGGTCGACGACTACGTACCCAACGTTTGGGTAACGTTCTACGCTTTCCGCGTCATGCTTGCCGGAGGTGCGCTGATGTTGCTGATGTCAATCTTGGCGCTGCTGTGGCAGCGGCCTGAAAGGCTGGAAACAAAGCACGGGTATTTGAAGCTTCTGATACCTAGCATGCTTCTGCCGTATCTGGCAAATACCGGAGGCTGGCTGGTGGCCGAAGTCGGGCGGCAGCCATGGATAGTATACGGGCTTCAGACTGTGAGCGAAGGCGTGAGCCGGGTGGTTCCAGCGCCGGCTGTGCTGCTCTCCTTGCTTGGGTTTATAGTTATTTACTCTGCGCTGCTGGTCGTTGCGGTGAGGCTGATTCAAAAAACCTGCCGCGAGGGTTTGGCGGACGGTACAATTGAGCAGGGGCCAGCCATGGCTACCGCAGGTTAAGGAGGTCGATTTCAATGGATCTTAACATATTATGGTTTATATTGGTTTCGGTGCTGTTTGTGGGCTACTTCTTTTTGGAAGGCTTCGATTACGGCGCTGGTGCGCTGCTGCCCATTGTTGGCAAGACTGACAATGAGCGCCGGCTGATCATCAACAGCCTCGGCCCCATCTGGGACGGCAACGAGGTATGGCTGCTCACAGCCGGCGGGGCGATTTTCGCAGCTTTCCCACATTGGTACGCGACATTGTTCAGCGGTTTTTACCTCGCGCTGTTTCTGATGCTGCTGTTCCTCATCCTGCGCATTGCAGCCATAGAATTCCGCAGCAAGCACGAGTCGACCGTCTGGCGCCAGCGCTGGGACATTGGACTCACCCTTGGAAGCGCCTTGCCGGCGTTCCTTTGGGGCGTGGCTGTCACGAATTTGGTTACAGGGGTGCCGATCGGCCCCGACAAGCAGTACGCAGGCACTTTCTGGAACCTGCTCGGCCCGTGGGACATATTGGGAGGCCTGTGCTTTTTGGCGCTGTTCTGCTACCACGGCTGCCTGTTCATCGACCTTAAGACGGACAACAAAGCAATTAAGGTGCGCGTCAAGAAATATGCTCCGCGCTTCTTCTTTGCAATGCTGATAATGCTGGTAATCTGGCTGGTCTGCATGTTCTTGCTCAGCGACATGTTCAAGTCGATGATCGCCCTTGTACTGACGTTGCTGGCTGCCGTCGCACTGCTGTTCTCAATCTTTTCTTTCATGAAGGGCAGTTCAGGCAAAGCGTTCATCGGTACCGGTGCGGGCATAGCGCTGTTCACTTTTGCCGTGTTCGCAGGGATGTTCCCGAACGTGATGATATCCACGCTGGATCCGGCTTGGAGCCTGACCATATACACGGCTTCGTCGTCGGCCTACACGCTCAAGCTTATGAGCATAGTTGCCGGCTGCCTGGTTCCGGTGGTGCTGGCATATCAAATCTGGACTTACTGGGTGTTCCGCAAAAGGCTCACTGAAAGCGACCTGGGTGGCTTGGAGTACTAAAGGGCGGAAGAAACAAAGACATATTACGGGCCGCCCTTTCGGGGCGGCCCTCGGTTTTGGTGACATGCTGTGGTAGATAGAAACTTAATGCGCGAAGGCCTGCAGGACAGGTGGCACATGGCTGGCACTGTAGTGTGCGGCGTTTCGTGCGGCATATGCGCGGCTGCGCAGGCGTACATCTTGGCCACGTTGGTAGCGGGAGCATTTGGCGAAGGGACTGGGCTCGACGGCCGACAAGGGCTGCTTGCGCTGCTTATGGCTGTAATCCTGCTTCGCGGCGGCCTTGCTTGGATGGAGGAGAGCTTTGCGCTGTCCTTGGGAGGGGAAGTGCAGCAGAGCCTGCGAAGGAGGCTGCTTGAAAAAATCGACGCGATGGGCCCGGTCAAAATGCGCAGCCAGAAGTACGGCGAACTGATGACCATGCTTACTGAAGGGCTCGACACGTTGGAAACATACTATCAAAAGTACATGCCACAGCTTTTCAAAAGCGCAGTGCTGCCGATAGCGTTTCTGGTCATCATATTTCCGCTGGACTGGCAGACTGGGCTATTAATGGCTATAACCGCGCCGCTGGTGCCGGTCTTTATGGCTCTGATAGGCCAGTGGACCAGGAGCCACACTCTGCTGCAATGGCAGGCGCTCACACGCATGGGGGGGCATTTCCAAGATGTCTTCGAGGGCCTTTCCACCCTCAAGCTGTTCAACCGCACAGAAGGCCAGCGTAGGAAAATCGCCGCGCTCAGCGAGGATTTCCGCTCAACCAACCTGCAGGTTCTGAAGTGGGGGTTCCTGTCAGCCCTCGTGCTGGAAATGCTTACCACTATCTCAATCGCGCTGATATCCGTGGGCCTTGGGCTCAGACTGGTTTACGGGGCTATCGATTTTCGGAGCGCCCTGTTTCTGCTTTTTTTGGCGCCGGAGTTCTATCTTCCGCTGCGTTCCCTGAGCACACAGTACCACAACAGCTTGAACGGTGCCGCTGCTGCGAAAAGCATGTTTGCCTTGCTTGCGCAGGAGGACGGCGGCATTGGCGTGGGGACTGCGGCGTTTGACGGGGATGCAGCCATCGAATTCGACAACGTTTCCTTTGCCTACGAAGAAGGGGCGGCGGCTCTGGACAGGGTAAGCTTTTCCCTGAAAGCGGGGGAAAAGCTAGGGCTGGTGGGCGCTTCCGGCAGCGGAAAGACGACGCTCATGCATATGCTGGCAGGTTTTTTGCGCCCGGATTCCGGCGCGATAACCATGGGCGGCCAGCCTCTGGGCGACTTGGGAGCAACCGCTCTCAGGCACCAGATAGCTTTTGTGACCCAAGACCCTTACCTCTTCAAAGGCACGGTCATGGACAACATCCGCGTAGGGAACTGCAAAGCCAGCGACGAGGAAGTTGTTTCGCTGTGCCGCGACCTAGGTGCGCACGACTTGTTCTGCCGTTTGGCGCAGGGCTATGAGACGCCGGTAGGGCAGGGTGGTCAGTCCCTTTCAGGAGGGGAGCGGCAGATGCTTGCAATCGCCCGCGCCTGCTTGAAGGATGCCCCGGTGGTCCTGCTGGACGAGGCCACTCGCAACGTTGACTGGGAAAACGACTGCCTGTTGCAGCTGGCTTTGGCCCGCCTCAGCAAGGGAAAAACTGTGATAGCGATCGCGCACAGGCTGCAGACGCTGGGAGGCATGGATAAAATTTTAGTGATGGAGTATGGGCAGGTGATCCAGTTTGGCAAGGCGTCTGAACTGCAAAAACAGCTCGGTATTTCTGCTGGCGCAGCGCCTGCTGCACCGGCTACTGCTATTGAAGAACCGGCTGTTGCTATTGAAGCGCCGACTATTACTCATGAAGCACCGTCTGCGGCGCCAGAAACGCCGCACGTTCAGGCATCGGCGCAAGGCGCTGCTGTTGCCAGGATGCTGGGGCTGTGCCGGCGCTATGCGGCCATTATTACGGGCTCGTGCGTTCTGTCGGCTTCAGCGATTATAGCAAACATAGCCTTGCTGGGCTTTTCTTCATACCTGATAAGCTGCGCTTCGCTGCAGCCTCCGCTGCTCGACTTGATGACAGCGATAGTGGCAGTCCGCTTTTTCGGCATAAGCCGGGCCGTGCTGCGTTACGCGGAGCGCTACATCAGCCACGACGTGACTTTCCGCATCCTTTCCAACCTGCGGCTCTGGTATTACGACCAGATGGAGAAGCTTTCCTATGTGTCGCTGCAAAAGCTAGGCATGGGCCGTGTATTCAAGCATATCATAGAGGATGTGGACGTCCTCAAGTACTTTTACCTTCGTGCGTTGACTGTGCCGGCGCAGGCCCTGTTTGTTTGGGTTTTGGTTTCTGTATTCTTGTGTTTTTTCAGCTGGAAGCTGGCGTTTGCCCTGAGCGCGTTTTTCGTATTGGGCGGGTTGGTTTTCCCGTACATGCTGCGGATGCTTTTGGCGGGCAAGCGCACAGACTTAAGTGCCCACAGGCAGGGCTACAGCGAAGCGGTTTACGATTACATAAACGGCATGGCGGATCAGCAGGTTTACGGCACTGCAAGCCAGCGGCTCAGTTCAATCGAGGGTTATGGGCGGGCTGCGGCGCAGGAGCAGCGCTACATCGGCGTTTGGAACAGTTTTGCCGCAGTGTTGTCCTCTCTGCTGGCCAACCTTGCCCTGTTTGCCTCCTTGGTTATCATGGCACCGCTAGTAGCCGAAGGGAAAGTCAGCAGCCTGTTGCTGGCCAGCGTAATATGGGCTGTGTGGGCATCCTTCGAGTCCCTGCAGCCAGTGGCAGCGATGACGGAATACCTTGACCAATCACGAGGGGCAATGGCTGGGATGGACGAGGCTGCCTCAAGGCCGCAGGAGCATGAGTATGAAGGGAAGGGTGGCATGCCTTCTGAGGAAGGGCTATCCGCAGCGCACCTTTGCTTTGCGTATGAAAAAGGCGAAGCGCTGCTTAATGACATATCATTCACGTTGAAGCCAGGCTCCAAAACAGCGCTGCTCGGACGCTCCGGCGCAGGGAAGACGACGCTATTGAACCTGCTGATCGGATTTTTGCCCTATGACAAGGGGGGCATAAAATGCGGAGGAGTGGAACTCAAAGACATAGACCGCTCTCAATTGCGGCAGCACATCGGTTATCTGGAACAACGGCCCTACATCTTCCACGATTCGATACGCGGCAACATACTGATAGCAAAGGAGGGGGCCAGCGAACAGGAGCTGCATGACGCCGTTGCGAAAGCCCGTTTGGACGAGTTTATCGAAGAGCTGCCCGAGGGCTACAACACCTTGGTGGGGGAGAACGGCTACAAGCTTTCTGCCGGGCAGCGGCAGCGGCTGGCGCTGGCGCGGCTTTTCCTTCAGGACGCTCCGCTGGTCATATTGGACGAGGCGACGCAGAGCCTCGATGCAGAAAACCGCGACAGCATTTTTTCGGCTTTGAGCAAATGGTGGGTTGACAAAACAATTCTTTATGTCACTCATGACAGCTATGGCCTTTCCACTATGGACAACATCCTTTTCATGGAGCATGGGCGCATTGTGGAGCATGGCACCGAAGCCGAATTGCTCAAATCGGGTGGGCGGTATGCCCAGATGCATGATGTCGAGCGCAGTTTTTTTGGGTTGGTCGATGAGTGGCGGTAGGCAGTAAATTCTAATTGCAAAATGGAAGCTGCCGTGGTATAATTCCTTTTGTCGGATAAAAACTGAATTATGGAAAGCTTGGAGAGATGTCAGAGTGGTCGATCGTGCGGCACTCGAAATGCCGTGTCCTTAACAGGACCCTGGGTTCGAATCCCAGTCTCTCCGCCAGATTGTGTCAAATCCGAACCCTGCCGTTCGCCGATTGTACCGGTGGGCGACGGGTTCGGATTTGTTCGTTGGGTGAAGTGGTGACAATAAATGGAAGGACAGATTCGAATCATTCCGTTGTTTTTTATTGGTTGAAATTCGCTTATGTAGTTCATTTTGAACTCAGGGCTCTCTGAATCTTTCTTCATATTTTATGGCATTTGGCTGTTTAATATGCTATGGGGACCTCTAAAAACCCTATTTACAAAAATGGAAATTCGTGGTAAAATATTGGCATGAAACAGATGGGGTTTTTTTACGAGGACGAGCGGCTGAAAAGGTTGAGCCAAATGGGCGACCCGCTCGAAAAAATATCAAAAGCGGTGGACTGGGAGATGTTCCGCCCAATTTTGAACAAGGCGTTCCGAAAAAAGGCGCGGGGCAAAGGGGGCCGCCCGCCGTGGGACTGCGTGCTGATGTTCAAGATACTACTGCTGCAGGCATGGTACAACATAGCCGACGACAAAACGGAATACATGATAAACGACAGGCTGAGCTTCCAGCGTTTTTTAGGGCTGTGCCTTGGCGACAAGGTGCCGGACGCTAAAACGGTGTGGCTGTTCCGCGAGAACTTGGCGAAAAGCGGCGCGGAACGGGAGCTTTTCGACCTGTTTGCGTCTCAAATGGAAAACTGCGGCGTGGCGGCCCGGCAGGGCAGCCTCGTCGACGAAAAGGACAAGGAGATCCGCGCCGACAGCGCGTACTGCGGGGAAGGCCTGCATGCTGAAATCCACGAAAAGAACCCTTTGGTGAAGCTGAAGACAAATGAAAAAGGCTACAGGAACCGCCCCCTGACGGAGGCTCAAAAAGACGGGAACAGGGAAAAATCCAAGGTGTGCGCCCGGGTTGAACACGTTTTCGGGCACATGACGAATTCCATGGGCGGCATGTACATGCGCTGCATCGGGAAAACGAGGGCGCAATGCACCATCGGGCTTAAGAATTTGGCATACAACCTAAGCAGGTACGCTTATTTGGCGTCGGTGAAAAAACCAGAGGTTCAACTCTAAGGGGTTTTTGCGCCCATTTTCCGAAAACGCGCCAAAAATTAGCGGCGCTGCTTCGTGTTTTGCTGAAGTTTCCTCGTCCGCGTCAGTAAACATTGATGCCTGTTTTGAATTCGGCCGTTGCTCAATCAAAAAGTGTGTTCTTAGAGGTCCCCTTAAGTCAAGATGAAATGTCGTTATAGAATAATATCACTTCATTATAGGATTGACTTTCATTCTTTTTATTTGTATAATCGTATTGAACAGTTTCATCACAGGAGGGCGTCGCACATGGAAACGACTTCAA
>JGI24705J35276_12238106_pt1 | contig 15955 bp, 10 predicted proteins | sample TergutNt197P4_FD_35276 | JGI IMG/M metagenome (IMG submission 35276) | reverse complement strand
AAGAGTACCTTCGCCTCAAAGTTCTCACCACAAACTTGCCTGGCTTCTGAAAATCAGCAAAAATTACCAACCAAAAGTCACGAAGACCCCTTTAAAAAGGGCGCATTATTCAGCCGCAAGGTAGCGTCGCGCGGCCCATCAACCCTTGGTCTGGTATCCAACTACACCTCTTGTGATGGCCCCGGGCAACGTTTCGCGCACGGCGAACACGCGATGGTTACCTTCGTAGCTCACCAACTCGGCATACTAACGGCTGCATTTGTCAACCACTCGCTCCGAAGTCAAACGCGCAAGTCCGTGTGGTTGAGCTGCAGAAACGTCTCAACATACGAAGTCTTGGGCTTAGCTACCGTGCTCCTGTTTGCTGGTCAGCGTAGAGAGCCCCTGTTCAGCAAGGAGTCGAACAGAGATGACCAGCGTTTCCAGTTGGCCAAGCGCGATGTTGGCGGAGCATGGCTCCGTTTTCGTTGCACCGTCGCGGCGCTCAAGCAAGCCGAGGTCACCGGAGAGGATGACGTCACCGTTGTTGATCGGGAGATCGGCATGATGCGGTTAGACGAAGCGTTGCCGATAAGCTGCTCGGTGGCCGGCGTCGTTGATCAGAATATCCGTGTGACGCTGATGGCGCAGGCTGCTTAGCGTGTCGTTTTGGGCAACTCCTGCTACTACCACTACCGCATGCGGCTGATCCCGAGCCTCATCCGAGCGGTCTTCGCTACGCCGCGTCACACTTCGCAAGTGCCCGCTACTCAACGAGCACGGTCTTGAAGGCTTCTCGAAAGAAAGTCACCTTAATCGCGGCCTGAGATATTCGCGCCAATGCAACGACGTCGGTGGCGTCGAGCACTCTTATATCATCAACCGCGACAATTATGTCTCCAACCATTAGACCGGCTCGTGCCGCGGGACTGTCTTGAAAAAACGAAACAACGAGAGCACCCTTGAGATCTCTTCCAGCTCGTTGCAGGGACTTTTCGCCGGAAATGTCCTCGACGTTCGCTCCAAGGCGCGGTTTGGTAGTGATGCCCTTGATGCCGACATTCCGCCACTTGGCGGCAAGTATCGGATCACGAGCTACGCCTCGGCCATATTCGTATAACCAACCCAACGTGAGGGCAGCCCACCGGTTTCCCTGCAACGCAGCGCGCTTAAGCCAGAAAGCTCCCCCCTCCTGATCTGTTTCTCCCGCCTTGCCCTGGAGAAGAATAGATGCGAGCTGCGCCTGAGCGGGTGCGTCCCCTTCTCGCGCCGCTTGAAGGTACCAATCTCGCGCCTTGGCCCAGTCCTGCGCGACGCCTATGCCGTTCTCGAAAAAGGAGCCAATCTTCCGCTTAGCAAATGTATTTCCCGAGTCTGCCGCCTTACGGTACATTTCCAAGGCCAACTTTGCGTCCTTAGGTCCGCCTCGTCCCTCCTCAAGAAGAATGCCCAATTGAGCTTGAGCATAGCTATCGCCGCCTGCCGCGGCCTTCGCGTACCATTCTCGCGCAAGCGCGAGATCTTTGAGAAAACCGCTTCCCGTTTCGTAATGCCACGCAATCCGTCGTTGCGCGAAGGCGTTCCCGCGGCTGGCGGCTGCGGTGTAGTACTGGTTGGCCTTCTCGAAATCCTTCGGACCTCCCAGTCCCTCGTCGCAAAAGTACGCAAGCTGCCCTTGAGCCCAAAGATCTCCAGCGCGTTCAGCCTCGGCATACCACTGTCGAGCCTTCTCTAGATCGCGTTCGATGCCCCTAGCGGTCTCGTAGTGCCAACCGATACGGCGCTTCGCCAAAGCATCGCCCTGCGCTGCGGCCTTCTGGTAGAGATCGAAGGCGGCTTTGACATCTGGTGAGCCGCCACGTCCTTCATCCAAGAGAAGAGCCAAACGGGCTTCCGCGGTGGGGTCGCCGGCACCAGCGGCCCTCGAGTACCACTCACGTGCCTTCTGAAGATCCGCTACAACGTCACGTCCGTTCTCGTATCGAGAGCCGACCTCCACTTGAGCGCGTAAGTCACCTTGCTCGGCGTCACTTAGGAGCGCTTCGAACGACATGCGTCCATGATCTGACGTACCGGACTGACCGGTCTTTGCGACTTCGGTCGGTGGTCGAGATAACGGAGCACCGGGAGGGAACCTGAACGACCCCGTTACTGCATAGAAGCCAATAGCGACCAGGGTTGCCGCTGCCAAGGCGGCTCCGATCCTCCGCGGGTGATGCACCAACATTGCGTGACCGCCGTCCCTGCTTCTTTTTCGCTACGGCGACAGGAGCGCCATAGATTCTTTCCACAATTGCATTGTCGGTGTTTTGGAGAGCGCTGCGGCATATGCCGCCTTAGCTTCTGCGAGAGTATCAGTCGCCAGTTGCGCGTCGCCGAACCTTCGTGCCGCCTCTGCGGCGAACGCGAGCATTTCGCCACGTTTCGCTTCCCTCGATCCCGGCACGTCAGGCAGCGTCTCAAGATCATCGAAGTCGTATTTCGCGTCGGCATCCGTCAATGCATCCGCCGCCTCCTTCAGATCGCGGAATGCCTCTTTGTAATTTCCGAGTTCGAACAGAGCCCGGCCTCGGTAGTTCCGCTGTATCAACCCCAACCGGAAAGGGCGTTCACTAGCTTCTGGCCAATTTTTTCTCTGCCATTCCGCAACCCTGATCGCGTTTTCTTCAATCAGGTTGACATCATCGACAACAGCCGCCCATTTCTTCTGCGCGAAGCGCGCCACAGCCCTGCGCAGGTAGGGCTCGGAAACCATTGATTTCGAAAGGAAGAGGCTGAGATTGTGAATTCCGTAGTTGATGTCCATAGGAGATATAACCCGCACAACCGGCAGGGAAAACCGTATATACTTTGCCCCGGCGGAGAAGTCCTCTTCGGCATCGGCAAAGCGGCCTGATCGAAACCGTTCTTTTCCGCGCTGAAGGAACGCTATTGCATCATACGGCTGTAGAGCGATGCCACGGCTGTACGCGCGCTCCGCGGCCTCCCAGTCCTCGGGGCCGTTCGCGCTGAATACCAGGGAATTTCCAAGCAGTGTGTGCTTGTCAGAGCCGATCGGATCGAACTCGATGGCCTGACCGAAAAGCATCGCCGCCTCGCTATATCTGCGCTCCTTGAAAGCCCTGTCCGCCCGGGTTTCGACATCCTCACGTTCCCGCTGCGCCATGTAGAACGCCAAGCGCTCCTCGCCCCTCTCCACAAGAGTTTTGGGCTCCGTTGGCCACGTGATCAACCCGCCGCCTTGCAGCGCAATGACGCCGGACCCAAAAAATTGAAGCGCATCATTGCCATACCGACTATCGAAAAGCAGTCTTTCGGCCACCAGTCGGCCGCTGGTCTCATAGAGCCGTAACACCCTCGATTCCATCGAACCGATCTGTTCCGTATGCGCGATGAGTGCATAGAATTGGCCATCAGGCGACGCGGCGATGGCGTCTATTGACTTGTCCAGGCTCCTTATCGGCGCCTTGGCGTTCAACTCGCTATCGAACACTCCTATATTGGATCCGACAGACGCCAGGAGAAGCCGATTATCTTGCGACAAGGCCAGCTTCGAATTACGGTTGAAGCCCCGGCTGCCATCGCCAATTTCGACAGACGATCCGATCTTTTGAAAATCCGTGGACCATTTTTCCAAAGCCCCGTTCGCCGCGAGCGTAACGAAGGGCGGATTCGACCAGCTCGGCATGCCGGCGATCTCAAGCACGGCTGACGTATTGTCACGCGCAACCTCGGCCAGCTTCTCTCCCGAGCCAGCATCAAACAGAAGAAAGCGAACGAGAGATTGACGATCCTGGGATTGCCGGAAATCTGGTGTTTGTTCCTTTGGAGTTTCGCTAATGGCCACACCCAGCAGCCTATTCTCATGCGCGAAGGCCAAGCGAACATGCGCGCCCGCAGGGATTGATTTGCGCCAGATGGTCGTTCCCTTTGTGAGATCAAGGACAGACACTTCCTCTGAAGTTGCGAACGCCAGGAGGTCGGAGTTCTCTCCATGACTGAGTGCTTCAAGCTTACCTGTTGGGGACGAGGACACGACATGGTGCTCACCGGTCGGTGAAACGGCGTATAGGCTCCAACCTCCCTCGCCTTGATTATCGCCCGCGAAGAACTTGCCCTTGCTCGTGTCTGCGCTGAAGAGGTCGCCCCTGACGTCGATCGCGTTTTGAACGGACAGGTCCGCGACATCCCACATACAGAGACTGTCGCCGCAATCTGTCAGCAGACTGTTACCATGATCCACGAACGCGAGGGCGTTCACCGCGGCCATGGTTCCTGAGTGATGAAGCGGCGGCTCTATTGGTTGTCCATTATCGGTCAGGAACAGACGGATCAAACCATCCTCACCCGCTGTTGCCAAGTATTGGCCAGAAGGATGGAATGAGATTGCATTCACCTTGCCGGCATGGGCCTGGATCGTCCTCTTATGTTCCAGGTTCATGCTGGAATACGAAAGCTCCCAAAGGTCGACGCGACCTTCGGAGCCGCAAACGGCCAACAGACCACTGTTTGGAGCTGTTGCCAGACACCGCGCGCCGGGCGGCAGCAAGTTCGGCAGTTTCTCAAGCCTAAGTTCGTCTTTCGTGGTAGGCGCCGGCTCCTCATCAGAGGCACCAACCTTAGTTGGCTCCGCTTTGTCTTTACGAACTGCCTCAGCACCAACGATCAGATGGTCGAGCTTGGCAACCCCGGCGATGGCGCTTGCCTCTGAGAGACTTTTTTCATCGAGTACGTTCCCATCGATCGAAAGAATGATCAGCTTGCCATCGCTTGTCCCGGCCGCCACGCGCGAACCATCGATGAAAATACACGAGACCACCTCCGCGCCAGCCCGCTTGAGCAACGTGCGCACAAAAGTCCCGTCTGCTTGGTACAATCGCAAGCCTTCTCCCAAACCCTGCGCTACAATGAAGTGGTCGCCCGAGGGTTGCCAGGCGGCGCCCGAGGCCTCGATACTGATCTGCTCGTCGTCGCCGATGGGGGCGACCAATTGACGACCTTCCATATCCAAGAGATGAATGGCGGTTGCTGTCGCAACCAAAATGCGCGCGCCGTCGGGACTGGGGGCAATAGCACTCACATCTCTCAGCCAGGGGCGCTCCACGTGGATGCGCTTCACTTCTCGCGAGGCATCAAGCGCCTTCCATGCAGCGGAGTAGACTTCGCTGAGGAGCGGTTTTCCGGAGGCCAAATTTTTCTTGAGCGCCGTTATTGCGGTTTCGAGCCCCTGCCCCGGATTAGATTGGATCTCGAGCAAAGCTCTGGCGGCAGCCTCACGAAGGGAGGCTTCATCCGCGGAGTCGCGAGCTTGCTTCTCGGCTGCCTGAGCGAGCTGCTTTTGCTGATTCGCGTCCTTGGCGGAGTCGTTAGCCTCTTGTGTCTTTTGTTTTGCAACTTTGGTTTGAGCTGTGGCGAGGCTCGTTTGGTCGTTCGCGTTCTTGCCGAACCACGCCGCGGTAGCCGCAAATACCGCCAGGACTACGCCGGCCGCCACCGCACGGCGGCGCCACGTGCGTTCCTTTAGTGCCTCGGCTTGTAATCGGCGATTTTCTGCGTCGGCCGCTTTGCGAGCGGCTTCGAGGGACGCTTCCACGTATCGACGGGCAGCGTCGGAAAGCAGGACGCGGTTTGCGCTTGCGAGGTCGGCGGCTTCCGTTAGACGGCGGCCTGGCTGGATCAGAAACGCGGTGTCGCGATCCTGTTTTTCCCAGGCTTCCGCATCCGGCTCGAGGAGATCGCGAAGATCCAAATCACGTGCGGCGATTTCGAAGAGGGTCTTCGCTCTAGGCCAGTGGGTCAGCACTGCCTCATGAGCAACTCTGGCACGGCCGCCCTCATCGAGCACCAAAAGGCGTGCCTTCGCCAACGCTTCTATGATTTGCGCTTGATCGCGCAGAGAAGGGTCTTGCGGTATACGCGCCCATCGAGCCGATATGATTGCAAGGTCACGGTCATGTCGCCCAAGGTTCAAGATAACCTGATCGATCCCCTTGCTGGATATGCCATTTTGAACGAGCGCCTGGACGGTGTCCTCCGCAAGCCTGCCGATAGCTCCCTCTATTCCGTCGAGCCTCGCATACATTGCGTAGGTGAGCCGGTGTGTGCGGCCTTCGAGCTCGAACAGACGCGACAGGACGAACTGCAAGAGCGGAAGGCTGTCGGGAGATGCGGAAGCCTTGTCGATGAGCACGTCTGCGAACGGTAGGCCCGTGGGATCGGCGCCATCCAGCGTCAGCTTTGCGACAGCCAGCGGCCTCAAGATGATTTCCCGGAACTCCATCCGTGTTGGGCGCTCGAGACGATACATGTTGTCGTCTTTGGCAAGCCGAGAGAACGCAGCACTATCGTCGAGCGAGGCGAGCATGTCGGATCGCAGTGTCGCAATCGTCCAGACTGCGCCGGTTCGGCTCAGGGCAGCGATGAGATCGCCGAATGCTTCGCGATCATCTATGGCCTGGGCATCGCTCCTCGCGCGCGCCCACAGCAGCAGTTCCTCGAGTTGATCGACCACAAGAATGAGCTTGCAAACTCTGCCGCCGCCAGCAGCCGCTATGGCGGCGTGAATAACGTCGATTGCCAGCGGGTTTCGCCTCCTGATATCCTCCAGCAAGGAGGATGCGTTTATGCTCGGCGATATTTGAAGCCGCGCGAGCAGGCCATCAACCAGCGTGCGCAACGGCGGTTCGGCCGATCTCTGCGGCGTTATGGTCAACTCGAGCCAAAGATCTGCTGCAGAAGTTTGTGCTTTGATGTCCCCGATCAGGCCCGCCCTCACGAGGGACGATTTGCCCGCGCCGCTCCGCCCATGCACAAGCAAGAAAGGGAAATCGCGAGCAGCTGCGCGCTTGAGACGCTCCAGGGCTTCCTCGCGAGCGCGGCCGCGGCCGAAGAAGATTTCTCTGTGCTCACTCTCAAACGGCTCGAGGTTGCGAAACGGGGTTCCGTTCCAAACCTTATCCGCGGCACTGACATCCACCGGGATCGGCGGCAACGCGAGCTCACGCAGCAGCTGTCTCGCGTTGTCGATCTCGACGATCGTGGCTCCGGTGCTTTGAATTGACCTGCGCAGCTCGGCATCGACCTCCGTCGCGTTGACGGTTGGGTATGCAATCAGGATGCGCTTGCCGTTTCGTGCCTCGGCTGAGAGCCGCTCCAGAGAAAGCGCCAGTTTCCTTCCGAGATATCCGATCTCACCGACCGACAGGTCCTCCCGACGCACGGTCCCGGTCGCCCAAACCAATGTCTCGTAGCCAATAGGGTCGTCGTCGGGAAGACGATTTGCTGTCTTCAATGCGTGGGCGACGAAGAATCCGAGCTGCCAACTCGAGCCGGCGTCGATTCGATTCGAGACGTCTATGCGATAAGCGCCCTTCCCGAAGAGGCGCTCGATTAGACCAGTCTTCGCTGAAACAAACTCATTGTAATTGCGTCCGATGCCGGCCCGCTCTGTGCTTGCTCCGATGTAAACATCGGATCGTCGCACGACTGGATTCTCCTGCACCAGGCGAAGCAGGTCGACGGGACCTTCGGTAGTACCAACCAGGACGCGAACATTGCTCGAGTCGTCGATGATCAAATGAAAAATCCAAGCTGTTTCCGGATTACGAAGAAGCTGCACGAGAACGGTGCAAATCGCTTGGGATGTCGAGCGGCATTTGGATGGTGCTCTTTATCAAGGAGGGCCATTGGAGCGCGCCGACCCTTCCTGAAGAACTCATCGCGACAGTGCCCCTCGGCTAGACGGTATTCGGAATAGCTTGACGAAGCACTCGACTTCCGGGTCCCCAAGATCCACCAGCCGTTGGATCACCCCGTCATCCACTTCGTCAAAGCGCTCATCCAGGGGCAACCTAGCGACATCGGTGTCATCATCGGCTCGCAGAATCGCGTATCGGGCGCGCGATTTCGGATCATCGAAATCGACGACGATATAGACTTGCGTAGGATGCCCCTCCGCCGGCGCCACCGTGACCATGCCGCCATCGAAGCGCCGCTGATCTACGCCCCCGTCGCTCGCCGCTGCGACCGGCGCAAGCGCAAAACTGCCGGCACCAACGACAATCTCCTGGATCATCCGGTGGAGCGCGGCCCGGAGTTCAGCACTGGTCTTCAGAAGCGCACGGATCTCGCCGCTCAGGGCTGCGCGCCCGCCCGCGAGGTACTGCTTCAAAGCCGAGACGTGTTCGGGGCTCGGCGCCAGCGCAATGTACTCCGCGAGAACAGGGTTTGCGTAACCGTCGAACTCGGCCGCGAGCGCAAGAATCTCCGCCTCGCTCGGCTCACCCTCCATCGGCGAGAGCGCTGCATGTTCAACAGTCGCAAGCGGCAGGTCCAGGCCCTCTGCCAGATTGGCCAATGCGCGCTTATCGGGGGTCATTGTTCCAGCCCTCCAGCGTCCATGAAGCCCTGCAGGCGACGGCGGATCTTCTTTCTCTTGGCGTCGTATGCTTTGCCGTAGATTCCACAGGCATTTTCGATGTCTTTACCCTGCAGACCATCCATCATGGCCTTGATAATCTTCTGCGCGATCTGGTCGTCGTCGAAAAGGCGGAAAATGCGCGGGAGATCGATGCGGGCGTCGACCCCCCTGGCGCCGGCCCCACCGTCTCCGAAGTCCTCGTTATCCTCAATGGGGCGTTCTGCTCGAATGGGGCGCTGTGTTCCACCCGTGCGCCTCCGTACTTGGCCCTTGCTTGTCCATTCGTCTGCAATGCTTTTGATTACCCCCCCAAGAAAGATTTCCGCAGGCAAGCCGTGTGTCCACTTCCGCCTGCCCTCCAGGGCGCGCGTATAGGTCTCCTGGATGAGGTCCCCGGCGGAGTAGGCCGCTCCGGTCTTCCCCTCGCATTTACGCGCAATCTTCATGACAATGGCCTTCTGTCTCGCTGTAAGCGATCGCAAGGCTTCCGCGACCTCAGCGGCGGTCATCACGGGAGCGTCGGCTGTTTCAGTCTGCAATTCGCTCATGGGTTAAGGCGCACCTTTCGAACGGACTCGGACATCGCACTATAAATTTTTTTCTGAGGTCCGCGACGTCCGAATGACAGCTCCGGCAGCGCTTTCCCCATCAGGATCCGGGCGGATGGCTCGATCCGCAAATCAAACGGAGCAAGATAGTGCGCAAATTCATCATCACTGCCCTGGTCGCAGCCGCCGCTCTCGCCGCGGCCTCCGCCGCCAACGCCGGCTACTGGGCGCCAGGCCCTTACGGTCCAGTCTATGTCCCGACCTGCACCTACACTCCCTATGGCCCCATGTGCGGCTAAGACTCAGTGAAGCCGGCGCCTGCAGGCGCCGGCCTCGATTCATGGCTAGCAGCCTGTCGGACTTAACGCAGTGCAGCATGCCTCTTGAAATAAAAGAATCGAAAAGTGCCTGTCTTTGGCATTTTCGAAACTATGCGAGCGAAAGCGATGTCCGCCTTTGCTAACGCCGCACCGGAGTTGCAGCCCGACGCGGAGCAAGATGCCAAATAGGCCGTGGCACTCTTCAGCGTGACGGCAGATTGAAAATCCTGTCCAATGCCGGGCCATATGTCGCGCAAACAGGGGCCGGAAATTGTACCCCCGGCGCCTTGCCTGACATTGCGTTCTATCCGCTAATTACAGCCCGATTGAGAATTCGATGATCTGCTTTGATCGGGCCATGCTCCGCCCCTGCCGAACCGCGAAAATCGCTACTACGGCTCTTTCCGGCAACATAGGTTTGCTTGCCGCAATCCTGCTGACCGTTGTAGGAGTTGCTTCGCTTCTAAGCAAAGGTTTTCGGCTTGGCCTACGGAAGCTCCGGAGCGTTCCTCGCCACGAGTTGTGAACCATCCATGCCTCTTATAGGGGAACACCATGATTTCCATACGCGATCTAACGCGGCTTCCGGATGTGGATCACCTAAGGCGTCTGCTCCAGGCTATGGCCATGCTGGACGCCATTCTGAGCCCGGAATGGGAATGCCGCTACTACTCGTTTAACGCCTCGTGGGGGTCCGGCGAGCAATTGGGGTCGATGCGAAATGGTTCAGGAGAGAATTTCTTCGCGTTATTCAACGAGTCGGGGTGCTGGTTGAAGGGCTTCGCGCATGAGTCGCTCATGGCACCCATTCGGCAAACCCCTCCGGCAGTGTGGCCAGGGGTCATCGACCAAGTGCCCAAGGAGTTCTCGGCATGCCTGCATGAACCGGCGTTTGACATCGAGGCGACGACCTTTTGTACATGGCGTCGCTACGATGATTCATCCTGGCAAGTTGGACCGATTTCGTTTCCGACCGTTGCCGATTTTCCAGACCTCTCGAGTCATCCGACCATCTTTGCTGACCCCGATGGCTCACAAGAGTTACTATCACCACTTGATGGCGATCCAGCCTCGTATAAGACATGGGCGGATGAATACTATTTTTCCGATGATGAGGAGAGCCACGCAGCCAACCTGGCGGCAGTGAGAGCCATCTATGAATGGCGGCCGTTGACGGAGGATCTCGTGGCAATGCTCAATCCAGACATCACGCTCGATGACTTGATGCCGGACATTATTGAAATTGGTTATCCTTAAAAGGAAACAAAAGAATCGAGGGTATGCCAAATCTGGCTAAGTCCGACAGGCTGCTAGGCACAAACAAGCCAATCCGCTCCCCCTTGTGAACAATATTTCCATCCCAAATGTCCGAAGGCGCTGTTGGCCAGCGATTTCCCTTTTGAGAAGCTGACCGGGCGGTTTGGCCGGCAGGTCAATACCACGGCTTCTGCTGCCAGCGCCCAGATGCTCCCATTCCCGGCCTGCGGCGTTTTAGGGCCTTGCCTGCCGCCGATACCGCCGACCATCCCCAACCCCGGTTGTCCGGTGTGCGTCATGGGGCCTTGCCCATGTCCCCTGACCAAACCCGTTTGGACGAAGGAGGTGGACGGCTGATGCCTATGTCTTTCGGTATTGGGCAGCGGCAACCAAAACGCTACCACCTCTAATTACCGTTGAGGACAAGACCTGATGCCGCAATCAACCGAGGTTTCGCCGTCGTCGTCCCCGGCCGGCACGATCTTCACGGCACTGGCGTGCGCGCCGCAGCAATAATCGGACGGCAGGCGGACGGCGAGCAGACAGGCACCTCACTCAGGCACGAGAGCGGCCCAAATTCATTCTCATTTTCGTAGCGCTCGATTCCCAACTCGGGGCATCGCCACGCGGCAATGCAGCAAGCTGCCGTCCTATCATTTCCCGGTGAGGAGACACTGCCTGCACTGTCAGCATCGGCAGATTAACGGCCGCCCGCTACTTTAACGCATCGAGATCTGCATCATCACCATTCAGGCCGCCTCTGCTTTACTGAGAGGCTTCGCAACGCGTGGATCACCCCTGAATTGGTGATGGCGGGCGCGATAACGGCCGTCGCTCCGGTCTGGACTTCTCTCATGGGTTGGGCGTGCCACCGGGCTCCGCGTGGACGTCACATCATCAGCAATTATTTAGGGCCGCGATGTCCGCACTCGCAGTTCACGAGCGCTTTCTCCATCAACAGTCCACCAGACACTCTGGTCGGCGGATCAAGTGGAGAAAGAAAATGTCCAAATTTATTCTTGTCAGCCTTGTCGCAGCCGCAACTCTCACCGCGGCTTCCGCCGCCAGCGCTCAAATTGTGTACCTGCCGCCGCGTCCGGTCATCGTCGCCCCTCCGGTGATCTACGCTCCTCCTCCGACCATCTATGTCCCTCCGGTCTACGCACCGGTGCCCGTCTACGTCCCCTACTGAACCAGTATTTGATGCGGCCGGGGTTCTCGACCAAGGCGTACTGAGACCGGCGCTCTCCTGGCGTCGGTCTCAAGCAACGAAAAAGCGGAAGCCGAAAACTCCGCTCCACCTCAAAAAAATCCTCATCTCGCGTGTCCGAAGTCGCTGATGGTCAGCGCTTTCACCTTCAGGGAGCCAACCTGGCGAGACCAATCGGCAGACAAAAACGGAGAAGAACAATGACTATGTCCATCATTAGGAAGAACAACAACACAGTCGTCAGGACGAAGACGGGAAAGAGCAACTTCATGAAGAGCTGCTTCCGTACTCTCATCGTTGCGAGCACGATCGCTACTGTTGCGGTCCCGCATACGGCTCTCGCAGGAAGCTTGAATACAGTTGGGGGCTGGCAAGACGGAGAAGCAGGCAACATGCTTGGCGCTGTTGCCGCCGATGCGCTTGGAGTGCCGGGAGCCAGCGAGCGACTCTACTCGATGACGCACGATCCCTCGATGACTGTACGCGATACAGGCGTCCCCGCGACGTTCGAAGCACCCGTCGCACCGCCGGCTGGATATAACTCCGGTTACTATTATGGCTCGTCCGGTGGCGGATATTACATGGGCGGAGGGGGCGGCGCCGTCCGTTAATTGATCCCCTTAGGGCCGGTTTACCACTTTCTCGGCGGCTCCCGGCCAAATACCGGTCCGATCTTTCCCCCGCAAGGGTCGTAGCCGTTGGATCCCGGATCCTTCTACCTGCTGGTGGCCTGATCTTCGTTCTAGTTCCGTGGGCGTACTACTACCGTACTCCCACTTACAATGTCCGATCGCGATTGCACTGAGGCCAGCGTCACCCAGACGCCGGCCTCTAGGTACCCCAAAAATTCGCATCACTAAGACTCATCTCCGATGTCCGGATAGCTTGGTCACCAGGGTCTTTCCTTTCGAGGCCCGGTCGGACGGTCCGGTCGGCAGATCAAACGGAGCAAGACAATGCGCAAATTCATCATCACTGCCCTGATCGCAGCCGCCGCGCTCACCGCGGCTTCCGCTGCCAACGCTGGCTACTGGGCGCCAAGCCCTTATGGTCCAATCTACGTCCCAACCTGCACCTACACTCCCTATGGCCCAATGTGCGGCTAAGACTCACTGAGACCTGCGCCGCACGAGCCGATCTTTATTCACGGCAAGGCGGAAACTAGCTAATCCGCTCTCCCTCATAAACGTCAAATGTTTCTCGGATATCCGAAAGCGCTGATGACTTGCGCTTTCCTTTCCAGGAGCCGGTCGAATTTCCGGTCAACGAATCAATGCGACGAAGCAACCTGAACGCCGCTCATTCGATAGTCGTGCAAACAGTACTCGCGCTATTCCTTGCCGCATTCACATCGAACGCCAGCCGCGCAGACGAAGCCGACAATGCTGCGATCGTCACCGCCTTTAACACCGTAGGATATGAGCTATTCAAGCAACTCGTTGCCACGCCAGGGAACGTTGCTCTTTCTCCGTATTCGATCGGCTCTGTCATGGCGATGGCATCGAGCGGCGCGACAGGCGATACGGCCGCTGAAATGACCTCTGTCTTGCACCAGCAATTCAATCGCGATCGGGTGGATGTAGCCAATGCTGATGTTTTGGCAATCCTCAAGAGCTATGGCGCGCCGGCGGCATCGCCGACCTGCCCGAACGGGCTGTTCTTGAGCATGAACCGGTGTGCGAGCGTCAAGCGGGCGCGTCGAGGATGTCCGGATATGGGTTACGGTCAAGGAACTCGTTGCGTTGAGGCGACAATCGAAAGTCGTTCGTCGGCTCTAAACGTCGCCAATGCAATAATGTTGACAAAAGACGCTGTTGTCTCGGACGCCTATGTCAATAGGTTGGAACGGGACTACGCGGCTAAGATTTTTCGCGACGCCGGGCCTGTCGAAGTCAATAGCTGGGTAAATCGCGTGACCGGCGGCAAGATCGACCACATCCTTGACCGCCTTGTTTCCGAAGGCCTCGTTCTGATCAACACGGTCTATTTGAAGCAAGCATGGCGCAACCCGTTCGTTGCCAAGGAGACAACGAGTGAAGATTTTCATCTATCGCCTAACAAGACGATTAAGGTGGCGACCATGCACAAGTGCAGCGATTTTCCGGTGGTGTCGCGACCGGGTTTCCGTGCGATTCGGCTGTCCTATGACACACGGTCGCTCTCCATGGTGATCATTTTACCCGACACCGTGGACGGTACGACCCCCTTGGCGCAGCGGTTAGATGCGAGTGAACTGAATTCACTGCTTGTTTCGCTCCGTCAGAGTCGAGTCTACGCGGATCTATCTTTGCCGCGATTCAGGATGAGCTTCGCAGTCGAATTGAAGAGCAAATTCGAACAGCTGGGGATGGTTCGGCCGTTTGACAAGAACCGCGCTGATTTCTCCGGAATTACGGGCCGACAGAACGATCCGGCGAAGCTTTGGATCGACAAAATTCTCCATCGAGTTGCCATCGAGGTAACCGAGAATGGTACCGAGGCTGCGGCAGCAACCGCGATATCGGTTGCAGAGGTACTGAACTATTCACAAATATAGCCTCACGAATTAGTAATGAGGCATGCGCTGTAAGAAGACGATAGATGCCCGGAGCTCACATGGGGAAGTTCGCGTCAAGGTGCTCAATCACTATGCATGAACATCTCCAGTTGGTCAGTTTCGGATTCCAGTTCTGAGCCTGAATGCGAGACGCAGTTCGTTAGCCGAACCTGTCCAACTCACATGCGGTCGGTATTCATGACCGGACCAGGATTCCGCTTGCGGCGGCAAGGCTCAGGAGACGAAACCATTCTACACATCGGCATTTCGCCAGTCTCCGGGTCGGTTCGTCGCCTGGATCCGCCAGGGCTCATGAAACCCTGGTAGATTTCAGAAAGGGTGAATCGGCGCGTGGACTTATGCCTGCGTCATGACAGCGCCTTCGATGACGACGCCGGACGCCACATATTTCCAGAGCGACACCAGCAGCTTGCGCGCCACCGCGGTGATCGCCGATTTTTTCCCGCGCCCGCCATTATGGGCAACGCGGGCCTTATACCATTGGGTGAGCACCGAGTCCGGCTGATGCCGGAGCCACAGCCACGACATCTGGATCAGCGTCGTCCGCAAACGGTGATTGCCTGCCTTCGAAACGCCCTGTTCCTTGTTGATCTTTCCGCTTTGCCAGGGCGTTGGCGCCAGCCCGGCGTATGAGGCAACCTGGCGACGGTTGTCGAACCGCCGTACGAAGCATTCCGACACCAGGACATTGGCGAACTTAATGCCGATACCCTTGATGCTAAGAAGCATCGCGGCCGGTGATGTCGCATCTTCGGCGGCCTGTGCCGAGAGCAATACGTCGCGCTCGTGTTCGACTTCTTTGATCTGTTTCAATAGGAGCTCGAGCCGATCCAGTTCCCGGTCGATCTGAGCTTTCATGTGCTTCGGTAGGGGCCGCCCATCTCCGGTTCGCAATTCTTCAAGGCACCGGCGGCGATCTTTGTGGAGCGGTTCGTAGTTATTCACGCCTTGCGAGAACAGAAGCCCCTTGATCCGGTTGACGTGCTCGACACGCTCGGCGACGAGCTGCTTTCGTTCCCGGCCAATCCGTCGCTGGTCCTCTTCTTCCGGCGACGGCGCATGGACCATCGAGCATACACGCGGTTCACCCCTCATGTAGGCCATGATAACTCGTAGCAGTGCTTCGCCGTCGATCCGGTCCGTCTTTACACGTCTGTGACGACGCGGCGTCGCGATCGAGCTTGCATCGACGACGTAGCTTTCGATGCCTTCCTTCTCCAGCGCCCTGTGTATCCAGAAGCCGTCGAGGCCTGCTTCCTGGATTGTGACGATCGGCCAGACCTGGCCGGTCTTTTCCCGGCTCTTCTCCTGCAGCTTCAAAAACAGACCGAACAAGCCCATAAGATTGCCGGCTTGCACCGGATACTTGGACATCTTCTCGCCGTTGCCGGGCAATAGCGTTGTGATCAGCCATGTCTTCTGGCTCAATTCCATCGAGCAAAAAATTGCGGCAATGTTGGTTTGGATGGCGGCTGCGGGTCTTTCAGACTTGAACATGAGCTAGGCCTCAGAATGATAGGAACTTTGACAGCCGTATTCTTCGGTAAACGTTGGCTGTCATCCACCCCCATAGAATCTACTCCCACGGAACGCTGGAGCAATTGCGCCGCGATGCCGTCAGGAGAGTCGAGAGCGGCGAGAGCCCAGAATTTGTGGCCGAGGGAC
>JGI24705J35276_12238104_pt1 | contig 15955 bp, 12 predicted proteins | sample TergutNt197P4_FD_35276 | JGI IMG/M metagenome (IMG submission 35276) | reverse complement strand
ATCTTATTATCGCTGATGTATTGATTTACGCCCTCTGACATCAATTTGTTTACCTCTTCGAGCAAGGCGGTTCGACCGTGCATCTTTTGAATCAGCCCCATCGGCACCATCCCCTTTCTAAACCCCTTTATCTCCGCATTCCGGCGAAAATCGTGCAAACTCTTTTTTACCTGATCGACATAGTCCGACGGCTCTATGGTGAGGCTCAATGTGGTGGAGAGGGCATCGCTCTGTGTTTGTTCAATATTCATTCCTGTCTGTTTAAAACCAAGTGCGGGTAAAGGGACTCGAACCCCCACGCCTTACGGCACCAGATCCTAAGTCTGGCGCGGCTACCAATTACGCCATACCCGCAAAGAAGCGGCAAAGGTAGTGATTTTTTTTAAACTTGTATTAACCCCTCCTCGGATGAAACTCCAGAATGGAGGCCTGCCATTTGGAAGCATCCAAATGGGTATATATTTCGGTGGTCAAAATGCTTTCGTGTCCGAGCAACTGTTGAATGATACGTAAATCGGCCCCATTCTCTAAAAGGTGGCTGGCAAAGGAGTGGCGCAAGGTATGGGGCGATATGGTTTTACTAATACCGGCTACCCGTGCCTGCGCTCTGATCACGAGAAAGATCATTTGACGGGACAAAGGGGCGCCTCGATGATTCAAAAAAACAATATCCTGACCCGACTTGGCCACCAACGCTAACCGGCGTTGCTGCAACCAGAGTTCCACCGCCCGAATGGCAGGTTGGCCAATAGGCACTAAGCGTTCTTTACTCCCCTTACCCCGAACCCGAATAAACGCCTCTTTAAAAAAGAGGTCACTCAAGCGCAAAAAGATCACCTCGCTTACCCTCAATCCACATCCGTAGAGGACCTCTAAGATGGCTCTGTTTCTGTGCCCTTGCGGATGACTCAAATCTATTGATTCAAGCATTCTTGCCACTTCGTCCATACTCAGCACCACCGGCAAATATTTCCCGATTTTTGGAGCATCAATGATTTCCATAGGATCTAAAGCTACGCGCCCTTCTACCTTCAGGAAGTGGTAAAACGCCCGCAAGCCGCTCAAGATTCGGGCTTGAGAGCGATCGGTGAGCCCGGATGTATGAATAAAACCTATAAAATCACGTATTTCTTCTCTATTGGCCTGTTCAGGATCCATCCCCCGCTTCTCCTCTTTAAGAAAAGCACAAAATTTTTCTAAATCAGCTTGATATGCCAATAGCGTATTTTTAGCCAAACCCCGCTCCAAACGCAGGTAAGTCAAAAAATCGTGTATGATCAGAGGTGAGCAGGACACCATGCCGCCAGCCCGCATCGGGCACAATGAGGTTTACGGGCTGTACATACATACCGACCGTGCAAAATCAACCAATGATGGGCCATAGCTAAAAGTTCATGAGGAATAATTCGATTCAAATCCTCTTCTACTTTGGCAGGCGTTTTACCGTTGGACAATCCCAACCGATGCGAGATCCTGAATACGTGGGTATCTACCGCAATCACCGCCTTTTTGTAGACCACAGAAGCCACAACATTGGCTGTTTTACGGCCTACCCCGGGTAATTTTTGAAGTTCATCCGGATCATCCGGTACTAATCCATTATAATTATGCAGGAGCATCCGGGACATACCGGCCAAGTGCTTTGCTTTATTGTTGGGGTAAGATACCGACTTAATCAGGGCATATATATCTCCGACAGAAGCTTTTGCCATGGAGGCAGCATCGGGAAAGCGGGCAAAAAGGGAAGGCGTAGTCAAGTTTACCCTTACGTCGGTACATTGGGCAGAAAGGATGGTTGCTACCAACAGCTGAAAAGGAGTACCGTAATGCAACTCTGTCTCGGCCGCCGGCATATTTTGCGCAAACCACGCAAAAATGTGAGGATGTAAATGATTGGGAAACTCAGCGTTCATCGGAAAAATCAATTTCCTGATGGATATCCAACTCCGTACAGCGACCTCCTTCGCACCTGAGGATACGTCCCGGAAAACGCTGCACCAGCCCTCGGTTATGGGTTACCATAAAAATAGTCAATCCATGGTTTTTATGAAGTTCTGAAAACAGATTCAAAATCTCCACGGCCGTTTCTCCATCCAAGTTGCCGGTAGGTTCATCGGCTACAATCAAAGGAGGATGGTTGAGGATAGCCCTGGCAATCCCAATCCGCTGTTGCTCGCCTCCCGAAAGCTGATGGGGCATTTTGTGGCTCTTTGACCTCATGCCCACCTGATCCAGCACTTCGTAAATCCTTCCCTCGATTCTTTTTTTTCCACGCCAACCCGTAGCTTTAAGCACAAAGGCTAAATTGTCGAATACCGTTCGATCCATCAATAACTGAAAATCCTGAAAAACCACGCCGATTTCTCGGCGCAGATAGGGAATCTGCCTCCGTTTAAGTCGGCGCAGGTCAAAACCAACGGCTAACGCCTTGCCGCTGCGGATAGGAATTTCTCCGATCAAGGTTTTTACAATAGAAGTCTTTCCACTCCCTACCCTTCCAATCAGGTATACCCACTCGCCTACGTGCACAACAAAACTGACGCCCGAAAGGATCAGGTTTTCTTCCTTAATAATAGCTACCTCTTCAAAGGTAATCAGCGCGGGCAAAAAATCGGTTTCGGGCATAAATATTGCGACATAATTATACAAAAGTACAATTTATTACGGATTGATGTTATTTTTGCAAAAAATATCTTTCATGATTCATTTGTTGATCCCATCCAAACGAGGCCTTTTTTTGGTCGGCTGTCTCCTCCTCTTTGGTCGTTTTGGGGTAGCCCAAACACCCGAATCTTTATATAACCAAGGTTATTATTCCTTAGCTAAGAGCCTCTTTCTTCAATTGGAACGTAGCTATCCCCCTGCATCTACCTTTGAAAAATCGTACGCAGGAGGCTATGTAATCCTTTGCAACATTGCACTCCGATGCGAGGGTTTGGAGGAGGAAATAGCAGAATATATAGAGCGGTATCCGACTTCGATCCTCATTCAACCGATTTTTTTTGAACAAGCCAAATACTTTTTTGAACAGGAACAATACAACAAAGCGCTACCCTATTTTTTACAATGTCATTACGCCCGATTTACCCCCGAAGAACGCTCCGAATTAGCCTTTAAAACGGGCTACTCGGCTTTTCAAACGGGAGATTTTGGGGTAGCCCACCGCTACTTTAACCGTGTTTCCGACGAAAAAATCCGCAGTTATGACACTCCTGCTACCTACTATGCTGCTTATATCAACTATTTGAATAAAGATTTTGATGAGGCCATTGCAGGTTTTTCCCGGACCTTGAATGACCCCCGCTTTAGTCAGGCTTCGCCTTATTACCTGCTCCAATCCAGATTTCTCCTCCGACAATATGAGCAGGTTGTAGGCGATGGAGAAGAGCTGTATCAACGTTCTTCCGACCGGGAGCAGGTCGGCATTGCCCGCATTTTAGCTGAATCTTTTTACGCCCTTAACCGACCCAAAGAAGCCCTGCAATATTTTGAAACCTATCGCAAAGAGACTCCGGAACTTTCGCGCTACGATAACTATTTGGCCGGCGTTATTCACTACACGCTGCAAAATTATGCACAGTCCGCAGTTTTTTTCGAGACCACCGCTTTGGTATCAGACTCTTTAGGCCAGAACGCGCTCTATTACCTTGGAGAGACCTATATACAGACCAAAAACAAATTAGCAGCCTTAAACGCTTTTCGCTTAGCCTCTTCGATCTCCTACGATACCTCCATAGAAGAAGACGCTTTTTTTAATTTTGCCAAACTCTCCTTTGACCTCAACGGCAATATTGGCGCTTTTAACGCTTATATGGATCGTTATCCCGATACCCAAAAAGCCAACGAAATACAAAGTTATATTGCAGATGCTTATTTACTTAACAAAGATTACCGCAGTGCTTTACCCGCCCTTCAGGCCATCTCCAATCCCCAAAAGCCCACCCTCGAAAAATTGCAGCGCGCCTCTTTGCTCCGCGCCCTGCAATTGCTCGAAGCCGGTTCTTACCGGGAAGCCGAATCCCTTTTTGATGCGGCCATTGAGGCAGAAGCTCCATTAGCCGGAGTCCGCCAGCTGGCTGCCTACTGGAAAGCAGAATGTCTCTATCGCAGTGGAAGATACCACGACGCCATCAATCAATGGAACCGTTTTTTGGGCATGGACCCCTCTTCGCCCTCCTCTGCCGAACGCACCACTGTCCCCTATCATATAGCCTACGCCTGGTTTGGCTTAGAAGAGTATCCGCAGGCAGCCCAATCTTTTAAGACCTACCTTTCAAGAGGCAATCAGCATACCCTCACCTACTTTGCCGATGCCCAATGTCGGCTGGGGGATTGTTTCTTTTTGGAAAAGAATTATTTGCAAGCCATCGAACATTATGCCTTAGCCACGGGATCCAATGGATTTCCAACAGATTACAGTCTTTACCAAACGGCTTTAGCCCAAGGATTGCTCTTTAAGCCTAACCAAAAAATAGCCAGCCTCCACCGGATGATGAGTTCTTATCCTCATAGTCCCCTCCAACCCGCCGCCAACTTTGAATTGGGCCGAACCTACCTGCAAACGGGAGACTACGCTACGGCCGAAACCATTTTCCTCAACCTGATTGCCAACTCAGACACTACGTTTTTCTACACTAAAGCCTTGGTAGAATTGGGATTAATTCAAATAAATCTGAAACAGCCCGACCGAGCAATGGCCTTTTACAAAAAAGTACTTGAAGAATTTCCCGAATCGCCCGAAGCCGATAACGCTTTAGCCGGAATCGAGAATATCTATCAGGAAAAAAACGATGCCAGAGGCTATTTTGACTATCTGGCCCAGTTGGGCAGAGAAAGTGGGAAAACCGCGGATCAACAGGAGCAAATGATGTTTGACGCCGGTGAACGTCTTTTCCTGAACGGCGCTTATACAGAGGCCCTAAAATCTTTTCGCGACCTGCTCAAACAATATCCCGATGGTTCTCAAAATGCCCAAACCCATTTTTACATCGCCGAATGCCTGCTCCAAAACGGTAAAGACGAAGAAGCTGCCGACGCATACTTAACGGCCATGCGTAATGGTTCGGGATCCTTTGCCGAACAGGCCATCCTTCAGTACGCGCGGATCTCTTACCGGCTCGAAAAATTTGAAGAAGCCCGAAAAGGGTACGAAACCCTCTCGGAAATTGCCCTCTTAGAGAAGAACAAAGCAGAGGCAGAAATTGGGAAGAGCCGCAGCTACTACAAGGAACAACGGTTTGAACAAGCCGCCGCGCAAGCCCAAAAAACGGTCCAGATTAAGGGGCTTCCGCCTTCTGTTACTCAAGAACTTACATATATTGAGGCCAAATCCCTCCAAACGTTGGGACAGCAAGAACCGGCCATCTCTCTTTTTCAAAAATTAGCCTCCGAGACCTACACGCCACTTGGAGCAGAATCGGCCTATATTTTGATTCAGAACGCTTACAACTCCGGCAATTTTGATCAGGCCGAAGAACAAATTTATGCTCTATCCGACAGCGACTCGCCCCAACATTACTGGATCGCCCTCAGTTTTATTATTCTGGGAGACATTTATACCGAAAGGGGAGAATTTGAACAGGCTTTAGCCACCTACCAAAGTTTATTGGACGAATATAAACCTGCCGAACCGGACAATATACACGACATTGTTCGCGTACAGATTCAAAAATGCAACCTCAAAAAAAGCGCAAAATAATGATGAACACCCATAAAACACCCTTTTTTATAGCCGCCTCTATCCTGTGTGCCACGGTAACGTACGCCCAAAACAGTACCATCAATCCCAAAGTGGAGGTGCAACGCGACTACGAGGGACAAATTATGGAGGCAAGCAAACCAAAACTCCCGCCTGTCATCCCCGACTCCATTGGTCAGTTTAATCTTACGATGGGTTACTCCATATTCGAAAAACCATACCGCGACCTCTACGCTTTTACTCCTCTTCCTTTTGTAAGACTTAGGCCTGCGGGAGTCTCCAAGCACCCCTGGGTATTGATGCGCATAGGAGCGACCTATCCTCTTTCTCCGGAGGGCGCTCTTTGGATACAGGCCCCTTTAGACAGAGCATCCTCTTTGCAATTTACCGCAGAACACCAATCGTTTTGGGATCGGTTGCCCTTAGTTTATCAAGAGCGAAAAGCGGTAGCCGACCAATCTCGGAGCAATATGGGCCTTCATTATGCGTTAAACTGGGATAAAGGCAATTTCGAAATCGGAGGCGACTTTCATCGCCATCGGTATACCTACTTCGGAGTGGCCCCCCTCCTGCCCTCCGCTTTTAATCCCCAAAAGTTGAACAGCCGTGATTTTATGCGAGACAGCCTGTCCCACCTTTATAATCTTTACAAAGTCAATATGATCCTTTCATCCCCCAAAACCACTAAAGAGGGAGCCATTTGGGAGATTCTGCTTGGCTGGAATATGATCGAAGGAGAGACCCATCTTTGGCAGCTCTCCAAAGCGCCGGCGCGAAGAGAAAACTTGCTGACCTTTCAAGCAAACGCAGGCGTTCGCTTTCTGGAGCATCATACCGCAGGCTTGCGGGTTATGGGAGACTTTTCCAACGATATAACCGGTACGGAATTAGACAGAGGCGTCATCTCCTTGAATCCCTATTATCAAATCAATGCCAAAAGATTCGGCGTTAACGCCGGTATTGTTATGACCGACATCCTCAACTATCAGGAACCAAACACTTCAAAAAGGAACAAAGTATTTCTTTATCCCAAGATTTCCGCATCTTTCCAATTAATAGCTCAACGATTAGAAGTTTACGCCGACCTCAGGGGCGAAGGACGACTCAACAGCTACCAATCGCTTATGGCAGAAAATCCTTGGATTGCTCCTAATTTAGACCTGCGCAGCAGCCATATACCCTGGATATTTCAAGCCGGATTTAAGGGCAAAGCAGGGGAACGAATGGGGCTTCATCTGTATGGTCGATACACCCTGACTAAAAACCAATACTATTTTGTAAATACCTCCTATAAACAATTTGTAACCGATAATCCCGAAGCGTTTATCTATTTAGACAACCTCTTTGCCCTGACGTACGACACAGAAGAACAACTGACCGTCGGCGCCGCCCTGAGTTGGGAGAGCAGGGCCGTTTGTTTGAAACTCCGAGGCGATTACCACCATTATTCCCTCTCAACAGATACTCCTGCCTGGCATAAACCCGATGTAGAATTAAGCCTGACTGCACATTACCAATGGAGGGAACGCATTCTTGCCACGGTGTCCGCAGCATACAGAGGATCGGTATCGGCGGCTGCCCTTCCCGCTCTATCTGCCCGCGGGTACCTCTATGACGGTTATAGTCAAATAGACGGTTTTGCCGACCTGGGAATTATGCTCGAATACCGTTTTGCTTCGTGGTTTGGCCTTTATGTAGAGGGTAAAAACCTGTTTAACTCCGACCAGCAATATTATTTGCTCTACAGGGAGCCGGGTATCAGGATTGGAGGGGGTATTACCATTAGATTTTGATTTTTTACCCTTTTTTCGTACCTTTGCGGGTTTAGAATTATATATGTATTCATGATTAACGATAAGCAAGATCAATACACTGCCGATAACATCCAAGTTTTGGAGGGCTTGGAGGCCGTACGGAAACGCCCGTCGATGTACATCGGCGACATAGGCTCCAGGGGCCTTCACCACTTGGTATACGAAGTAGTAGACAATTCGATTGACGAGGCCTTAGCCGGATATTGTAGCGAAATTACGGTAAGCATCAATGCGGACCATTCGGTAACCGTTACCGACAATGGCCGGGGCATTCCGGTAGATACCCATGAAAAAGAGGGCAAATCGGCCTTAGAAGTGGTTCTGACCATGCTGCACGCCGGAGGCAAGTTTAGCAAAGAGAGTTATAAAGTTTCCGGAGGGTTGCACGGCGTAGGGGTGTCCTGCGTAAATGCTTTAGCCATCAAATTGGTAGCCGAAATAAGACGCGACGGAAAAATCTACAGACAGGAGTATCGCAGGGGGGTTCCCCAAACAAAAGTAGAAGAAGTTGGAACCGCAAACGATACCGGAACGATTATAACTTTTATTCCCGATCCCGAAATTTTTGTACAGACCACTCAATTCAGCTACGATATATTAGCAGCCCGCCTCCGCGAATTGGCCTTTTTGAACAAAGGCGTACGCCTGAGCATTACCGATCATCGGGAACCCGATCCGATGGAAAAGGGAGAAAATGAGGAGGCTTGCTACCACGGCGAAACTTTTTATTCGGAACAGGGGCTGCTCGAATTTGTCTCCTATTTGGACGGTACCCGCGACAAACTGACCGAAAAGCCTATTTATTTAGAAACGAGCAAAAGCGGTTTTCCGATTGAGATTGCCATGCAATACAACACCGGTTTTAGCGAGAACCTCCATTCTTATGTAAACAATATTAATACTATAGAGGGAGGAACCCACTTAAGCGGATTCCGCAGGGGGCTGACCACCACCCTTAAAAATTATGCAGACAAGAACGGTTTTTTGGCCAAACTCAAATTTGACATCGACCCTTCGGATTTTAGAGAAGGACTCACGGCCATTATTTCTATAAAAGTAGCAGAGCCCCAATTTGAAGGTCAAACCAAAACCAAATTGGGAAACAGCGAGGTGGTAGGCGCCGTATCCCAAGCCGTATCGTCTGCATTGGAAAATTATTTGGAAGAAAATCCCAAAGACGCCAAATCTATTGTAGATAAGGTAATTTTGGCCGCTACCGCCCGCCACGCCGCCCGCAAAGCCCGCGAAATGGTGCAACGCAAAACCGTAATGTCCGGATCGGGACTCCCCGGCAAATTATCGGACTGCTCCGACCGCGACCCTGCCAAATGCGAGCTCTTCTTGGTCGAGGGTGATTCGGCAGGCGGAACTGCCAAATCGGGTCGAGATCGTGTTTTTCAAGCCATTTTACCCCTGCGAGGTAAAATTTTGAACGTGGAAAAGGCCATGGAACACAAAGTATTCGAAAACGAAGAAATTCGGAATATCTACACCGCCCTGGGCGTTACCATTGGCACCGAAGAGGACAGCAAAGCCCTTAACCTGCAAAAATTACGTTACCATAAGGTGGTCATCATGACCGACGCCGACGTGGACGGAAGCCATATTGCCACCCTAATCCTCACCTTCTTTTTCCGGCACATGCAGGATTTGATTAAAAACGGCCATGTATATATTGCCACCCCCCCGCTCTACTTGATAAAAAAAGGGAAAGAAGAGTGCTATTGCTGGACAGAAGAGGAGCGCAAAGGTGCGGTGGAACAGATTGGAAAAGGCAAAGAGAGCGGGCTCCACGTACAACGCTACAAAGGTCTGGGAGAGATGAACGCCATTCAGTTGTGGGATACCACCATGAATCCCGATAACCGTTTGTTGCGCCAGGTAACGATCGACAACGCGGCCGAAGCAGACCGTATATTTTCTATGCTTATGGGCGACGAAGTGCCACCCAGACGTGAATTTATAGAACAACATGCCAAATACGCCAATATCGACGCATAAAGCGGGTTTAGTATGGCTCCTCTGGGCTCTTGCATGGATACCCGCCGTCGGCTTTGCTCAAGTACCGGTCACGCTGACGCCCAAGGCATCGTTGTTTAACCCACTTGATCATCCTCCTTTTACTTGCAAGCCATTAATAATCACCGAATTAGTAGATGACTGCCGTTTTGCAGACCTTGATGACCTGCTCGAAGAGTACGAGGTCTGGGACGAATCCATCATCAATCCTTACGGCATTCGCTTGGCAGAGATGCCGGACACCCTAAAATTCGACATGCGCGGTTACGTGCCCCCTACCAAAAACTATATTACTTCCGATTTTGGTTTTCGCAAGGGATCCTTTCATTACGGCATAGACCTGAAAGTGAATAAAGGCGACCATATATATTGTGCTTTTGACGGACAGGTGCGCATCATCCAAAGCCAACGGGGAGGGTACGGCCAATATGTGGTTATCCGACATTACAACGGATTAGAAACCCTCTATGCCCACCTCAGCAAAATCTTAGTGACTCCCGGACAAACAGTTCGAGCGGGAGAAGTCTTGGGATTGGGAGGCAGAAGCGGTCATGCTACCGGCTACCACCTCCATTTTGAGACGCGCTATGTAGGCAACGTAATCGATCCCAACGATCTTTACGATTTTGAAACAGGCTGCGTAAAAAGCGAGGTGTTTTTACTGAGCGCCCACAACTTTGACTACGTAAAAGAAGTGGAAAAAATACGCTTTTGGACAGTTCGCCAAGGCGATACCTTAGGAAAAATAGCCTCCAAAACCGGTGTTTCGGTTCCTAAACTTTGCAACCTTAATAATATTAAATCCACCAGTATACTTAAAATAGGACAAAAAATTCGCTACAGTTAACACATTTTATTATGGACATTTTTGAAAGAATTCAAGAAAGCGAGGGAGGGCCGCTGGGCCAGTACCGCAAAAGAGCGCATGGGTATTTTATGTTTCCCAAATTAGAAGGAGCCATACAACCTTATATGACGTTTCAGGGAAAAAAAGTATTAGCCTGGACCTTTAACAACTATTTAGGCTTGGCCAATCATCCCGAGGTACGCGAGGCCGATGCCCGAGCTGCCGCGCAATGGGGTCTTGGCTATCCCATGGGCGCCCGCATGATGTCGGGACATACCTCTCTGCACGAAGAGTTAGAGCGCAAACTCGCCGATTTTGAAAAGAAAGAAGACGCCTACCTCTTCAATTTTGGTTATCAGGGCATGATTTCGACCATTGACGCTTTAGTTAATCGTCACGACATTATTGTGTACGACTCCGAAGCGCACGCCTGTATTATGGACGGGTTGCGTCTGCATATGGGCCAACGGATAGTCTACCCGCACAACGATATTGAAAAATGCCGCAAAGCCCTTGAACGTGCAACACGCCTCACGGCTGAAACGGGAGGAGGTATCCTGCTGATTACAGAAGGGGTATACGGCATGACGGGAGATTTGGGCATTTTAGACCAAATTTGCAACCTCAAAAAGGAGTTTAACTTCCGTATTTTGATTGACGACGCCCACGGCTTTGGGGTGATGGGCGACGAAGGTAGAGGCACTTCTCAATATTACAACGTGATGGATCAGGTTGACCTCTATTTTGGGGCGTTTGCCAAAGCTATGGCCGGCATCGGTGGTTTTGTTGCAGGACCCAAAAGCATCATCAACCACCTCAGGTACAACCTCCGTTCCCAAATCTACGCCAAATCCCTCCCCATGGCTATGGTAGAAGGGTTACTCAAAAGGCTCGACATGGTGCAAACCATGCCCGAATTAAGAGAAAAACTTTGGACGGTAACGCGCGCTTTACAAACCGGTCTGCGCGAACGCGGCTTTGACATTGGCAAGGCAGAGGCGTGTGTTACCCCCGTATTTATGAAGGGAGGGGTCGAAGAGGCCACCAATATGTTGGCAGACCTGAGGGACAACTACCATATTTTCTGCTCCGTAGTTGTATATCCGGTAGTTCCCAAGGGCGTTATTGTATACCGACTGATTCCTACCGCCATGCACGACATGGAACATGTTACCTTTACCTTAGCAGCTTTTAGCCAAATTCGGGAAAAGTTGCTCCAAGGAGTTTACCAAGCCACTTCCATCCCCGACAAAGCCATTGATTTGTAATGCAAAACAAAGTCGTTATCATTACCGGCGCAGCCTCGGGCATAGGGTTAGCCTTAACCCGCGCTTTTGCCGATCAGGGTGCTTGCCTGTGTTTGGCTGACAAGAGCGCCGAGGGACTAAACAGCGTTGAACAGGAGTTAATGCAACGATATGCCTCCATTCAGGTTTTGTCGCTCTGTACGGACGTTAGCAAAGAGGCCGATTGTAAGGCCTTGATAGATGCCTGCGTCTCCCGTTTTGGCTGCATTGATATATTAATCAACAACGCCGGCATATCTATGCGTGCGCTCTTTAAGGATCTGGAGCTTGATGTAATCAAAAAGTTGATGGATACCAATTTTTGGGGAACGGTATACTGTACCAAATACGCTCTTCCCTACCTTTTAGCCCACAAGGGCACGGTAGCCGGCATTACCTCCGTTTCGGGATTTAAAGGCCTCCCCGCCCGTACCGGCTATTCCGCCTCCAAATTTGCGATGAAGGGATTTTTGGAGACCCTGCGCATTGAACACCTCTACGATGGACTGCACGTAATGATTATAGCCCCAGGCTTTACCGCATCCAATATTCGCCATACCGCCCTGACGGCAGACGGTTCTCCTCAGGGAGAAACCCCGAGAAATGAGGGAAAAATGATGTCTGCCGAGGCCGTAGCCAAGCATATAATTAAAGGAATACGCAAACGAAAAAAACAAATTGTTTTGACCCTGCAAGGCAAAGCGTTGGTATGGATAGACAAGTTTTTCCCCGGTTTTGTGGACCGGATGGAGTTTAAGGTGATGAGTCGAGAGCCCGATTCTCCCTTTAAAAAACCCTGATCACTAATTCTTTAGTAAAAACAGTCCCTTGTTTTCAAGAGACTGTTTTTATTTTGTGCCCAGGACAAGAGTCGAACTTGCACACCGCAACCGGCGCTACCCCCTCAAAGTAGTGTGTCTACCAATTCCACCACCTGGGCAATGAGGCTGCAAAGATAATGGATTTTTTTATATCTTCGCAGCATAAAAAAAATCTATGGAATCCAAGACAACCGATATTATTGAAGTGGGCCAAGGCTGGGCATGTGCACTAAGGGGAGTTAACGACACTCTTGCTGTTCATTGCTACTATCATAACCAACTGATTGCAGAAGTTCCCGTTTCTGAGATCGTAGCCTGTATCCCTTTTAACCACACCCCTCAAAAAGAGGAGAAAAAGCCTTGGAACGCCCCCTTTTCTACAGATAAGGTTCCCGAACCCAAGAGTCTGATAAAAACGGCCATTACCCTGAACAGTCTGCTCTGCAAAGCAACACAATCTACTAATGCTTATGTAGTTAAAGCTGATTCCGATGCACCTTCCCTTGTTATTGCAGTAGGCGGAAACAGTCGTTATGTCTACGATGATTCGGAACTCGGCAACAGGGTAACTACCACCGAAGCTGCTCAAAATTTAGCCGCCACCGGGGCTGCTCCCGTTGCTTTTTTTAAGCTATCTCCGCCCGCAGACGCCACCTATCAACCTACTTTGGGTTTGGTAGGACTCCGCTCCAAAGATACCCCTCCCACCACACGTGCTTTTGCGCATAAAGGAGATATGATCTACCTGCTGGGACGTTCTGTGGATGATATAGCTTCGTCCGAATACCTGTACAGCATCCATCATATTCATCCCTCCCCCGCCCCCTACATCAATCCTCAGGAACAAATTCGCCTTCAGACCGTTTTGGCCGAAGCCATTTTAAAGAACCTGATCTCCGGAATCAACAGCGTTACTAAAGGAGGTATTTTTACCGCCTTAGTCGAATCTTCCCTGCCCCATCAATTGGGATTTGACATCACCACAGACGCCGAAATCAGAGAAGATGCCTTTCTTTTTGGAGAATCCTTAGGTCGGTTTATTGTATCTACCTCAGAGGAACACGACGCCGCTTTTGTCGATTTGATGACCCGACACAAAATACCTGTTACCACCTTAGGACATATTACCAAAGGGGAGATTCGGATAGACGATATCTCCTACGGGTTTATTCATGATTTTGCATAACCCTCTATGCCATCACGCCAAACGATGGCAGCCATGTTTAACAGCATAGCTGCCGTTTATGACAGGGTCAATCGAATCACTTCGTTTGGTCTGGATGGTTATTGGCGCAACCGTTTGATCGGGATTTTGAAAGAGCGCGGATCGAGGCAGGCGCTCGATATTGCTTGCGGAACCGGTGCATTAAGCTGGGCCATAAACCGTAAGCTCCAAATACCTGTAACCGGATTAGATTTGTCTGCCCAAATGATTCATGAAGCCGAAAAGAAAAAGGGGCAAAAAATGGCGCCCCATACTTCCCCTCCCGTTTTTAGGGAAGGTTGCGCCGAAAAACTCCCCTTTGCCGATCAATCCTTTGACGCCGTTACCATTGCCTTTGGCATACGTAATGTTGAGGATCGGGCGGCCGCCCTTTCCGAAACAAACCGCGTACTGAAATCGGGAGGATCCCTCCTGATCCTTGATTTTGGCAGGCCTGACCATCCGGTATGGCGCTTTGTGTTCCGTTGTTATTTCTTTGGACTCCTGCCGCTCATTGGCTATTGGGTATCGGGGAACAAAGAGGCGTATCGCTACCTTCCCCGTTCTGTTGATCATTTTCCTAAGCCTGCGGATTTTTGCAGAGAACTAACCGCCTCCGGATACTCCCATACAAGCTACATCTCCTATACGGGAGGAGTCGCCATCCTGTACAGCGGGATTTCCTGAAATTTTATTACTTTTGTACCCCACAAAACCTCAAACTTTATGTTTTGGCCCCATGGATCATGGACGCTTTTGGTTCTTTACCTTTTCTACTTGGCGGTAGCCCTCTACGTCTGCGCCCAGATGGTATACCACAAGCGCGATCCCGTAAAAACCATCTCCTGGACCGTCGTTTTGCTCTTTTTACCTTTTGCAGGATTAATTATCTACCTCTATTTTGGCCAAAATTATCGTAAAAATAAGCTGTACAGTCGAAAAGGAGTTAGAGACGAGCGGATCAAAAAAGTGATCAGCGCCCAACAAATCGCCCATTTTGAAACGCAGAAGGATTTGCTCCCTAAAGAAATCGCCAAACAGCAACGCCTGATCAAATTAAACCTGAACAACAACAAGAGCCTCCTGACCACCCGTAACAAAATTACCCTGTTTGATAAGGGAAAAGAGGCATTGGAAGCTATGCTCCAAAGCGTCCTGCAAGCCCGCCATCATATCCACCTGCAAACATATATTATTGAAAACGATGCCGTAGGCACCTTGTGGCAACAAGCGCTTATCCAAAAAGCATCGCAGGGCGTACAAGTTAGACTTATCTACGACGATGTGGGCAGTTGGCATCTCCCTCCTCATTTCATCCGTAACCTCCAATCTGCAGGCGTAGAGGTGGCCCCTTTTGCCGCTGTAAAATTCCCCTGGTTTACCTCAAAGATTAACTATCGAAACCACCGCAAAATTTTGGTGGTAGATGGTCAAGTGGGCTATATGGGCGGTGTAAATATTGCCGATCGCTATTTTAGCGGAGGCGATTGGATACTGTGGCGCGACACCCATATTCGGATAGAGGGGGATGCGGTGGCTAATCTTCAGTCGAGCTTCTACTTGGACTGGTACTTTATCAAGGGTAAAAATATTTCGGGCCGCCTGTCGTTCTACCCAAAGCCAATCGTAGACGCCCCTGTCTGTTATACTCAGATTATTACATCGGGGCCCGACAGCGACTACGCCAACATCATGCAGAGTTATTTTACCGCCATTACCCAGGCCAAACAACATATCTATATTGTTTCGCCCTATTTTACCCCCAACGAAACCATTCTCAACGCCATAAAGATTGCCTCGTTGAGCGGAGTCGACGTGCGGATTATGATGCCCGAAAAGTCGGATACCAAAATCGCGCACCTCAGTTCCCGCTCCTACTATACCGAATTGATGGAGGCTCATGTAAAAATCTACCTCTTTCGCAAAGGATTTAACCACTCCAAAGTAGTGAGTATCGACGGAGATTTTTGCATCATCGGGTCGGCCAACATGGACAACCGGAGCTTTGAGCACAATTTTGAAATCAGCGCATTAGTGTATAACGAAACCTTTACCGCCGAAGTAGAAACTCGATTCCAGGCAGACCTGAAAGACTGCACTTTTCTGCAACTCCGAACATGGGAAAAACGGCCGAAAAGAGAAAAAATCGCAGAGGCTTTTGCCAGACTCTTTAGTCCGTTGCTGTAGGATTCTTGCCTGATTATCACCTTTGCTCGAATACTCGTTTAGCGTATCTGGGATTTAGCAGATAATTTTTACCTTTGCC
>JGI24705J35276_12238107_pt1 | contig 15966 bp, 15 predicted proteins | sample TergutNt197P4_FD_35276 | JGI IMG/M metagenome (IMG submission 35276) | reverse complement strand
GATAAAAGCACAAAAACAAAAATTGAACGGATTCCAAAAAATCTTTTTTTCAACCTATATGATTTACACAGGCATACAGGAAAGAATGACGCCTGTACTTCAACGCTTGTTGGTACAATTGCATACGAAATATGGAGACGATATCCCTCCGCAAATCCGTTTGGATTTTCGCCGTGAAAGCCGTCGAATGATGAATCTTTGTATTGATTATATGACGTTTAATGGACGAACCGTAGTGCTTTTTCTCGTTATTTTAAGTGGCTGGGTCTGGATTTATTTTATTTACGAAATTATTTTTCTCAATTTCATTTTATTTCTTTCCATCAGGATGCATGAAAAATTGTGTGGCAGACTTTATAAAGAAATTTCCTGTTTATGAGAAAGATCGTATTTGACATCACAGATCTACAAGCAATAAGTCCTGTTTTCAAAAGCAGAATACTTGCTTGGTTCGGACGAAAACTAATCAAATGGCTTGATTTTGAAAAAGTAAATATCATACATTCAAATCATTGTCATTATCAAGGGGCTGAATTTACGTCTGCCATATTGGCCGATTCAATGATGGATGTAAAATACAATATTCACAATATGGAGCGATTGGATTCACTTCCTGAAGGCGCTTTTATTACAGTTTCCAACCACCCGATAGGATCGTTAGACGGTATTATTCTGATTGATATTTTTGCCTCGCGCCGAAATGATTACAGGGTGATGGTCAATGAGATGCTAATGAAAATAAGCGCTTTGGCCAATAGTTTTATTTCGGTTCAGCCAAGTATAGGTGATAACATCAAAGGAAACCTTTCGAATACAGGAGGAGTTCGTGCATGTATAAGTCGGCTTAGAGAAAAACATCCGATAGGTTTTTTCCCTGCCGGAGCAATGTCATTTAAGGATAAAAAAGGGCAGATAAGAGACCGTCCATGGACACAAGGTGTTGTCCGGCTAATACGAAAAGCTAAAGTACCTGTTTATCCTGTTTTTTTCGATTGCAAAAATTCCGGTTTTTTCTATTGGCTTGGTAAAATAAGCTGGAAAATCCGGACACTCCGCATTCCCACTGAGGCTTTCAACAAAAGAGGCCAAACCTTTGACATTCATATCGGTCAACCCATACTCCCCGAAACTCTGCAACAGTACCCAGACGACGCAGCGCTTGCCGATTTTCTATATCAGGTGACGTATAGTGCCAGTAGATAATAGTTTTCCGTTCGGCTATTTTCCCTTAACAAGGGAAATAATTGACAAATATAAATATTCTGAAATAAAGAGTTTTCTCACAATAAAATAATGCAAGAGCATATCGAACAATTTAATCAAATGGTAATGAATATCAATCTTAGTCAATTGCCTGTCGGGTTGTATCATGGGAAGATGGGACTTTGCATATATTTTTATGAATTGGCGGCTTTGACATTCGTAGATTGAGTGTTATGATTTTCGACAAACAAACTTATGCTGTTGTAATAGAAAAAAAGTATTTTTCTTGAATTTTCAGCAAAATAATTGTAATTTTGTCAGGTCAAACTGAAATTATTACAGGATTAGATTATGACAGCAAAGGATATATTATCAGTCAAACAGCGTTTTGGCATTATTGGCAGTGATGAAGGATTGATCCGCGCCATTGATGTGGCGCTTCAGGTAGCACCGACTGACCTATCTGTTTTGATCACAGGCGAAAGCGGAGTGGGGAAAGAGATTTTCCCCCAAATCATTCATCAGAATAGCCCTCGTAAACACAAACAATATATTGCTGTAAACTGCGGAGCTATTCCGGAAGGGACCATTGACTCAGAGTTATTTGGGCACATTAAAGGCTCATTTACAGGCGCATTGGATGACAGGAAGGGTTATTTTGAAGTGGCCGACGGCGGTACCATCTTTTTGGATGAGGTGGGTGAATTGCCGTCGTCAACGCAGGCTCGATTACTCAGGGTTTTAGAAAGTGGCGAATTTATCAAAGTAGGTTCGTCGAAAGTACAGAAAACAAATGTGCGTATCGTTGCCGCCACCAACGTAGATTTAGCCGAGGCCATTCAAATGCAGAAGTTTCGGCAGGACCTTTATTATCGTTTGAATACGGTCCCGGTACAAATTCCGGCGCTACGTGAACGACCGGGTGAAGATATATTGTTGTTATTCAGAAAGTTTGCAAGCGACTGCGCCGAGAAATACCAAATGCCCGCGATCACGCTTGAAGAGGATGCGCGACTAATTTTAATTACGTATCGTTGGCCGGGAAATATTCGCGAACTGAAGAATGTGACCGAACGTATGTCGGTCATTGAACGCGAGCGAACGATCAATGGCGACAAACTGCGTATGTATCTTCCAAATTTGGAAATGGAGAAATTTCCTGTGCTGGCAAATCGTGATCACAATCAGAAAGTGTTTAGTAATGAGCGCGAAATTCTTTACCAGGTACTTTTCGATTTGAAAAAAGATGTGAATGAGCTGAAGAAATTAGTTCATGATATTATGAGCGGCAACCTGCAAATGACTGTCGAAAACAACGAACTCTATACACATCCTATCCATTCTGTGCAATCAATTCAGGAAATAGAAGCTGTTGAACAATCATTCGCTTTGGATGATGTAGAACGAGAAATGATACTGAAGGCGTTGGAAAAACATCACGGACGTCGAAAATATGCAGCTGCGGATTTGAAAATATCGGAACGTACACTTTATCGGAAAATTAAGGAATATGGGTTGGAATAGAATACTATTTGGCAGGGTTGTTTACCATTTATTAAGGTATGGCATAGTAGGTTTGATGAGTATATGGTTACTTGCAGGATTGACTTCATGCTCAATTAGATATGGTTTTGTCAGCGGAGCAATAAACTACTCAGAGATAAAATCAATCTCTATCAAAGATTTTCCGAATATGGCACCTTATGTGTACGCTCCCTTAGCGCAAAAATTTACTGACCAGTTACGCGAAAAATACAACCGTCAGACACGTTTACAGGTGCTTCGTGACAATGGGACACTCGATTTGGAAGGGGAAATAACCGGACATGAATATACTCCTTTGGCTGTCAGAGAAGATATGCTTTCTTCACAGACGCGTATGACAATTACCATCAGGGTAAGATTTACGAATCAGGTGAAGCCTGAAGACGATTTTGAACAAAGTTTTTCGGCATACCAGGAATTTAATAGTTCCGAACCACTCCAGAAGGTTGAAGATGAATTGGCGGATTTGATAATTAAAGAAATAATTGACCAGATTTATAATGCCACTGTGGCTAAATGGTAAACAATGACACGTGCAGAACTCTATCAATTAATGGATAATCCGGTACAGTTGTCTGAGAAAACAATCCCCGATTTACAACAGATTGTGATTGATTTTCCTTTTTTTCAGGCAGCACGAATGCTTTATTTGAAAAAATTAGCCGTTTCGGGTGACATAAGGCTCCCGTTGGAGTTGAAAAAAATGGCTATTTATGTGCCAGACCCGGTCAAACTATATATGCTTATTGAAGAAGAACAGACTGTCAGTCATGCTATTGAACAAAAAACATCCAATGCCGGCCAAACGGAAACTGCAAAAGACATAGAAATCGCTATCTCAAAAACTAATGATCTGATAAACACTTTGGCTGAAGAGTCTTTGACTATTGAGCAAACTTCATTGGCTTCAAGTGATTATATGCTCCTGTCGGAAGAAAACAATGTAAAACCAGTCGTAGCTCTTCCAAAAATGCAACACCAGGATTTGATTGATTCTTTTATTCAAAATGAACAAACACGTGCTCACAGCCGGTTATTGCTTGACCCTGAAAAAACGGACGTTGTTTCAGGCGAGATAACACAAGATCAAAAACATTCGGTCAAACCATTAGAAAGTGCGTATTTCACTGAAACTCTTGCCAATATATACATCAAGCAAAAAAGGTATGACAAAGCTTTGGAAATTATTAAAAGATTAAGTTTGAAATATCCAAAAAAAAATATTTACTTTGCAGACCAAATTCGGTATCTCGAAAAATTGATTATTCATACTAAAAAATAAAAGAAATGTATATTTTTATTTCCGTTTTAATTTTAATAGCATCTATATTGCTGATATTGATTGTTTTGGTTCAGAATTCAAAAGGAGGAGGTCTGGCATCTGGTTTTTCGTCGTCGAATCAGATTATGGGTGTGCGCAAGACAACTGATTTTTTAGAAAAAGCTACCTGGGGATTAGCCTGTACGGTTATTGTTTTATGTATAGCCATTACAAAATTTATTCCCCGTCAATCGGCAAATACACAGCAGCAATCTATTATGCAACAGCAAATCAATGATGCAGTCACAGTTGACCCAAATCTAATCGCCCCTGATTTTGGTTCAGCACAATCTGAGGAAAATTAACATTATTAGTTGCGTATCAGAAATTACGAATTAAAAATTCGTAATTGATCTCGAACTGTTAGCTCAGTTGGTTCAGAGCATTACCTTGACAGGGTAGGGGTCGCCGGTTCGATTCCGGCACAGTTCACACGTGTAATTGTCAGCTATTAGTTTTTTAGAAAAATATTCTACATTATGTAATTGCGAATTACAAAAATAATTTTCTCCTGAACTAAATTCAGAATCCAATCATCAATTAAATTATGCGTACTTCTGCCGCCTTACAATATTTGTACTTACAAAAGCCGGTAAGTTCGATTATACTTATCTGCTGCATTGCCGTATTACCATGGTTGGCAATAGGCAAATTATCAACGGAAGGTGAAACAAAAGAAGCGGCTGTTGCCGTTTCCATGCTCGAAACCGGCAACTGGATATTGCCAAAAGTCCATACCGACGAATTGACATATAATCCTCCTCTGTTGCATTGGATGATCGCAGTTTTTTCTTTGCCGGAAGGGAAGGTTTCGGCATTTACAGCACGCCTCCCTTCTGCGATTGCCTATACGTTGATGCTGGTTTTTGTATTGATTCTGTTTGGAAGAAAAACGCGCTTTCAGGAAGCTTTCATAGCTACTTTGTTGTTGCTTACATGTTTTGTAGTCCACCAGGCAGCATTGACTGCACAAGTAGAAATGTTACTGACAACTTTTATGGTCATCGGATTAATCCAATTGTTCAGATGGGAAGACAACCTCGAATTAAAAGGATTGCCTGTTGTTATTCCACTGATTCTAAGTGGCGCTATACTTACAAAAGGGCCTTTAGGGATTATCTTTCCATTGTTTGTGTTTGGTGTATATTTGCTAATGCTTCACAAGTATAATCTGTTGAAAATCATCAAATCTCTATTGTATATCGGCGTAGCATCCTGCTTTATCCCTTCGTTATGGTATATTGAAGCCTGGCGGCAAGGAGGTGATAAATTTATGAATATGGTATTTGCCGGGGATTTTCATCCTGGAGAATTTATTTTGGGACATACAGCCGGAGCATGGCATAGTCTTTTAACCTTACTTACCGGATTTATGCCCTGGTCGTTATTGCTTGTTTTCTCACTTTTTGGATTAAAAATCAGTAAACCAAACCGTCCTGTCAAACAATGGTTCGTAAATGTTTGGACGGGAATTTTATCCCTGGATAAAATCAAACTTTTCAGTTTGGTCGCTTCTGTCTGTATCTTGTTTTTCTATGCGATTTCGGGTATAAATCAGCGTATTTTCCTGATTTCTCTGTTTCCTTTTTTAGCTTTGTTTATGGCGCAATATTTTATTTACCTTGCTGAATACCGGTCGTACACTCTCCGTTTTTTTGCAAGTATTTTGCTTGCCGGTGTGTGTATTATGATGCTGATGATTATTTTTCAATTGACTGGAATTGTAGATTTTAACGCACTGATTGCTGGAGTTGTAACCAACCGGTCTGTGCTCGAACAGTTACAAACTGTGTTTGAATCATTATCTCCGGGAATAGTTCAGGTTTTTAGCTATTTTATGTTGATTATATCTGCAAGCGTATTGTGCTATCAGTTGAGAAAGAAAATCAATATCAAAATTTTGTATGCTTCGATTTTCGTGGTGTTTTGCATTAATCTCTTCATTAATAACTTGATAAGGTAAATCTCTGTTGATTGGATTTGTAATTCAGATTACAAATTCAAATGGACGAAATAAATTCTTAATTGCTTTTATTCGGAAAGCCAAACATTAAATTTTAACACTAAGGGGAAATCAATTCCTAATTCCTAATTCTTAATTAAATTAGTATGATATCCAAGCTTAGGAATATATTCGAATGTGTCTTTTGTGAAAAGCATGTCAATAGCTTCTTCAGGCGTATCTGCCAATTTCCATAACAAGGCATGTTGCGGATGGATAAAATGTTGGTCAATGGCATGTTGAATCATATTTAGAAAAATGTCGTAATAACGGTTGGTATTCAGAATAACGATTGGTTTTGGGTACAATCCCAACTGTTTCCAGGTAATGATTTCCAATAATTCTTCCATAGTACCGAAACCGCCAGGCAATGCAATGGCTGCATCTGCCATGTCTGCCATTATTTGTTTCCGTTCGTGCATGGTTTCTACTTCGATGATTTCCGGTAATGCGGGATAAACCCATCCACGTTCAACCATAAAGCGTGGAATCACTCCTGTAACCGTTCCGCCTGCCTGTAATATAGAATCGGAAACAGTACGCATCAACCCTATCACTCCGGCTCCATTGATTACTTTCAAATTATGTTTCCCCAATAACATGCCCAAATGCGCCGCAGCTTCCATATATACCGGATCAATACGCGTACTTGAAGCACAATATACACAAACTGATCGTATCATCGCAATAATTTTTCGTAGGCAACCCTCGAATTGCCATCATGTAGTACGATACGCCCACAATACGAAAATCCATTTTTCCCTAAAGTTTTCCGCATGGGCAGATTATCTTTGTGCGTATCAATCTTAAAACTCGGGATATTTGCCTGAACGGCCATTTTTTCCACCTCGTGGAGGATATGAGAAGCAACACCCTTCATTTTATAGCGATTGTCAACCGCTACACGGTGTACCACAACAAATTCGCCCCGGCTCAACCATTCACCTTCATAAATCCGATCGTATGTCGGTTCGTGATTGAAAATAATGGTTGCTGTGGCTATTATGATCCCATTTTCTGTCAAAACATAAGCAACCCCGTTTTCCAAATCTTTATTTATTACATCCCTATTTGGGTAATTGTTTTGCCACTGATTAACTCCCAATTCCTTTAGAGAGGCTTGAGCCTGATAAAAAATCTCCATCATCGCAGAAATGTCTGCAAAAGTTGCTTTTCGTAAAACCATTTTTTTAAACAATAATGCGTCAAAGGTATAATTTTAACGAATATATTACTTATATTTGTCATCAAAATTTAAAAAATTACCGATGAAACAGTTTTTTAAAATGATGTTTGCTGCTACATTTGGCGTGTTTATTGCGTTGGTACTGATTGTAATAATTTGTTTTTCAATATTTATTACAATGCTAATCGGCGTTGGTGCGCAATCGAAGGTAGCTTATACACCAAAATATGATGAGACGGTTTTTAAAATGTCTTTTAATGGCTATATTGTGGAAGAAATGAATAATGACCCGCTGGCATTATTTTTTCAGGAGAACACTACTTTAGCACTTAAGGATATACTTACTGCGATACGGAATGCTAAAGAAAGTAATACGATCAAAGGGATCTATTTGGATATGGGATTGTTTTTCACCGGCACATCCAATGTGGATGCTATTCGCAGGGAGTTGATGAGTTTTAAAGAAAGCGGGAAATTTATTGTTGCATACGCTGATAATTATACGCAGGCAGGTTATTATCTGGCATCAGTAGCTCATGAAGTTTATCTTAATCCGTTAGGCACATTGGCGCTTACCGGTTTTTCATCGGAAACCATGTTTTACAAAGGTCTTTTAGCGAAAATCGGCGTTGAGATGATGGTATTCAAGGTTGGAAAGTACAAAGGAGCTGTGGAACCGTTCATCGCAGAACAGTTAAGCGATGAAAACCGTGAACAAATTGCTGAATATCAACAGGGTATTTGGAATAATGTAGTCAGAGGTATTGCCAAAAGCCGGAGAATTTTACCGTCTGACGTCAATCATTTTGCTGATGAGGGATTGTTTTTGGCCGACCCGTCAAGTGCTGTCGAATGCGGGCTGATTGATGAACTTAAGTACCGGTTTGAAGTTGACAGTATTGTGAGTGAAAAAGCCAAACAATTTGGCAATTCGTTGAAAACAATAGGAATAGCAAAGATGAAGAGGGCTAAAAAGCCTGAGCGTGAGTATCGTAATAAACTTGCTGTGCTTTATGCTGAAGGTGAAATTACTAATATACCTGTGTCTTTCGGCAGTACTCCGGTCATTACGGAGCAGCTTGTGAAAGAACTGAAAAAGCTTCAGAGCGACGAAACTATAAAAGCTGTGGTGCTTCGTATCAATTCGCAAGGAGGGAGTGCGTATGTTTCCGAACAAATCTGGAGACAGGTTGTAGAATTGAGAAAAAAGAAACCTGTTGTTGTATCAATGGGCAATGTGGCTGCCTCAGGAGGTTATTATATTGCTTGTGCTGCAAATAAAATTGTAGCCGAAGAGAATACGCTGACAGGTTCAATTGGCATTTTTGGATTATTCCCCAATACATCCGGATTGTTTGAGAAATTGGCATTGACAACAGATGTGGTTAAAACAAATACTTTTTCTGATCTGGGCGATCCTTCGCGTCCGATGACTGATGACGAAAAGGCATTAATACAGGCTAATGTTGAACGAAGTTATGAAGTGTTCCTTTCCCGTTGTGCCCAAGGGCGGAAAATGAGTGTGGAAGCTGTGGATTCGATCGGACAGGGACGTGTCTGGACAGGTCAACAAGCACGTGAATTAGGATTGGTTGATGAATTAGGAGGGATTGACCGCGCTATAAAATTGGCTGTAGATCTTTCAGGGATTGTCAACTATACAATTATCAATGTTTCTGCGGCAGACGATTTTTTTAAAGATTTATTAGGGAAACAACTCGACGACATCAAAACATCCATGTTAAAACAAATGTTGGGCGAGGAATATGACTATTTCAGAACGTTACGGCATATTAAAACAGTCAGCGGTATTCAAACAAGACTGCCTTATGATTTGAAACCATTGTGAATTAATGGTTCATGGCTAATGGTTAATCATTTATTGCAAGACTATATAATTGATTTATTATTCATTGTTTATTGTAAAAGATGATCAAGGATACACAAAACAAATTTTATCCTGTTTTACTGCCATTTGCATTTTTATACGGGATTGTAATACGGGTTCGTAATTTATTGTTCGATTGGGATTTACTGCCATCTCAAAAGTTTACAATTCCTGTTATTTGTATCGGAAATCTGGCTGTTGGCGGTACAGGTAAGACGCCGCTTGTTGATTATTTGGTTCAAGTATTAAGCAAAAAGTACAGGTTGGCCGTTCTCAGTAGGGGGTATAAACGGAAAACGTCCGGTTATGTGCTTGCAAACGAACATCATACGAGTTCTGATATTGGCGATGAAGCTTGTCAACTTAAAAAAAAGTATCCATTTCTGATTGTGGCTGTTGACAATAATCGGCGGCGTGGGATGAAATATATATTGGACATGCCTGAAGACATAAAACCACAGGTTGTTTTGCTTGACGACGGATACCAGCACCGTTTTGTAAAGCCATCATTTTCAATATTAATTACGGACTATTGCCGACTGTTTTATCGTGATGTATTGTTACCTGCCGGCCGTCTGAGGGAACCGGTAAAATCCATTTCAAGGGCGAATATGATTTTGGTAAGCAAATGTCCGAATGAGTTAACCCGGACGGACTGCCGGATGATTGAAAAGGAAATAAAACAGAGTGCTAAGTTGCCGATTTTCTTCACCAGCATATCCTATCAAGAGTTGAAAGGTGTTTTTCCGAAAGTATGCAATCCTTTAAAAATTGGAAATATTCGGAACGACACAGAAATTCTGTTGATCACAGGTATCGCCAACTCGACGCCGATTATTGAAGAAATAAAGAAATATTCGGAAAAAGTTAGTGTGATGTCTTTTAATGACCATCATGAATTCAGTAAAAAAGACATTGCAGGAATGCAAACAGTTATGTCGAAAATGACAAATATTTGCACGTTGATCATCTGTACAGAAAAAGATGCAGCCCGCATTCGAAATAATCCGTATTTCCCTGACGAATGGAAATCACATCTATATTATTTGCCCATGCAGGTATCCTTTTTGTTCGATTGTAACGCACAATTTGAAAATCTTATTATGCGGCATATAGGGATAATGGAAAGTAATTAGTGGTTAACGGTTAGTGGTTAATGGTTAATGGTTAATGGTTAATGGTTAATAGCAATTGGTCAATTATAGAGATTAGTTTATTTTTCAATTCGAAATTGTTTTATTCAGTTATTGATTTATGCGTACAGAAATAGCTACATTAGGTGAATTTGGATTGATTCGTCAGTTGACGGATAAATTTACATTAAAGAACGAGAGTAGTTTAAAGGGTGTAGGAGACGATGCTGCAATACTTGATTATTCCCATAAAAGAGTACTCGTTACTACGGATATGTTATTAGAAGGTATTCATTTTGATTTGACATACGTACCACTCAGGCATTTGGGATATAAAGCGGCAATTGTCAATTTTTCGGATATCTACGCGATGAATGGACAACCTAAACAAATAACTGTTTCCATTGGCGTATCCAAACGTTTCTGCGTAGAGGATTTGGAAGAATTTTATACTGGTATTTCATTAGCGTGTGATGTATATGGCGTGGATTTGGTGGGTGGCGATACCACATCGTCGCGTACAGGGCTGACGATCAGTATAACTTGTACAGGGGAAGTAGAAAAAGAAAAAATTACTTTTCGCAGTGGAGCCAAAGAAAACGACCTGATCTGTGTGTCGGGTGACCTCGGTGCAGCTTATATGGGATTGCAGCTTTTGGAGAGGGAAAAAACAATTTATAGGGGAGAAACAGATTTTAATCCTGACTTTACAGGCAAAGAATATCTGTTGGAGCGTCAATTAAAACCCGAAGCCCGAAAAGACATCGTTGAAATGTTGGATCAAGAAAGAATTATACCAACCTCCATGATAGATGTTTCCGACGGCCTTTCGTCCGATATAATGCACATCACTCAACAAAGTAATTGTGGATGTCGTATTTACGAAGAACGTATCCCTGTTGATTATCAGACAGCCCGGATGGCAGAACAATTTAATATGAACCTGATTACAGCTGCCATGAATGGAGGAGAAGATTATGAATTGCTGTTTACAGTGCCGTTAGCATTGAATGAACAAATTGTACAAATGCAAGGCGTAAAAATAATAGGGTATGTCACCAACGCCGAATCGGGCAATATCCTTATAGCGAGAGATGAAAGTGAAATCAGGTTACAAGCCCAGGGTTGGAATTCGTTGAAAAATGAATAATTTTCAATTTTCAATTTTCAATTCTCAATTATTTATATTACCTTTGCACACGCAAACATGATGGTACCTTAGCTCAGTTGGTAGAGCAACGGACTGAAAATCCGTGTGTCCCTAGTTCGATTCTTGGAGGTACCACGTTTTTTTTCGTTCCATAATATAAATAAAGAAGGAAACTCCCGAAGTCATTGATTTTCGGGAGTTTTTGATTGTCAGATAACACACATTTTACTATACTTTCAAGAAAATATTCTTTTTATACAACACATAGAGAAATAGCCAGCAGGCGGCGATAAATCCTGTTGATGCGATGAGTTTACCCACATCTTCAGGACATTTTGAGGCGATTCCTCCCAGAAAAAAATCAGCTATTTGACGGAAATTGATAAACCTTTGCGCAATGTAGATAGTGATGGAATTAAGACCGATAACCCGAAAGAAAAACGACCATTTGTAGTAACCTTTCACATCAATAATATAGTAGAACAAGGCAAACATTATCAGTGAATAACCAGCTACAACCAAAACAAATGTACTTGTCCACAGTTTCTTGTTAATCGGAAACCAATAGCTCCAAATCAATCCGATGACCATACAGACAATAGCAGCCAATAGCATATAAAGGACTTTTTTGTTTCCGGAAAGCCGCTCGTTGGGAAGCTGAACAAACCGGCCTGTAAACATACCTAACAGCGCCGTTACAATTGCCGGTAACGTGCTCAGTATTCCTTCAGGGTCGAATGTTTTATCATTCAGTCGCCCGGGCAATAATATGCGGTCAACGACACCCACAAGATTATCTTCGAATGAAAAAGGATTAGCACTATCTGGTATCAACCACATAATCAACCAGTAACCAACCAGGATTACCCCTGAAATAATCCAACATGTTTTTGACTTAAAATTCATGAAAAGTAATGCGGCAAACATCCATGCCAAACCGATACGAGCCAGTACACTGGCAAATCTTACATTGGGGAAGTTCAGTCTCAAAATGCCATTGTAGATAAATCCCAACAAAACAAGCATAAACCCTCTCTTGATGATTTTTACGATAATACTTTTTTCGGATTTTCCACTTGCTCTTTGTTTGGCTATAGAGAAAGGGAATGAAATTCCGGCCACAAAAAGAAACAACGGGAAAATGGTATCATGATGTGTCAGACCGTGCCATTCTACATGACTCATCTGCGCTGTCAGCCATTCCGTTACATTTCCGGAAGGCAATAAAGTGCATAGTATCACCACCCATCCGGCAAATCCCATGATAAACAACATATCAAATCCTCTGAGTGCATCGAGCGATTTCAATCTAATTTCCTTATTCATCTTAATTATATTTTAAGTTTTTCGTGCTGCAATATTACAACTTTTTTTCATTCATTGTTATTTTTATCCTCTCAAAATAACGGGAGGGGGGAAAAAACGGATTTTTCGCTTATCTTTGCTGAATGGGAAAGAATAAATTAAAAAAGTTCAGTGAAATAGCGGCATTTCCGCATGTATTTGAATATTCGTATGCTGATTTACAGCACCAAGAATGCGGCTTGAAAGGGTTTTGGAATAGGGATGTTTTTCACAACGATCATCCGATTGTACTGGAATTGGGTTGTGGCAGAGGCGAATATACAGTGGGTTTAGGGCGGCTTTACCCGTCGAAAAATTTTATCGGAGTGGATATCAAAGGAGCAAGGATTTGGGCTGGTGCAAAAGAATCCATGAATGCAGGTATGGGTAATGTGGCATTCCTTCGCACTAACATTGAGTTGCTTACTCTGTTTTTTTCATCCGGAGAAGTGAGTGAAATATGGCTGACGTTTCCCGATCCGCAAATGAAAAAAACCAACAAACGACTTACATCTGCAAGATTCATAAAGATTTATCATGAAATTCTGTCGGAAAATGGGGTTATCCACCTGAAAACCGACAGTCTGTTTATGTTTACATACACTTGTGAAATAGTAAAAATCAATTACTTCCCTGTTTTGATTCAAACGGATAACCTTTATGAATCGGGATTGGCCGATGAAATTTTATCTATACGGACCTGCTACGAACAGCAATGGATCGAACGTGGAATCCCGATAAAATATCTTCGTTTCATTATTGAATCACGCACCCAAATCATTGAGCCGGAAATAGATATAGAATTAGATGCGTATCGTAGCTTTAGCAGGGGCAGGAGGTGATGGTTGTATTCAATTAGGAATTAGGAATTAGGAATTAGGAAGCGATAACACGCTTTCAATTCTCAATTAATTTGTTTATTTGAATGGCAATAATTATTGAGCAGACTCGTTATTAAATAAAGATAAAAAATGTAAAAAGATATGAAATATAAATTTGAATTGATTCTATTTGTTTTGTTACTATTTATCTCGTGTAAAACCCCTCATGATGTGGCTTATTTACAGGGAGTTGATGCTCTATCAAAGGAGCAGATGGCGGCTATGAGCCAAATGTATTCGGCCATGATATGCGAAGATGATTTGTTGACAATTACAGTGACGGCAGAGGATCCCCGCGTTGTTGTACCATTTAATCCGCCAACTTTTGCTTTTACCTCACAAGGCGAAACCGGAATCAATACGCAACAACAGATACAAACCTATTTAGTTGACAAGGAAGGTAAAATCACTTTTCCTGTTTTGGGACGTATTCAAGCTGCCGGCCTTTCAAAACATGAATTGAGTATGTACCTGCAAGGCGAGATAGGAAAATATGCACCGGATGCTATGATTAATATTCAAATCGTAAATTATAAAATATCTGTTATTGGAGAAGTCGGTAGACCCGGTTCGCTCAACGTAAGGAACGACCGGATATCTATCTTAGACGCAATTGCACAAAGCGGTGATCTGACCATCAACGGCAACCGTAAAAATATACTCATTGTCCGTGATAATAACGGTACGCCCGATATAGGCCGCATTGACCTGACTGATCCTGCCGTGTTTACTTCACCTTTTTATTATTTAAAACAAAATGATGTGATATACGTAGAACCTAATAACGCCAAAAAACGAAATGCCAATTATAGTTCGGCGCAGCAATATACATTGACGATCGTTTCAACCATTATGACGGGCGTATCTATCATTGCCACTATTATTTTAGCCCTTTCAAGATCAAACTAATATGAACGAGCAACATAAAGAAAATATAGGATTACGACCTATCATCGTTGATTATTTGCGTCATTGGAAATTAATCCTTGGAACTGGTGTTTTTTCGCTTCTTGTAGCTGTTTTATATTTAGTCGTTTATCCCACAACGTATGAAACCATGGCGAGGGTACAGATTCAGGATGAAGACGACCTGATGTCGACAGGAAGTTTAGGGTTGGGTGAAGCCGCCGGATTGATGAAATCATTTGGATTGGGAGGAATGAAAAAATCCATTGTAAGCATAGATGATGAAATACTGACGTTTTATTCGAGTAGATTGATGAGTGAAGTCATTACTCGATTGGGTTTGTATATGGAGTTTACTAAACCATTGATTTTTTGGTATAAAATGTATGGAGAGGAGCCTGTCAAAGTAATGTGTGACCCTTCCACATTGACAGACATGCACGAATCCATTATATTTTATATAAACGTAGAGAAAAACGGGAAAATCAGGATTAAGTCGAAGGCTAAAAAGGAAACCCATAAATTTCAATTCGATTCATTTCCGGCTGTGATTGAGTTAAGACACGGGCGTTTTGTTTTCACTAAAAATCCTGCCGTATCTGAATCATCTTTCAAGTTAAAAGCCGAAGTATTGCCGCCAAGCTGGATGGCTGAAACATTGGCAAAGGAGATCAATATCGAAGATTATTCGAAGTCGTCCAATATGATTGAATTTACCTATCATGACCATAAGATACAACGGGCGAAAGATATTATGGACACTTTGATTGCATTGTACAATGAAGATGCTTGTGCCTACAAGAAAAGAATCGGCAATGCTTCGCTTGCATTTTTGGAAGAACGGATCGAAAGTGTGGTGGCAGATTTGAACGAAGTGGAACGTAAAATAGAGGTCTATAAAATAGCGAATAAAATAACAGATGTGCAATTTGATATTCAATACTACGCCGAATATATGAGAGATTTGAGAACAAAGATTCTTGAAGTCGAAACGCAGACTGTATTGCTTGAACTGATGGATAAGTTTGTGAAAAGTCCGGATAATAAATACAAACTAATACCTTCGTTATATACTTCAAACTCAGAAACTGAAACCAGCCCGATAAGTCTGTATAACGTTGTGTTGATGGATCGCGAAAGCGCTCTTAAGAATGCAACTGAAGACAACCCGGTTGTAGTTAATCTGACAACCCAGGCGGATCTTTTACGGGAAAGCGTATTTCAGATGATAGATAATGCGCATCAATCCATGGTGTTGGCTAAAAAAAACCTGGAAGATAATGAAAATAAATTATTAAAGCGAATGGGCGAAGTACCCGAACAGGAGCGAATCTATGTTGATTATACGCGTCAACAGGAAATTTTTCAGGGCGTTTATCTGATCCTGCTACAAAAACGGGAAGAAAT
>JGI24705J35276_12238108_pt1 | contig 16021 bp, 10 predicted proteins | sample TergutNt197P4_FD_35276 | JGI IMG/M metagenome (IMG submission 35276) | reverse complement strand
TGTTGGTTTTGTGTTCTGTTTGGGTTTTGTGTTCTGTTTGGGTTTTGTGTTCTGTTTGGGTTGTTGGGGTTGTTTGGGTTTTGTGTTCTGTTTGGGTTGTTGAGGTTTTGTGGTCTATTTGGGTTTGGTTGGGTTGGTCGGGTGTTGTTTGCTGTTGCTGTTGTGTTGGGTATTTGTTGTTGGTTGTTGGTTGTGTTATTGTTGTTTGTTTGTGGTGTTGTTTGTGTTGTTGTGTTGGTTGTTTGAGGGGTTGTCTGTGTTGGGTCGTTGTTGTTGGTTGTCGTTTGTGGGTTGTAGTCTGTGTATTCGTAGCATACTTCGTAGCAGTCTTGGTAGCAGTTGGCGCATGATTCGCATACTGTTTGGCATGTTTGGCATTGTACTTGGCATCCGCTTTGGCAGAAGTTTTGGCAGGTTGTTTGGCAGTTTTGGTTGCATGCTTGGCAGGTTTCGCATACTGTTTGGCATGTGTTGCAGTATTGGCAGCCTTGGCAGGGGCCATAGCAATCATTTTCACAGGTATAACACTCATAGCAGTCTTGACAAGTATAGCAACCATAACAATCTTGACAGGTGTTGCAGTCTTGGCAGCCTTGGCAGCTTACTTGGCAGCCGGTTTGGCAGCTTATTTCGCATTCTTCTTGGCAGCCGTCGCATGTGTTGTAGCATTCTTGGCAACCTAGTTGGAGTTCAGTTTGGCAGGTGACACAGTGTTGACAGCCCTGGCAACTACCAACGCAGTTTTCACAAACTTCACATCCAATGGTACATGGCAGAGGGTCTGTTTGAAAGATGCGGTAAACATCTATGCCATCATCAGACATTTCGATTGTGGAGCTGCTGGCGTTTGTTAGGGTTACTGTATTTGGTCCTAAAGTGTTGTAATAGGGACTTGTTGCTAGGTCGTGGCTTGGAAACATTCCCTGCTTATGCAGTTTGCTTAGGTAGTATGTATCTATCGAGTTACCGTTGAGATATGCGTCTACTTTAACATCATCACTACTTGCAGTACCTAATACCCGTATTTGGTTGAAGTTGAATAGGCATATGTCTTCGCCTGCATAATTTCCGGTGTACCCGCCGTTTGCAGGATTATTGTTGAAGTTAAAGGTCCATTGGCGGCTATCTCCCGGGTAGATTATGCTGTTTTCGTATGTGGAGTCATGGTATTGTGAGAAGCTTAGTCCTCCGTGGGCGTCATAGTTGCATGGCCTGTCGATGCGTGATGAGTCTAGGTTTCCAGTTGCGCTAGAAGGGGTTTCTTCCATGCAACCAATTTGTTCAATCTGGCAGTTAGCCTGGCATGTAGGATGGCAGACAGAATTCACGGGAGTAATGCAGTATCCTCCTGAGTCAGCAGTTAGGTTGCACATTTGGTATACTCGGTAAATTCTGAAATTATCAATTTGAACAGTACTATCGCTGTTATTTAGGATGAAGAGTGTGTTTGGTCCCATGTCATCATATATGTTGTTGATGGCTAATGTTGGTGGTCCTAAGTCAAAGGCTTGGTTTGCTCCATGTCCAGTAATCCGACTAATATGACATAAAGGTCCAAAAGTGTTACCGTTTAATTTCCATCTAAGTTCTATGTCTGAGTTAGAGCTGTTGTTTTTTGCGTATGCGTTGAAGAATATGATGCAGTTGTCTCTGCCTTGTATTGGAACCGTGGTGCCGTTTTCGTCTCGTTTGTTGAAGTTTGAGTAGCATTTTGGTACTGTACAGGTGAAGGATAATGGGGTGAATTGACTTGGTGCAAGTAGTGGGAGTTTATATCGGTTATCTCTGTTCCATGTTGTGATTCCCCTGCCCTTATTTTTTGGAAACAGGGCCACCCAGTCCGGGTCACATTGATAGTGTTGATAAGCTCCATTTGGTGTTGACAAAAATTTTTTCCTCTCGTATTTATTTTATTTGTTTGTTTTTGTTTGTTTTTTTGATGTGTAATTGTTATTTGTTTGTGTGTTTTAAAAGTAAAGAAGTATTTACCAAACATGTCTGTAGGCTTAAAAGGGGTGTTGTACGGAGGTTTTTAAGTGGGAATTGGGTGTCTTGGTTTTTTTGAGGGTAAGGGGTTAAAGAGGTTGTATGAGGTGTTGTTGTTTTGGTGTGTTTTTATGGTGTTGTTTTGTTTTGGGTGTTTAAATTTGTTATAATAAAGGGTGTGTTGTGTGGTTGTTTTAGTGGTTTTTGTTTGTTGGGCTATATTGTTGTGTGTTTGGGGTTTGTTGTGTTTTTTGTTGTGGGCTGGTGGTGTGTTGGTGTTATTGAGGTTGTATGGTTGTGTGTGGTGGTTGTTTATGGTGATGGTTTGAGGGGTTTTATGGTGGTGAATGCGTATATGTCATTGCCTGAGCTGATGTAGAGTGTGTCATCTGTGATGGTGGGTGTTGTGCAGCCTATGGGGTAGCTCCAAAGTTTTTTACCGCTAGCGGCACTTAAAGCATAGAGTGCTTGATTGTAACGGGTGTAGCATCCAATGTAGATTACTCCGTCTGCAACTGCCAAACCGGACATAATGTTGTTTTCGCCTATGGGGTAACTCCAAAGCTTTTTGCCGTTGGCAGCGTTTAGTGCGTAGATGTTTTGGTCTTGTGAAATTACGTAGGCTACGCCGTATTCAATAGTTGGAGTTCCAATGTTACTGTTTGTTGTGTAGGTCCAGATTTCTTTGCCCGTGGTAGCATTTAAGGCGTAGAGGGTGTCTTCTGAGCCGATGTAGACTATGCCGTTTGCAACTGTGGGAGATAAATCATAAGAGGCACCTATTGGAGTTTTCCAGATAAAGTTTCCATTTTTAGCATTTAACGCGTAGAGTTCACGATTATCCATACGGCCAGAGGCAATGTAGACAATGTTGTTGGCAACTACTGGAACCGACTTTATCGATGCATCATTGGTCTGGTAGGTCCATATTGTGGTGCCGTTTGTGGCATTTAAAGCAAAAATTACGCCATGTTGGGTTTCTGTGTTTTCTGTGTTTAATCCTGAACTGGCTGAGCCAAAATAGACGATGTCATCAACAACCACTGGTGATGAATCGCCCTCAGCATCATATGTCCATATTTTGGTGCCGTTTGTGGCATTTAATGCATAAAAAATACTCGTAGTTTGTACGTAGACTATGTTGTTGGCAATAGCAGGAGGTGCCACCTTATCATAGATACCAAAACCGTATGTCCACATTTTAGTATGATCCGTCGCATTAAATGCATAAAGCAACCCACGCCAAGCAGCGTTAATGTAGATTACTCCGTCTGCAACTACCAGATCGCTCACACTGCGGTCTATGTTTTGTGTCCAGAGTAGTTCGGGAGTTGAGTAAGGTGAGGTAATTGTTGGTATGTTTGGTTTTGTGTCTGTTGTAGGTGGAAAAGTGATGTTACCTAATGAAATGGGAATTAAAATTATAGTTACTATAAGGATTATTATTGTAATTGTTATGGGTATCAAGTAACGTTTCAACTTTGATTGCGACACAGAAGAATTAGGTGTTCTGTTTGTTGAGTTGTATAGTTTTCTTTTCATGTTCACTTTTGTTCACCTACGCTATAAAACCTCTACGGAAAAAAGCAAAATATTAAAGTATGAATACACATTAAAAGAATATAAAACTTCCCATAAACAAACAAATAATTTTCATCCCATCTAAACCAAAAACAAATCAACAACACACGCATACCTAAACAATAAACATCCAAAACCACACAACACCAAACAAACAAGCACCTACCTGCACATGAACCAAACAACAAACAAAAAGTGACACCTCTTAGACAAAAAAATTACGTTATATCCATAGAGCTTTGGTGGGTAGGTTCGGGGTGTGTGTTTCGGAAAGTTACAGTTTTCTTAAAACCACACAAACAGCAACCTTGTTCCAAACATAAACGGATGTATTGGAACATGACAATCACCCCTACTACTAATTTGGATGGTAATTCTTCAAAGAAACTTCGTGTATTGTGGCATAGTGTAGCACCGTGGATTGCTTCTGGATATGGAAAAGTAACCAAAGAAGTCTGCACAAGACTCCCCAAACACGGCTTTGAAGTACTAATTTCTGCATACTATGGCATAGAACCCGGAGGAACCCCACCCTACCCAATAACAGTTTTACCCTCAAAAGAAGGCCCCTACGGCACAACATCTGCCGCCCAATATTGCAAACAATACAACATTGATGTAGGCATACTCTTTACTGATTGGTGGGCCTTTAACGAATTCCCTAAAACCATACCTAACGCCACATTATACAGCCCTATGGATCACGTTAATTATCCTGAAGAAATTCTACAACTTACACGCCAATACCCCAAAGTAGTATCCCTTTGTAAATGGCAACAAAAATGCTTAAACGACATAGGAATCCAATCAGACTACATATACCACGGCGTAGACACAAACATTTACAAACCTATTAAAAAGTCAGAAGCTAGAAAAAAAGTTGGGTTAACCGAAAAAGAGGACTGCTTTATTTTTGGTACTGTTGCTGCAAATAGTGATAAAGAAGATCGTAAAGGGCATACAAGGTCTATGAAGGCGATGAGATATTTTTTAGATCAAAATCCAGATGTAAAAGATGTCCTTTGGCTTTACCATACAAGCCCTAATGAGCTGCGGGGTATGCCACTGTATTCAGTTGCTCATAAGTATAAACTTGAAAGTGTTATTCGTTTTATGGACCCTGCTTCAGTTAGCGTTATGTTCAGTGAGCAAGATTTGGCTACTTTGATGAATTGTTTTGATGTTCATTTACTTTGTAGCAAGCGAGAAGGGTTTGGTATACCTATACTTGAAACACAGTCATGTGGGGTTCCAAATATTTGCCATGATTTTAGCAGTATGACTGAACTTGTTTTAGGTCATGGCTGGCTTTGTAAATCTTTGGGATATGATTTAAATCTTGAAACTACAGCTATTAATGCTGATACTGCTACGCCTGACGTGTATGATATTGCTAAGTGTATTGAGGATGCTTATTTTCACCCAGATAAACTTGAGAAATATAGCGAAGCTTCTAGAGAGTTTGCGTTGCCCTTTGATTGGGATACTATTGTTGAGAATGGTTGGGTGCCTTTGCTTAAGGAGTTGGCAACAAACATAGCAAAAAAGTCCGAAGAGAAAAACAAACTAAGACGTGATATCAATCAAAAGCAAATGCAGAAACAGCAAATGAGATTATTACACAAGCAATAAAGAGTTAATAATATGCCACACGAAAGAGGAATTACGGAAATTATGCAGTCATCGTATACTCTACAGTTAAAGTATTCGAGTACCAAACAGTTTGTGGGAAGTAAGCCCTCAAGTTTCTATAGTGAAGACTATTTTTTGAATGCTCAGGGCTCCAATTATGGACGTATAGATGAAAAAAGTAAACAATTTTTTCTTAACTATGAAGAACAAAATATTTTACCAGGGAATCGTGTTTTAGCCAATTACCTTACCAAAAGATATAAACCTAAAACAGTAATGGTGCTTGGTTGTGCTCGAGCTTATCTAGTGAAGGCCTTTCAAGAATTAGGGGTAGACTGTAGAGGTGTAGATATTAGTGAATGGGCAATACAACATGCTCCCGCTGGTTTACAGGATTACCTGTTTGTTGGAGACATATGTGACTTAAGTTTTTTTGAATCTAATTATTTTGATGTTATAACTGCTATGGATGTTTTTGAGCATATTGCTGTTCCAGACTTGTTTGCAGCACTTGATGAAGTTAAACGTATAGCAAATGATGTCTTGATTCTCAAATTACCAATTAGTAATGATGATCAGCACCCTGATCAAACAAATGGTGACGATAAAAGTCATATTTCAGTTTACAGCCTTGCTTGGTGGCATCATCAATTGGAACAACGTGGGTTTACCCTGGAAAATCAAAGAGTAGACTATTACCCACACGAAACATCAGCAACAATAATCTTTCGAAAACAAAAAAATATTACAGATTGTACCACATGAACACATGAAAAATTCGCCGGTCAGGTTCAGATAGGTGATTTTCAAAGCTGAATTTAAACCTAAACTACTCTTAAAATCATCAAAACAAACCCCCCACAACATCAACTTTATGATGACAGATTTCAAGTAACTCCCAAAAATCCATCTCAATAGTCAAAATACAAAAAACTCGTATAACACTTCCGAACCTTCATGGTCTCAACCTCATTATACGACATCATAACTCATGTTCAAAATTTTTCTCTACACTGAAAAACCTCTCATACAACTTCTCATGGGTCTCTTTTCACTTCCCTGACTCAAGTTCTTCCTTACAATCCACTAATTCTTTCTGAGACCATCAACCTCAGCCGCCACAGTGGCATTATAATACAAATGAACAAAACAAAGTCCCCTATGGGTATGATTTTGTCTTCGAAGAATCTGTTATGTTGTTGATAGTTAGGGTTGTTTGTGGGTTAGTTTTTGTTTGACAGCCATAAAAAAGAGATATATCTTTTATACGTAAGCGTTTCTGTCGAGAATCGCAATGAGCTAAATACACGCGTTAAACTGAGCTATTGTGGATCGCCATATTCAGGATTAGAAATAAAGCCGCCACATTTCTGACATTTGTAACCACGTATTCTCTTTTTTCTACACTCATCACATTTACTCTGTATTACGGATGTTCCACATTTTGGGCAGGTTAAATCAAGCACTTTCAAAGCATAAGACCTCCTTACTCGTCATAACATAAGGCATTCTAAAAAATGGCGTGAAATATTTCTGAAACACCTCTGTAAGACTTTATTCAAGTAAAAACATGAAAACCTGCCATAACTACCATACACGTTTCAAATAGGACCTTTCTTCACAACTGCCCAAGCCAATACAGCAGTACATAAAAAAACTAATGGCCCCAATAGATCATAAGTGGCATGTTGGTTATGGATTCATGGAAAAATGGTTGTTAGGCGTTATCTAATGTTTTTAGTATGGTAAGCAAAAGTTTTGTTTTAGGGTTATCACGGTTAAGTATTATTACTCTAACTTTTCCATGCCTAACTTTTACTCGATACTCATCAGTAATTAGTCCTTCTTTTTCTAGAATTGCCAGATTTCGTGTCACTTCGTTATATGTTGTGTTCAAGTTACTTACCAGCTTCATGACGCGGATCTCAGACGTTTTTGATAGCTCACGTAAAATTTTTTGTCGCAATGAAGAAGCCAACACTTTACTTAAATCCAAAATACTCCTGCTCCCTCAAAAAATCCACAGAAACCACTTATTCTTAAAACAGACCTCAATAAACCCCATTTTCTATTTAATTCCGCCAAGCATTGTCACCTGAAAACACTTAAAAGCAAATAATAAAAACCATCAATCGCACAAAAGACATCATGTCTTTCAATATGCAAACAAAGACACTATTTAGCCTCAACTTCAGTTTTTAGACACCATTATACTAGATCATTTCAAAAATCAACCATTGTTTTTCATAACTTTACAGCATTTTTATCATTAAAATATTGCACATGCAATATTTTGTTTATGTACTTTTGCATCTTGTATCTTGAATGGCATCTATCCCGCGTTAATGAGATATATACCGCTATCGCATAATACCTCTTGAAGTATCTATGGTTTTACAGGCGGGTATCTGAAATGTGGAGTTAAGGTTATGTGATTTGTTCTAAAACTTCAATGAATTTGGATAACTGTTCATCGGTTGCTTTTTGTAGGTAATCGTCAATGCTTTGTTCGCTGAATTTTAATGCTGCCTTTGTTTTTAGGGTTAATGTGTATAGTGGTGAGTTGCCTGATGCTTTTGTGGCTCTACTGCCCGTTATATTTATCCAGTTTTGTTGATGTAGAGTGTGTATGCGCCTGCAAACAGTTTTGTAGCGTGTGTGTCTGAAGCCTTTGGTTGACTTAACTGATAACCAGATGTCATAGGTGATCATTGGCTTTTTTAGAAGGATGAGAAATACGACGTGATTTAGGGTTGCCTCTTTGCCGCTGAAGACTTTAAGCCGTTTACCCCTTCTTAGTTTCAACGTCATTTTTCTTCATCTTTTAATTGGGCAAAAATCAAGAAAGCAAGAGCTTGCTAATCATAGTATCTCACATTTTTTTGGGTGATGCGTGTGGGGTAAATTTTTTCTAGAACAGTAAATTCCATGGAAAAACTTGACAAAAACATGACATGTTACTAATATTGCTATATTTGTGTAAAAAGAGCAAACCTTTTAATGCCATTTCACCACCTTGATGACACAAAATTCTAGTACTGTAAATATTTTACCAAGTACTTTTCTAGTACAGTAATTTGAGAAATGAAAAACTGCGGGGGAAGAAAACCACAAATCTTTAAGGAGTTGGTTTACTGAAATATAACTGTTTGCAAACAGGTTGGAGTTGTTTTAGATGCCAAGACCCGTCTCATCACTTACTGATGGAACTGATGAATAAAAAAGGCCTCCTTTGAGTCTCAATGACTTCACGCCTTTAAATCCTGTAGGTTAAGTTAAGGCACCAATCTATATGCCAAAGTTATTTTTGCATAATTCATAACAGAGCAACCAACTAAAATGTATAATTAAGTGACCGCCATCAAATAGAGGATACTTATGGCTGATGTGCTCTTTGTAGGCGGTGTTCTTTAACGTACTATAAAATTGTGTGAAAAATCGCTTTTATATTTGCAGGAGTGTTTGGTAAATATGCCTTTACTTTTAAAATTCACAATTATACAGTAATTGTGCATCAAGTAAAAATTCAATAAAGTAACAATAAAAGAGAGGAAAAAATTGTCATCAACATATTATTACCACTATCAATGTGATAAAAACTGTGTAGACATGAATCCATTCCAAGGGTGTATGGAGATTACAACATGGAATTTAGCTGAACAATACACTGTTTCTTTGTTTGGACCAAACGAATCTGTCACTTTCATGTGTATAACACCAGAATATTGCCAATCAAACAAAGATATCTGTAGCAGGAAAAGTAACGGTTGGTAGAGTGATGAGTTGTTTTAATTGGTTATCAAACAATTTTCAATCTGTTGCTTCATCAGCCGTGACTATGCGAAAGAAAAAATTTAAGTGGCGTGAAGCCTGTACTGATGCTGCTATTCTTACTGGTGCAACCGTTGGTTCTAATTTAATGGTTCTCTGGGGACACAAGATTGATTTTGTTCAACTTGAAATAATTATTACAATTGCACTAGTTGAATTCTGCGGCATCTTAGCAGCAAAACGCGGCTTAGTAATACAAAAAGATAAACCTTAAATCACATCACAAAAACACAATAAATATTTTTCTTTTAATTACAACACGATGAAGATAGTATGCGGTTAGATACGCCTAATATTGGTGGGGGGCTGTATCATTTTCGTTAATTTAACCATGTAATTCCATGGGTAATATAGTGAAAGCTCATAAAGTGAACTTTCATTGAAGCGCTATGCAAAGCCTTTTTGTCCTTTTGTTTCCTTCATTTGGTTTTAGAGTATGTTGGAAGAAAACACCGAAAATTATTTTGGGGTTTAAACCTCGGTAGTGAAATGGGTGTGTGTTCCTGCTGGCGGATAGATGGCTGGGTTTCGAACCCGTATAGAAAATTGTCTAAAAAGTCCAAAAGAACACTCTCTCAACATACTTCAACACAATAGGGGTGAAAAGAAGAGTATGTCCAAAAAAATTGGTTAACTGAGCACCAATGCAACAAAGCAGTAATGGAATCTACTGGTATCTACTGGGTTCCACTATACACTACCTTAGAAGCAGCAAAATTCGAAGTTATACTTGCTAATGCCCACCAAATTAAAGCAATACCCGGACGAAAAACCGACCAGTCAGACTCAGAATGGCCAGGCCCAACTACAAAGTGCAGGACTAATAAAACCTAGTTACGTTCCAGCTAAATTAATACTGGAACTACGCGACCTAATCCGATTACGAATAAAGTATGTACAAAGTCGAACACAAAGCAAGAATCGTGTACAAAAAATACTCAACCGCGTTAACATACGATTAAAAACAGTGTTAAGTGACTTATTTGGAAAAGCAGGCACTGAACTCTTAGAAGGCCTTTTAGCAGGAAAAACTGTTAAAGCCATATTGGAAAATACTGAAAACAAACAATTAAAGGCTAAAAGTGCAGAGATAGAGGCTGTTGCACAAGGTGCTTTAAGTGAGATTGACCATTTTGTGCTTGAGCAGTTGATAAGAACTATTAACAATTTAACTGAGCAGATAAAGTTGATAGAGCTTCGTATTGATGGTCTTGTTAATAGGTGTGATTTGGAGGTTGTTTGTTGTTTTGTTCCAGGGGTTGGGTTATTGTCGGGTGCGACTATTTTAGCTGAGTTGGGCGATGTCACACGGTTTGATAGTGATAAGGCAGTGGCTTGTTGGTGTGGTTTAGCTCCGTCGGTGTATCACGTGGGCTGGGGTGACCAATTATGGCGCTATTACTAAACGTGGCTCTAGGTATCTTAGGTGGTGTATGGTTGAGGTGGCTCATAGTGCGGTTAGGTTGGATGGTCGGTTTAAGGAGATGTTTTTGCGTGTTTCTGCTAAGAAGGGTCGGAAGGTTGCGTATGTTGCTGTTGCTCGAAAGTTGTTGACGGTTGTTTGGCATTTGCTTGTTAATTGTGAGAAGTATGTTGAAGAAGGTTTTTTGAAGAAGACTGTAAGGTGCGGTCTGCTGTTGTTGAGTCTGTTTCTTTGGAGTCTATGATTGCGGTTTTGAGCAAAGCGGGTTATGTTGTTTCGGGTAAGGGTTAACACGGGTTTGTAGTGTTGCTGTTGTGCTGTTGATTGGGTGTGATTGGGTTAGTGTACGTGCTGTTTGTTGATTATTTTTTCTTATTTTGCTTTCTGTTTTTTGTTAGAGCGGTTTATTTTTGTTTAAATATTTCTACTGTATTGTAATGTTTTTTGTGCAGTAGTTGTGGCTTAGGACTTTGATCCTGTGTTTGCTTCAACTATCTGCACAAAAAACTAACAATATTCAGCGAAAAAAGTGTGTATATTGGTTATAATCACGTGTTTTGTATTGAAAAGTCATAGAAAACACGTTTTATGTAACCGCTACTAACGTCAGGACAAAAAGGCTTTGCATAGAAAATAATTTTGAAAAATGATAACTTGTAGGTTAAAGAAAGACATAATTTTCCAAAACACACTCAAACCGTCCAATCAGATTTGTGAATGCAACGTGTTTTATTCTAAATGTGTCAAGTTTTGTTCGTTGTTTGTCCCCGTAATGGGCTGTTTGTTTGGTGTTGTGTGTGGTTTTTGGTGTTTGTTGTTTGGGTTTGTGTGTTGTTGATTTGTTTTTGGTTTATAGCGGTTAAAGTTTGTTTGTTTGCTGGGTAAGTTTTATATTGGTTTAATGTGTATTCATATTTGCCTTTAGTGTTTTTCCTTTTCTGGAGCAGTTTGTAGCGATAGGTGAACAGGTGGATATGAAAAGAAAACTATACAACTCAACAAACAGTGCATCTAATTCGTCTGGGTCGCAAACAAAATTGAAACGTTACTTGATACCCATAACAATCACAATAATAACCATCCTCATAATAACTATAATTTTAATTCCCCTTTCACTAGGCATACTCACTTTTCCACCCACAACAGACACACAACCAAACATACCAACAATAAACTCACCATACACAACACCCCAACTACTCTGGACCACAGATATAGGCCACGGTATTTGGGGTAGTCCAACAGTTATAAACGGAATAATCTACACTACAAGTGGGGGGCTGGTAGTGGCAATAAATGCAATAGATGGCAACAAAATATGGGAACAAAAAATTATGAGCTACGGCTACCCGTTGTCCTCACCAACAGTTAATGGTAAAACAATTTACGTACACTCATCACTTGGTTTTTTTGCTCTAAACGCCACAGACGGCAACATCATGTGGGACTATAGATCTAGTAGTGGCTGGCTGGCTCCTACTGTTGCTAACGGAGTAGTCTATATTGGTTCAGAAAGCTCAGATACAATAGGTGGTGGGGGTTCGGTTATTGCTCTGAATGCTATCGATGGTACTATATTGTGGAACTACACAACAGGCCGTGAAATGGTGTCGTCTCCTGTGGTTGCTAATGGAGTTGTTTACGTTAGCTGCAGTGGTTATATGATGGATAATTGTGTTTATGCGTTAAATGCTTTAACTGGTAGAGTACTTTGGACCTTTACAATAAACAGTAAAGGTTCTGATTATTCGAATCCTGTGGTTGTTAATAGGGTAGTTTATGTGGGTTCGGGTGATATGCTTTATGCGTTAGATGCTAATACGGGGAAAAAAATTTGGGGTTCTACCCTTGATGGCAGTGTTTGGTCACCTGTTGTTGAATATGGTGCAGTCTACGTATGCTCAGACAAGAGTATTTATGTATTAAATGCTGCTAATGGGGAGAAGCTTTGGAGCTACCCAATAGGAGAAAATTTTATGTCGGATTTGGCCATTGTAGATGGCGTAGTATATATCGGCTGTGACGTCCACCGTGACATGACAATTTGTGCTCTAAACGCCGCAACCGGAGAAAAACTCTGGAGCTACCCCATTGGATTTTCTGATAAAGGGCGATCATCCGCAATCACAGCTGCAAAAGGCGTAATCTACATTGGCATTTACACTGACATGTATGCATTTAGTGCCATAAAACCTTTTTAGACACCCTAAACAACACCTCACCCAACCGTCCAGCCATCCCTTTACACAAACACTCCACCACATCACAACAACACATCATACTAACAACAAAGTACATAACACAACAACAAAAAACCATTAGATAACACTAACACGATTATCTTGTGACAAGTTCCAGATTTTTTTGCCGTTGGTAGCGTTTAAAGCGTAGAGGGTGTGGTCGTCTGAGCCTATGTAGACTATACCGTTGGTAACTGCAGGAGACGAACTACGAGAGGTGCCTATTGGAGTTTTCCAGATCAAGTTTCCATTTTTAGCATTTAACGCATGCGCTTCAAGATTACCCATATCGCCAGAGGTAATGTAGACAATGTTGTTGGCAACTACCGGAACCGACTCTATATGAATCACTGGTTGTATAGTTCCATATTTTGGTGCCACCTGTAGCACTCAAAGCAAAAACTACGCACGTTGGAATCCTGTGTTTCCTTTTGAATAGGTTGAGCTAAAATAGACGATGCCATCAACAACCACTGGTGATGAAACGCCCTCAGCGATATAGGCCCATATTTTGGTGCCGCCTGTTGCATTTAAAGCAAAAAAACCATAAGTCCATAATTAACATACAAGTTTTTAAACAGTGTTTCTGGGGTTTTTGCAGCTGTTTATAATGTGTGTATTTGCAAAAGCCTGAGGCTGCAGATGAGCAAAGAAGCTAAACTTGAAAACAAATTATGTCCCAATTGTATGCTGGTTATGGATCTACAGACTGCGCAAAAACAAACACTTTACAAAATGTGCTTGTAAATTTTTTATTTATTCCCAATATTGATGGAAAGATAATATGGAAACGGCAGTTAGTCTGTTAAAAAAATAAAAAAACAAAATTTGTCTCTCAGAGCTAAGCGTTTTTGCATGGTCTCTCTATAGAAAAAAACACGCCCAGTTTGTAGGTAGACTACATTATTGACAACAACAGGAGGTGCCCCTGTGTTCCAGATACCGAATCTGTATGTCCACATTTTAGTATGATCTGTTGCATTTAACGCATAAAGCAACCCACGCCAAGCAGCGTTAATGTAGATTACCCCGTCTGCAACTACCAGATCGCTCACGCTATGGTCTATGTTTTGGGTCCAGAACTTAAAACAAACAACCTAAAACACCAAAAAACCACAACACACCAACAAAAAACAATACAACTTCATTTCACCATCTTTTACCCTTAAACTTTGGAAACCATTCCACCACCCCAGATTTCCACCCAAAAACATCCCACACCCCCTGTTATGTCTACGGAGTGTTTGGTAAATACTTCTTTACTTTTAAAATCCACAACCAACACACAATAAACATAAAACAAAACACAAAAAACAAAATGAAAAAAAGAGGAAAAAATTTTGTCAACAACTCAATATGAATATGACCATATTCAATGCGACACATACTGGGCAACCACGTACAACGAAGCGGGTAGAGGCATTACCACATGGAATTTAAATAATACCTACAAAATCCCACTACTTACACCAGGCCAATCTACCACATTATCCTTCACTTGCACAGTACCAAAATGCTACACAACAGACACCGGATACGACAACGGCAAACACCACGGCGCAGATGTCAATCTCATAGTCTTCAACGCATGGCCCGACTCCAACTCCAATGCTTCAGACATAGAACTTGAATACAAACTAAACGGCGTATCTGATATTGGACGCAGCCGTATTAGCTGTGTCGCGACACATGGAGGAACACAAGCCTACGATTTATGTAATGGTCTACCAGGCAATAAATACGATGATATGGGACCAAACACTTTTGTCATCACAAATAAAGGCAATAGCGCTGTTCACCTTGATTATTTCAAAATATATCGAATATACCATATGGGCAATCTACAATTAGATGCCGATCCAAATTTCCAATGTACTATACCCACATACTGCAAATGCGTACCAGGATTTACTGCTGGTACAACAGGCATTCTAGATTCATCACGCGAAGACACACCATGCAACTATGAATCTGGCGGAGGACTAAGCTACTCACACTACCACGACACCACACATGCCAATGCCATAATTGGGCCTGGAGACTCACGTAGTTGGACTTTTAATTTTAAAAACAACCCTGCCAACAACGGCTACACCGGAAACTATGACAAAGAAAGCATATGCATATTTAACTTCAACCAAATATGGACCTATGGCGGCACGGCAAGTAGTCTTGATGTTGCAGTAGAAGCATACCTCAACGACAACCTCATAAACACCTACTACCTAAGCAGAAGTCCCAACCGTGGAATGTTTCCAAGCCACGACCTAGCACAAAATCTCTCCTATTACAACACTTTAGGACCAAACACCGTAACCCTAAAAAATGCTAGCAGCGCCACAATCCAAATGTCTGGTTCTGTTGACGGCATAGACATCTACCGCATCTTCAAAACAGACCCCGTATCACTCAATCCACCCTGTACCATTGGATGTGAAGTTTGTGAAGGCTGTTTTGGTGGTTGCCAGGGAAGCTGCCAACGCTGTGTTACCTGTCAAACCGAATGCCAATCTAATTGTCAATCCGTCTGCTACGACTGCCAAGTAGGATGCGAAGTCTGCCAAGTAGGATGCGAAGTCTGCGAAACAGGTTGTGAAGTAAGCTGCCAAGACTGCAACACATGCCAAACTGGTTGTGAAATAAACTGCCAAACTGGTTGCCAAATAAGCTGCAACACTGGATGCCAAGTAAACTGCCAATCTGGTTGTCAGGTGGATTGTCAGGATGGGTGTGAGTTGAGTTGCCAGGGGTGTTACTCATGTGCTGGCGGATGCTACGTTTCGTGTCAGTATTCTTGTGTGACTTGTGATGCATGCTACAGTTTCTGCCAAACCTGCGACACATGCCAAGGCTGCTACGGATGTCAAACAGGATGCCAAATCTGCCAAACATGCGAAATAAACTGCCAAAACTGCCAAACATGCCAAAACTGCGAAATCTGCTACAGCTGCGAAAACGACTGCTACGACTGCCAAAACTGCCAATACAACTATACCCAACAACCAAACAACAACCAACCACAACAAACACCCAACCAAACAACAACAAACAACAACACAACCACCACCAATAATTCTCAACCAACAACACAACAAAACCCCACAACAACAAACAGACCACAAAACCCAAACAACCCAAGAAACCCACAAAACCCAAACAACAACCCAAACAGGCTAAACAACAACCCAACAACAGAAAAATACTCCAAACCAAACCCCAACAGAACACAAAACCCTGATAGAACACAAAACCCAAACAACCCCAACAACCCAAACAGAACACAAAACCCAAACAGAACACAAAACCCAAACAGAACACAAAACCAACA
>JGI24705J35276_12238109_pt1 | contig 16047 bp, 8 predicted proteins | sample TergutNt197P4_FD_35276 | JGI IMG/M metagenome (IMG submission 35276) | reverse complement strand
TTACGCGTCTTCTCGAGCCGCGCGACATCAATCTGGATACCACTCGCAGACGGTACCGCTTGTGCAGCTGGCTCTTCCTTGGGAATGGGAACGCCGGCAGCGCGAGACTCCTCGGTAAGCGATACCAGTTCGTCCCCTGGCACGGCGGCACGGTGAAGGCCCGAATAGACACGCTCCTTCGGTAACCCTAAGGACTTGTGGAGGCGTTCGAGAAATTTCACCTCATTGGCGTCAATGTTCTGACTGCCCCCTATCACCGAAATGGCTGCGTCTGCGATCGCCTCACGCTCGCTGGCGCTCATTTCCGCAAGCTTACGGATCACTCTCGCTTGCTTCGGCGGGCTGTTGAACGTCGTCAGCGCGAAGGCGATCAGCCGCGCCTGCTCGACTTGGGACAGCTCAGTGGCTCTTTTGATTAACGCGATCGTGCGCTCGAGCTCTTCGTGGGAAGCTTCCCCGTCTGCGGCAGCAGCGAGGACCGCCACTTCAACCTGCGCCCGCATGGCGCGAAACGCCGGTCTATTGGAATCGATAGGTCCTCCAGAGGCTGCCCTGAAGATGAGCACTTGTTCGTCGGCACGTGGGATGCTTGATCCATATCTGCAGTCAGGCTCGATCGCGACGTCAATGGTACCTAATGCCCGTCCTAGCGCATCGGCGGATGTCGCGGAGATCTTGCCGTCAGTGGGCACGGCGATTCCAGCCATATCGAGAAGCACACGAGCAGTCGAACTTCCCGTGCCCTGGCTCCCCAAGACGGTATCGACCTGCCGCCTGAACTCCTCTACCGCACTCATCTCCGGCATACGTTGGAGATCGACAGGAAGTAACGCCACTGCGGCCATCGAACGTCTCTCGGATGGCCTCCTGCCTACCAACCTGCTGAAGGCATCGAGTTCGTCTGTGCACTCCGCAACCATTTTTCGGAGGGTGTCCAATTTCTTCGTCGCCCGGCTTGGGTCGGGATACTCCTGATGCACCCCTGGGACCTCGACCTCGAACGCAGCGCTTGCGGCCCTATAGTGCAATGAAACTCGGCTCTTCACACTCAATACAAAACCGCGCGGAAAATGCTGGTCAAACCGCAATTTCCACAGAGCGAGAAACTCTTCGAAGCAGCGTATGGCCGGCGTGCGCAGATAAGTTTCTGGCGATGCCAACACCCAGCGCAGGGCATCCTCGGCCGAAAGCGTTGGATTTTGCGAAAGCCGCTCGCCGAGATAGAGACGCGCTGCAAGCCCCATCTCCAAGCCCTCAACCCGCTCGGGAGATAGCGGGGGTGGCGCAAGACGAACTCCTTGGGAAACCCTGGCAAAGCTCAGGAAATTGGTGGCGTAGCCGCGAAAGGAGCTATTGCCGCCGTAAATCGAAAGTAGTCTCTCAACTTCCTGGATGATCGAGGGCGCGTCCGCTCCCTTCTCCACAAAGACACGGTGCTCCAGGCCATAGAAGAAGATAAAGACAAATCCGATGCCATAGGCGGGGTCTCTCCTGCCCGTACGTATCCAATCGAGAAACGCACGTCGCGCCTCAGGCGAGATATCGGCATACGAAGGCCAATAGGAAAAAGAGCTGCCTTCGACATCCGCTTTCGACGCAGAAACCGGCAACCCGGGATTAATCGCATACTGTTTCGTCGATCCATTGGGTAAAGGCACCCGGTCACCATAATAGAAAAGCCCGCCGACGATACCAGCGTTGCCGAAGTTCACCCGTTCCCCGGAACCGACCCAAACAGTTGTCGAAACGCTTGCGGAAACATCGAGTTCGCGCACGGAGAGGGTCTCCGTTGTGGGACTATCACACTGCCGAGGCGGTGATCGCAGCAAAGAGGTGGAATCCTCCGGCGGAACCGCCCCTGTCGCTTTCTGACCGAGCTCTTTGACAGCATCCACGAAGGGCGCGACAACCCCAGTGCGGGAAAACTCCAGCATTTCGTGAAGCCCGCTTTCGCTCGTCAGCAGTGCAGCTTCATACAGACAGACCGGAATTTGATAGTTATTTGCAAACCGACGATCCGGCCCGCCTTTTTTATTGGGGTACTTCCAAGTATAAGAAATCACCTGCGCATCATCAGGCACCTTTTCTTCCTCAATGAAGCTTGAGGTCTGCCAGTGGATCGCGAGTTGATCATACCCAACTGCCCCAACGTTCTTTCCATGGAAGATGAACGCCGCATCAGGGAAGAAGTAAATTGTGCGTTCTCCAAGCTGGACGGCAGGGGGAGTAACGTTGGTTGCGAGCCCCCGAGGTACCGAATAAGTGAGATTCGTTGGCTTACGGTCGACGAGACGGCTTGCGCCGGCATTTCGTTTCCACGTCGCAATATCCTGCACGACGCGTCCCGCTTCTGTCCGCCACGTTCCAGCGCATCCGGCCATTTGATCGAAGGCCTTGGTCAGTGCTTCGAAGGCAGCAGAAGCGTCCGTCTCCAAGTCGTAATAGAGGACCGTCCTGCGTTTGTAGCTATCCAGCCAACGCCCGACGCCCCAAGCCGGCAGCGCAAGGCCAATAACGATTAATCCAATCTGGCCAGCAAGGTATGTAGCCGCTAGGCCAAGGAAACTCGCTCCGACACCGAAGATCGTGGCATAGCTGGCCTGCGCTTGTTTCTCGGTAATTTCCTTCAGCACTTCCTCGAAGCGGGCATCTCGCATGGCCAGCACATCACCCGACTCGACCTGAATCATCTCGATGTTCGGTTCACTATATTGAAACGAGACCGGCTGCAGCGGGCCAGAAGCGCGAGGTGAAGACTGCCCCTTTTGTCCGGCACGTCCAAGTGACGTGCGGTAATACAATCCGCCGCGCCCCGCCTGAATGTAATGCCCCCGAGGTCCTGTTCCGATCCGCAATCCTTTCACCCCTACGGAAAGCCCAACGCCACTCTTCGAAAGATTGAACCGAAACGGGCCAGCGCTAATAGACTTCCGCAAATAGAACGGCACCCTCTCCTCCTGTGCATTCGAACTTTCTTCGTCCGGATCCTATCCAAACGACCAGCGGAGCGTTTGCAGGAGTCCTTCTCGTCAATATCGAAACTCGGACATTTCCTTTGGTGAGTGCACGCGGCATGCACAGCAAGATAGAAGATGACGATGGTTCCTAGCATCAGCGCCCACCCGCCTACGGTCGCGGCACTCTCGACCACGAAACGGTAGACCGCCGAAACAGCGGCGAACAACGCGCCTAGCAGGATCAGAAAGATCATTCCGGCGTCTGATGATTTGCCCCGCCGTCGCCCCATTTTGTCTTCCGGCTCAATCCCTAAGCTCCCCAGCTACTCTTGCACGGCCCGCAAAGAGCTGCAAAGCCTCCGTCGCCGATCCCTGTTGCAGGACGAAAGACTAAGCAGTCTTCCACACCTAAATGTGCGCACATGAACCGGCCGCTGTTGTCGGCGCTCATGGGTTGGTGTTCACTGACCATTGGAGCTTTATGAATTCATTTCGATCCATTCAGACTGGGGGGATCCATCTTGACAGCCCGTTGCGGCGGCTTGGCTTGCATCGACGGGCTGTCTGTCGAGCACATCCGTACTGCAATCCGCACAACCTTCGAGAATCTGATCACGCAGGCGATCGAGGAGAGGGCTTCGTTCGTTAATATTGCCCGCGAAAGCCCCGAGCACTTGATTCCCCCTGGCTGTGTCTCCGTAGGATCAAGCCAAATTCGACTCCATCGATTCGAAATTGCCGCCCTTGGCCTCCTGGGCGGACAGGTCGATCGTAGCCCAGAACAGCCATGCCCAACCCCAACGATGTACAGCTGAACCCTCCGGGTAGTTGGGAGGAATTTGAGGACATCTGCGCCGATCTATTCATGCGTCAATGGAATGATCCAGACGCCGTGCGCTATGGCCGCCAGGGACAGCGACAAAATGGCGTGGACATCTATGGCAAAGAAGATGGAGACGACGTCGGAGCTCAATGTAAGAAGAAGAGCATCTGGCCGGTCACCGAGCTGACCACCACGGATGTCGACGAGGAAGTCGAAAAGGCAAAGAAGTTTTCTCCTAGACTCAAGAAGTACATCATTGCCACCACGGCACCGAGCGACGCCCGGATCATCGATCACGTCAACGCCATTTCCGCGGAAAATGGCAAGGTCGGCCTATTCAGCGTACGTGTCTATAGCTGGACCGAGATCGTACGGAGGATCCAAAGCTATTCTGATCTTTACGAGAAGCACTTCAACATCGTGACGCTGAACAAGGTGCAACAAGGTATTGAAGCGATTCATGGTGCGATTGGGTCTGGGTTTTATGAATGCATTCAGGCTATCCATGCGTCCTCCGCGCCTGACATGCGGAACATCCGAATGCCCGCGGCACAAGACCTTGCCCTGGAAGGACTTAGCGAGGCCATCCAGCGAGACTTTGAAAGCCGGTTTTCACGGGCGCTGCAGCGCTCGATGTTTCCAGAAGCATCCAAGGCGGACGAGTTCATCCCCTTGGCTGAGGACGTGCTGGCCCACGGCTCGTCCGTGTCGCAAGCACTCCGCCGTGAAATTCTTCTACGCGCCGCCCGCACTGCGGCCATCCGTCACCGCAATCAGGATGGGCAACGTTTCCTCGATACGGCTCTCGCACTCGCCGGCCCTGTTTCGGACACGCCTGCGCGCGCCCGCTTGGCTTTGGCAAGCGGCGATGTTGATGGCGCTATTCGTATGCTGCGCGACGCCTCTGACCCGGATGCGCGATCCATTCTCCTAAACATTCTTGCGATTGAGCGCGGCGACGACGCTGCTCTTGGGTGGTTTGCGCAGGAGGGACTGACAGTCGTGAACCTTACGCCGCACGGCATTCTTGTACTGGCCCAGATTTACCTCCGCCGGAACGACTTCGATCGGACCAAAGAAGTCCTCGATGCGGCAACCAGCCACCAACTGGCTGAAAGTCCCTACCTCAATTTTCTGCGTGGTGCGCTCCGCTTTGCGTCTACTCTGCCTGTCCCCGACCGCAAGCTGGCGATCATGGGTTTGCCGCTCGATATTCGCGCCGCCCAGCCCATGCTCGGCAATTTGGAACTTATAGCGGAACTCGACAAGGCTTCGAATGACTTTCGGCAGGTCTTGCCTTTGGCGATCGCTTTGGGCCTACAGGAAGCGCCGCGAATTATCGACGCATATCTGATCTGGTGTGACCTCGTCCATCCGGGCCGCAAGCAGGCAGCCCTCGAACAATTGCGGCGGGACATGCAAATGCCCGCGATGGCTCTCACCCGCATTCAATTCGCCTTTGCTTACGACACCAGTTTCGACCCCACCGACCTTTTAGCCTATCTCGCGCGCCGCGAGGCGCTGGGAGGGCTTACCAGCGATGAACTTCGCGGATTGCTCTCGATCCACCTGAATCGATCCGATGCGCACGGCATCGCCACGCTCATCGCAAAGAACCGGGTACTAACCGAAGGAGCCTTCGGCAAGATCGGGATGCTTTCTCTTGAGATACAAGCGCTTGCAAAAGTCGGTGATGCCACATCGGCTAGGATCGTGCTTGAGTCCAACGCCGCCGAGTTCGATACCGAGTTACTTGCGGCTTTTCGGGCCGAGATTGCTAAAGCCGAAGGCGCCGATCCCGTCGCGGAACACATGAAGCTGTACGAGGAAACAAAGACCACCGAGACCCTTCGCGCACTCGTCGCGGCGCTTGTAGATAAGGGCGATCACATTGGTATCGCGCGGTATGCGGAACTCCTCTACGTGGAAACATTACTACCAAACGACATCGCCTTGGCCGCGAGAGCCCTGATCCAGGCAGGAGACCGCGCGAACTTCGCACGTGTGTACGAAACTCATCCCTTCCTAAAGGACATCGACCCGGAGTTTTCCCGAGCCTTTGCCTGGGAGCTCTTTCGTTTGGGACGACAAAGAGAAGCAAAACTCATCGCGGATGAGCTGGCGCAAGACCGCACTGCCCACCGCGACTGCAATCTCGAAATTGCAATCGCCCTCGAAACCGGCGAATGGGAGTCTCTCGCGCAGCCGCTCGCAGCACTCCTCGAAACTGCCGACAGGCAAGAGGGCGTCATCCTAATTCGTGCCGCACACCTGGCCCAAGCGTCCGGCCAGGGGCCGATGATGGACCTCGTTGCAGCAGCAATGCGACACGGCGACAGCGATCCGAATGTGTTGCTTGGCGGCTACATGCTTTATGTCGAAGAAGGTTTGGAGGAATCTCGGCCGGAAATACAGGAGTGGTTCCGAAAAGCGCTCACGCTTTCCGGCCCCGATGGCCCAATCCGACGGTTCGAACTCAAGGATATCATCGCCCAACAAGTCGAGTGGAACGAACACACGCGCACTATTCAAGACACTGTTTCGCGCGGCGACATGCCCATGGTCGTCGCCAGCGCCGGATTACGTACGACGCTTGTTGACATAGTGCTGCGAAACCTCGTGCGCAACGTCCACCTGAGTGACGCGCGGCACCGCGTGGCCATTCCGCTCTTTACGGGCCATCGCGCACCCTCCGTTGTTGGCCCCGATACGACGGCTGCCTTCGACATATCCGCATTACTCGTATTGGGCTGGCTTGACTTGCTCCCCAAAGCCGTAGAGGCATATCCCAAGATCGTGTTGCCCGCGGGTGTCTTGACTGAACTGTTCGAGGGTCGCCGGCGCATACGGCTGACCCAGAAGTCGAGGCTGTCACGCGCTGAAGAAATCCGCAATGCGATGGCATCAGCCCAACTCAGGGTTCTCCATGCGCCCGTCATAGCCCCGGATACTCTTTCGACGGAAATAGGCCTTGGACTGGCGGCGCTCATTCGGGAAGCGGAAGCGACCGGCGGCGTCGTTGTCCGATCAGCCCCCGTCATGCGGCTTGGAGGCGGGAACCGAGAAGCCGACCTATCGGCATACCAGGCCGTCTCTGCGACATGCACGGACTGCTGGCCGCTCTTGTTGACCTGAACCTTGTCGACGAGACAACGGAGAAAACGGCCAAGCAATATTTCACCTTGCAAGACCTGGGATGGCCTGCCTCCGCTCCGCTCAACACCAACACCACCGTTTTCCTCGACGGATTGACCGTTGTGTACCTCCAGACAACAGGATTGCTGGAGGTTTTTCTGCGTCATTTCAAGAACGTCTACATTCACGATTCAACAGCGGAGGAGGCTGCGGTCCTGATTGAAAACGATGAGCATGTTTCCGAGGTTCTCAAGATCATTGATGACGTCCGTGCCATCATCCGAACCGCTAACGCTGCCGGAAAGGTCAAGTTCGGGCCAAAGCGGGCCGCCAGCGCCGACGGAGAAACTGACCATGGCGCGGAATCAACACTCAATCTGTTGAGTGATCTATGCGGCGCCGACGTCGCCTATTTTGACGATCGTTTCCTGAACAAGGAGGCTTTCGCTGCCGATCCCTCTGGGGCACGCACCAAGGCGGCAAGCACCCTTGACCTTATTGAAGAACTTCACTTTCGCGGAGTTGTCGACGAACAGGAGCGTCGCAGGTTGCGATACCGCTTGAGAGCAGGCGGCGCCATGCTCATGCCGGTGGACGCCGGAGAAATCCTTGCGGCTGCGCGGCGGAATAGGCAGAACGAGGCCCCTGAATTTCGCGCCATTCAGGATACGGTGGATCTCGCTCGTTTGGCGGAAATGCCTCAATTCCCAAGCGAGATGCCGTGGCATCTCGGCGTCGTGCACGCAACGAAAGATGCGATTATTAAGGTATGGAACGAGGAGGCAGATGCCGGGCGGGCGAGTGGAATTGCACGCGCGATCTTGAGAATCCACCCCCTGGCCGAAGATTGGATCGGCCGGTGGAGGCAAGGTCCACCCCCTGGATGGATAGGAGCCGTTCGACGCAGCATGATAGGAAGCTTGTGCCTCCCCGCGGAGATCGGAGACGACCGCAGCAAGCAGGCGGCGTACCAAGCATGGCTCGAAACCGAGGTCGTTTCCACACTTCGCACACGCGCGCCGGAGACCTATCAACAAGTTGTCGGCTACCTCAAAGAGTTCATCCAAATGCCCTGGGCGACGATGACGGAGATTGATCCCCGTGATCTTCGGCGTCTTCGCGCCCTGTTCGCGCTCCAGCGGCTTTCTCCCGCCATGCAAAGTGACGTTCTGTCGGATGGCTCGATCGCGAAATATGCGGGATTGGACGTGGCACATTCCGCCAAGATTGCGGGCGGATTGACGATTGATCGTGAGCGTCTATTCGATCTTTTGCAAAAGGCCGCCGATCAGGAAAGACTGCCCTCGGACATTGAGGACTCTCGGGGGAGAATGCAGCCGGTCCAGGTCACAATGGACGGCGACGATGCCGTGGTGACCGTTGGTCAGAATCGGACTCGGTTCTCCCTTGCAGGATTGCTGTCCACGAATGCGAGCCGTCGAGCCGAAATGGGCCAAAGGCATCTTGCGAGCCATACGCTCACATCCGAAAACCGCCGAGCATTCGAAGCTCTTATCCGCAAGGAGCCGTTTACCCATGACGACTTCTTCGGAGCAATCAATATTCTGGCGGCCTCACCGAAAAATTTTACCGCTGGCCTGAGCCAACAAGCGCAAACGGGTAACTTGTCGAAAGCCGATTTTCTCCCGGCCTTGAGTGCGCACTGGGAGAATCTGATTACCCAATGCGTTCAATCGAAATCGCTCAAGGACTTTATCGGGAACGAGTTCGTCAAGGAACGCGACGCGCTCGTTGCGCGGAATCCGGCAGGCGCCCTGGAGACGATCTCGTTGTCGTTTGCGGCGCCGGAGATGGTGCCGGTCGACTTGCTGGAAAAGGTGGATGACAATACCCTCTTGGGTGCCATCCATCGCCTGCTGGAGGCTGGAGACCCCTTCGCCCTTGCAGGAGCATTCGACCTCTGCGCTTCCCGGTTGGCGCGTGACGGACGCTTTGCCGACGTAGGGGATGCCATTCTCGACCGACTCTTTGGTGACCCGAAACGGCTTTGCCGTGAGTTTGTGCTTTATGGGGCAGGTTTCGTTATTGCGACTGCACGCCTGGCCGAACACCAGGTTTTACAACGGCAACCCGTGTATTGGCGGAGACTGGCCGCGACAGCTCAAGCAGCGCTCGTAACGCGCACTCTTGGCGAAGCTAGCGAGGAAGGCGAGCCCTTGCTCGGTTGGGCGTTGCGAATGGCGGGGCGGACATTCTATTTGTCTATCTTGAATGATAGCCATATCGAACCACGATGGCGGCCGGATTGGATTGACGCTAAGTACCTCGCCGCCGATCTTTACGGTCGTCTTTATGCTTCGACGAAGCGAGTAACCGAGGAGGCACTGCCGGCAAGCTGGAACGAAAAACTCGCAAGAGCGGATCGATGGATCGTAGAGGAAAAGGTTCAGCTCGCAAAGACCTTTCCAGCGATTCTGCAAGGCGCCGCACCAGCGGTTGCGGAGAAGCTCGCACCGAATACGCTGATAGACGAGTTGTATGCAGCGCTCATCCGCGAGCCTACGGTCGAAAACTTCGTTATGCTCACACCTGTGGTGTGGGCATTCGGATTTCTTCCTGATACCCGTGACGCTGCCCTTACCGTAGTCCAATCCATCCGTTCTGAAACAAAGCCATCCGATCCTGGCTTAATCGAGCGCGTACTTGGGCTTGGCGCGTACATAGCATCGACCACGCGTGACAACGAACTCGGTGAGCTCATCAGCCAGGTGTGCATAGAGCGGGTAGTGGCAACCCCGAAAATGGGCTCGCCGCTGTTTACCGTCATCACCATGCTTGAATGTTCGGCAGCAAATATGGATCGAGAACAGGCCTTAGCCACATTGGCTCGCCGCCTCGAAAACCTTGCGTTTGTATCGTCGCCGGACGTTTTGGGTGAGCTTCTGCAATTGCTCCGCATTCTTCGGGCGTTAAACGAACCTCTCGGGAACCTACTGGGGCGGGCGATCGCTACTGCGCGGCTTGGCCGATCTAACGCCGCTTAGCTGCGCCCCTCGGTGACCAGCGCTCGCGCAGACCGGTATGCCAATCCCATCCGAAAATGCCGCCGTCTCAGCTTTCGCATTCGAAGTGCTCGTTTCAGCCCTGGCCTGGTTCCGTGTTGCCGAGGTTGGCTGAAGCGAATGTCGGCCTTTCAGTCAGTCATCTCTGGTCGCTGTCACGCCGACGTTTCAATTTCGGTGAGCGCACGGCCGAGGTCGCCGCCAAGGCGCTGTACCGCCAGCGGCGTCTTCAATGACCTCAAGAAACTTCCTAGGTCGTCTTTTCAGGCTCTTTGGAGCTTTGGAACACCTCTTGCGCACAGGCCATGCCAGTTGTGCGGCAAATACGACTCGATCTTCGCCCACTGATCGTCGCTGAACCAAAACAAATTTCACCATAGATCCCGGTAGAGTTGCCAAATCCTTGAATCTTAATATCCTTACTCAGGTCTAGTCCCTAGGACGACGCAGCTCATCTGAACCCCGTGCCGATGGCAAATTCACTTGTCGTACGCAAAGGAACAAGTTTAGCGAAGGCCCGCAAGGCGCTTCGAGCCGCGCAGTATGTCCGAATGTCGACAGAGCTTCAGCGGTATTCGATCCAGAACCAAGCTGCCACCATCGCGGCATACGCCCAGCAAAAGAACCTTGACGTTGATGCGTTCGGACAGCGATTCCATGAGGCTCAGCGGCACCACCGAGGCCCACCGCTCGCGCGTTCGACCATCGTGGGCTGTCATCGCGCCGCTATTCCTGGCCACCATCACAGTTCTCACCGCCGGCGAGGCATGCACTGCCAACACCGCACCAAACATCTCCGGACGGTCTCATATCGTCGACGGTGACACGATTGCGATAGGTGAGACGCACATCCGCCTCGACGGAATCGACGCACCGGAGACGGACCAGGTTTGCCTCGATGCCACCGGCAAGCGCTGGACATGCGGTATAACGGCACGCGACGAGCTCACGAAGCATGTGGGTGAGCGGGAAGTCTCGTGCATCGTTCGGGGCCATGACCGCTACGGCCGTACCATTGGCGCCTGCTCTGTGAACGGAGAGGATCTAAACGGGTGGATGGTGCGACAGGGCCTCGCGCTCGCCTATGTCCACTATTCGCGCGAGTACGTTGCTCAAGAGGACGAGGCACGAACGGCCCAACGCGGCATGTGGCAGGGCGCTTTCATCGCGCCGTGGGATTGGCGGCACCGCAACAAGCAGACGGTGGTGCTCGGCGCCTTGTCCGTGCCGGTGACGGCGCAGGCAGAACTACTAGCGCCGGCTTCATCGGAAGGTGCGCCCTCCCCCGAATGCACGATCAAGGGGAACGTCAACCACGACGGTGAACGCATCTATCACCTGCCCGGCTCGCTTGCATACGCGAAGACGCGGATGGACAAGGGGCTCGGCGAGCGCTGGTTCTGCACTGAGACCGAGGCCCAGGCCGCAGGATGGCGCAAGGCGGGGCAGTGATCGCAGAGGCCGACGTCAGCGGCTCCAGGAAGAGGCGGACCGCAGTCTGACGCACGGCGATCTCACGACCGGTGCGCCTCACTTTTTTGTCAACCTGCGCCAAGTAAGTGACTTCTCCAGTGTTGCCTTGCGGATTCGACCGTCGTTGCGCGCACAGTTCATTGATGTTTGATTGATTGGCGTCTCAACCCACAAAACCGTCTTGGAGGGACGATCCAGCGTAAGCGTTGTGCGCTCGCACAGGCCGTCGTCTTCTCCAACAACTTCGCCGCGATCTGTCCATCTTTTTACTGGGAAGGACTGCACGGAGATCCATCCAACGTGGTCATGCCCTATCTGTTCGACGCTCGCCACCAAGCACTGCTCGCTATCGCAGTGTATTGTGTACGTGTTGTTCTTGTAAGCGATCCAATCTGCGGTGAGCGTGCCGAGCGCGTGAACGTGGTCTTCCGTTCCTTCAAAATAATAGTCCCCGAAGGTAATCGTCTGGTCCTCTGGCATATTTTGGTTTGGTTGTCCTTTGAAGATCATTGGGGCGCCGGCAATCGCGCCGAGTATGAGTGTTGAGCATCCGAAGAGTACAGCCAGCACTTTCGATATCATTTCCCAGCCCTTACCAACTGACGGATCGTTTCATCGTTCTGCGAGTTCGCGCGCCCTATACGCCTTGATCATCGCCTCACTCACATCGGTGGGATAGCATAGTGGAGAGGCACCGCGGGGCCGGCTGTAGGCACTGCGACCACCACAGGCGCGGCCGTTACGCATCCGATCGTCTGGGCAAGCGCATGGACGCCCTGTAGCATAATAAGCGCGTCGGCTTTCCGCAACGATTAGCGCTGCGATAGCGGCTGCGGTCAGGACTGCTGCGGTGCGGCTCGACTTCGGTTGTTCGCGAGACGCCGTATTGACTTGCGACGGTTGCTGCGGTGCCGGCTGTTGAGCTCGCGGAGTTGTGCCCGAGGAGCGCTGCTGTCTCTCCTGTGGCACCCAGGAGGGATAGACCGCTACTTCTTGTTTCACTGAACTCGGGGGGCGTCGCCGGCAATTCGGCGAACCTTGCCGGAACCGACGGCGGCACTGGATGCTTCACAACACCATAGACAAGTAGCGCTGCCACCAGCCCAACGAATAATTTGACACCGCTCGCGCGCATCCCAGACCTCCCCAGCCAGGGAGCCTTTCCCAACTTGCTAGCGGATTCAAGAAGGATTCCGCGACGACCAAAACCATGGCCTTGCGGGGACGGTAAAAATCATGCGTGTCGGTGGTATCTCGCTGCTCGCGCGCGCTGGGCGGACGCGTCAATCTCCATCAGAGCACGCCGTTGCCCGTGCGCCGCGCCTGTCGCAGACGCTCGTAATCAGAATGCGAGGAAGCAGGCGCCCTAACCTGAGCTAAACGTCAAGCTCCTCTACCCGAAGTCCTACCGGGTTCTTCGCTTGCTCTTTTGTAGAACGGCCGAAGGTGCAGGCGAGAATGACCGGGCTTTCGTTGCTGTGTAGCCGTCGGTAAGCGCCGATCAGGTGGCCCCCGCCGGTGCAGACATCATCCAGCAGAATGATCGGTCCCCGGACTGCTTGGGTGAGTTTGTAGGCCTTCTCAAAATAGGCGGCGTCGCGGGGGCCGCCCTCGCGGGATTTCCTCTGCGCTTCTGTAAAGACGAGCGCAGGGCAGACGGAGAGCTTGCCGTTACTGCGCTCGGCAATTTTCTGCGCGAGTTCGAGCGTCTTGAAGTCCGGCGTTGTTGTCGAGATCACGTGAGAGTTTGGGATAGGCACGATGGTGGCCGGACCATCGTGGTGCCGTTGGATGTTGATCGCGAGAGCTCGCGGAATGCGATCAACAAAATTGGTAACGTTGGTTTGATCGTATTTGCACCACGTCCCGCCGACTCGACTGTGGAAATAGCCTTTTATCGGATCGCCCTTGATGGCTTTGACCATCTTCGATGCGCGGTGATCTTCTTTCCGCCACGTCGCAACTGTATCGGTGAGATAGGCACAGAGGCTGATGAGTTTAAGTTTGGGCAATTGCCTTAAGAATGTCATGTGTCGCAGACAGCCCGCTTACCTTTGGCTGTCCCAAAAAACGGGCTGGCCAGGTGAGAGATTGATCGTCAATGACGGATTTGGCGATAAACAACCATCGGCCCAGCCGGACGCACTCGGCCGCCTGATGCAGCGTTCCGGACGTATCTGATGCCTCAATGATCACGGTCGCGTCGCTGATCGCCGCCATGACGCGATTGCGTGTTGGAAAATTGGAGCGGAATACACGTTCCCCGATGTGGAATGGTGTCATCAGGAGATGCCGCCGGTAAATGTCCTGCTGGAGCTCTGCGTTTTCGGCTGGATAGGCCTTGTCGAGCGGCGTCCCAATAACAGCTGCAACCCTACCATTATTGGCGATTGCGCTCGTGAGCGCGGCTGTATCCACTCCCTTTGCCAGCCCGCTGACGACAGTCACGCCAGCCGTTACCAGGTCGCGGGCGAGCTGCGAAGCGCGGCGCCAGCCTGCGTCGGAAACCTCGCGAGTGCCGACGATGGAGACCGTCGGTGCGTCAAGAATCTCCAAGTCTCCGGCATAAAAGACCGTGGCCTCGTGTCGAGGCGATGCGTCCTTTAGGAAATCGAGTTGCCGATCTTCAAGCGCGCCGCGACCTATCCTGACCAGCAGGCCGGGTAAGGAGTACCTATGAGCGCCAGTCGGTGGAACGTACCTGCGGTGCCGTGGCGGCTTGTTGGCTTGGGTGGCTGCCGGGAGCGGCATGTTGAGAATCCTTCCGATGGCTGATCAGTGTAGAGACAGCGGAGCTACCCGTCACCGGGTTTTCCCCGACATCAACGCACGCCAACCCGATCCGTTGTCTAGTGTCGCCGCACCACCAGATTCCCCGATTTGAGGCACTTTTGACTAAAAGCGCACCTAACGCGTTGAAAGTAACAGCAAATCAGCTCCCACAAATTGAGATAACGATGGCCCACAGCGGGATTGAGGCTTCAGCAAAGGCGCGCCGGGCGGCGGCAAGGCAGGATCGGAAAGACAAGTTTCGCGCCGCGATGGCGCGGCACTTAGTTGCCCTACGTACAGCGGTGCCAGCAATCGACACGAAGTGAGCCCGGCGCAGGAAGGCAAACGCGTCAAAAGCGCGTGACGACCTCACGAGGTAAGCCCGCGACGCGGGCGGGCGCCGGGACACTGGCGATGGGCCGTCGCCGATCGGCTCAGCCTCCAGGTCGCTTCCAATGCAGCGGCGTACGCTTATCGAGGCTGGCGTCCTGTTGTTCCTGCACTCGCGGTTCGCTAGAATGACGCAGCTCTTTCAAGCCTCGCGCCGATGGCAAATTCGCTTGTCGTACGCAAAGGAACAAGTTTGGCGAAGGCCAGCAAGGCACTTCGGGCCGCGCAGTATGTCCGAATGTCGACAGAGCTTCAGCGGTATTCGATAGAGAATCAGGCCGCCGCCATCGCGGCCTACGCTCAGCAAAAGAACATTACGATTGTTCGGACCTATGCCGACGAGGGGCGCAGCGGTCTGCGGATCAAGGGACGGCCGGGCCTGATCGAACTGATCGAGGATGTTCAAGCCGGATGCGCGGACTTTGATCACATCCTGGTCTACGACGTCAGCCGCTGGGGGCGCTTCCAGGATATCGATGAGAGCGCCTACTACGAGTTTATCTGCAAACAGAATGGCATTCGTGTGGTCTATTGTGCAGAGCAATTTGACAACGATGGAAGCCTACTGTCGAGCATCGTCAAAAACATCAAGCGCGTGATGGCGGCTGAATACAGCCGGGAGCTTTCCGTCAAGGTCCATACCGGTCAGTGCCGGATAGCGAGCCTCGGCTACCGCGTTGGGGGCCCGCTGACATTCGGGCTTCGCCGAGAGTTGGTCGACGAGAACCAACGTCCGAGGGGCAGGTTAGCGAAGGGAGAGCACAAGTCCCTAAAAACAGATCGTGTGCGGGTTCGGGTCGGATCCGATGAAGAGGTCGCGATTGTTAGGTGGATATTTCAGCAATTTGTCCTCGAACAAAAATCCGACGCTGAAATTGCCCGGCAGCTCAATCGCGCGGGAATCGCCAATCAACATGGGCGCCCCTGGACCGGCTGCATGATTCACAACCTTCTCAAGAATGAGAACTATGTCGGAGATCTCGTCTATAATCGAACATCCCGCCGCCTCGGACAAAAGCTAACCAACAACCCCAATCAGGCATGGGTTCGACACGCGGCGGTCATCGATCCGATCATCGATCAATCCACTTTTGCAAGCGCGCAAAAAATCATGGCGGAACGCTACGTCTCGATCACGGAATATCAGATGTTGCTGCGGTTACGCGTGACGCTCGCACGAAAAGGAAGACTCAATTCGTGCATCATTAATAGCACGCCCGGACTTCCCTCTGCCTCTTCATACATCAAGCATTTCGGATCGCTGCGGAAAGCCTATGCGCTCATTGGCTATGTTACTTCACGCGATTGCGACTGGCTTGATACGCGGCAGCAATGGTCCGATCTTTTGACTGAGCATGCAACGAAGGTCGCGGAGGCGCTCAAGGTTGCCGCGCGACAATCAGGGTGAGATTCAGCGTCAATCAGGATGAGACTCTGCGGCGGGGGGGTGACGAAGGGAGGGCGGAGCCCGACC
>JGI24705J35276_12238111_pt1 | contig 16060 bp, 12 predicted proteins | sample TergutNt197P4_FD_35276 | JGI IMG/M metagenome (IMG submission 35276) | reverse complement strand
TATAGCGATCAGATGACGTCGATGCATTTCTTCGCCTCTCCACACTCGATGTCGTGGACCATATTTACCGATAACCAGACCAGGGGCATGCAATGGTCTTCCCCTTGCCTTATGGTCAAACTCCGTCCGGGGATTTACATATTCTGTCAGAACGAAGAAGCCTGCAACGGAGCCGAGATGTGCGAATTATTTAATCTCAATATAATGCGCGGCAGCGGTTTCTCATATAACGGCAGCGCCAGGGGCGTAAGCTTAAGTTTGGTAGGCGCCCTGGGACGTAATATCGGCAAAATGGATTTGTCGAAATTCTTCGGACCGAAGGCCAGGCAAATATAAACATCACGATTAAACCGCAAACGCCTGATTTTCACCTCACTCCATGTAAATCAAAGATTTACATGGAGTGAGGTTGCCATAAATACGCGGGCATTGGCTTAGACCGTTTCCAGCAAACGAAAAGACGCCGCCAGAACGCGCCCCGAATTGGAATTTTGTCAATCAGAAACCGGGGGGAACAGCGAATTGATGAAATTATCCGGGGAAAACTCTACAAGGTCTTCAATGGCCTCTCCGATGCCGATATAGCGCACCGGAATATTCAATTCCTGGCAGATGCCGAACAGAACGCCGCCTTTGGCCGTGCCATCTAGTTTGGTGACAATAAGTCCGGTAATGCCGGTAAATTTCATAAACTCGCGGGCCTGGCTCAGACCGTTCTGTCCCGTGGTTGCATCGACTACTAGAAGAGTTTCATGCGGCGCTCCCGAAATTTTCCGTCCGGCTACGCGGCGCATTTTTTCCAATTCCTGCATCAGGTTGCTTTTCGTATGCAAACGTCCTGCCGTGTCGATCAACACAAGGTCGCATCTCCGAGCCGTAGCCGCGGCGAGCGCGTCATGCAGAACTGATGATGGATCAGCGCCGATTTTGCTTTTTATCAATTCCGTGTCGGATCGTTCCGCCCATACCGCCAGTTGTTCAATCGCCGCCGGCCGGAACGTATCGGCGGCGCAGACCAGCATTTTTCGCCCTTCACCCGCAAGGCGCGCTGCGAGCTTTCCGACGGTGGTTGTCTTACCCGTGCCGTTCACGCCGACAATCATCCATACCTGCGGCGTCGCTTCCGGTTCCATTGTGCCGTCGGTCGCATCGCCGGAGCGCGCGCTTAGAATGTCCGTTAACTGATTGCGGATTTCGTTTTTTGCGTCATCGGGCGTTTTAAGCAATCCTTTTTTATACTGTGTACGCACGGCAGTCATGACGCGATCCGTAACAGACACGCCGAGATCGGCTCCGAGAAGGGTTCCTTCCAGATCATCAAGAGCGTTTTCGTCTATCGAGGAAAAGCTTCCCAGCGCCGCCTCGATTTTACTGACAAGGTTTTCCTTTGTCGCGCTGAGGGCGCTTTTCATTCTCTCAAACAGCCCGGCCTTTTTTTCTGGCGGTTCTTCCCTGGAAGTTTTTTTAAAAAAAAACATATTTTCTCTCGTTAATCAGCACTTTGTCCTTTAACGCGCACATCGCCGGCAAGCACAGTTTCGACGATTCCATCCGCAAAGCGCACACGCAGCGCGCCGATACCGTCAAGACCGCAGGTTACGGCATCCCGTGTTTGCCCGCTTTCAATAAGCGTTACAGGAGCGTTGTTCCACATTGAGGAAAAACCTTTCCATCTTTCCAGAATTTCCTCGAACTTTCCTTCCTGGAATGACATATAGACGTTTTGAAAATACTTTAAAAATCTTATGAGCATGAGGCGTCTCGGGACGTTTACGCACATTGCGTCGTCAAGGCAAATGGCATCGTTTGCGAGTTCTTTCGGCGCGCTCCCTTTATGTACGTTAATCCCGACGCCGATAATTGCCGCGGCATTGCCGCCGCCCGGAGTCAGCGTTTCCAGCAGAATTCCCGCGCATTTCTTTCCCGACAGCAAAACGTCGTTCGGCCATTTCAGATCAATGTCGGGCGTCTTTGGATATTTCATTTCCCGACCGATGCTATTCAAAGCCTGAATAAGCGCAACGGCGGCGACATGCGTCAGAATCGGCCAGAATTCCAACGGCTGGCAGGGGCGAAGAATGAGGCTGAGATATATGCCTTTTCCGGCTGCTGAAAACCAGTTTCGATTAAGACGTCCTTTTCCCGTCGTCTGTGTCTCCGAATATATCAAGGTTCCTTCAGGCGCGCCGGCCTTCGCATTGTCGTAAGCTTCGCGATTTGTTGAGTCCAGGCGCAAAAATCCGTTTACACGCAATCCGTTCCAGGAGATTTGCGGTGTTTCATCCTGTATCCAGCATGGAACAAGCAATTCTTCGTCATAATCCAGTCTGACACGCCCGTCCATGATCTTCAGCGGAAAGCCCCACTCGCGGCATAGCGCCATCTCATCCTGAAACCACGATTCATCGCTGTAAGGAAGTCCGTGCCTGCTTACATGGGCAAGATCGGTCATAATAAACGGGTATTTAATCATTGTTTTTACTGCGCCGACAACAAACGCTTATGGTTGATTTCCAGTTTTTTGTATTTTTCCGTCATTTCTTCGCAACGGGCGCGATTTTCATCGACAATTTCCTTCGGCGCGCGGGAAATGAACTCCAGGCTGCTGATTTTTTTGAAAACCTTGTCAATTTCCGTTTTAAGTTTTGTCATCTCTTTTTCAATGCGCGCGCGTTCCACGTCTATATCGATGGCGCCGCGTACATCAATACCGAAACCGCCCAGTTTTGAAACGCCATTCAGCCAACCCCCTGCAACAACTTCGCAGAAATCGACTCGATTGAGGTGCGCGAGCGTCAACAGGCGGGACATGTTTTGCTCAATCAGGCTGCGGTCTTCTTCTTTTTTTATGATCAGGCATGCGTCAAGGCGGCGCCTGGGTTCAATATTCATCTCGGCGCGCAGAGAGCGGATATCGCTGATAAGCTCCATAATATCCTGCATTTTCCCGGCGTCTGCGGGATTATCCAAGGCTTCGCGGAATTGAGGGAAGGGCTGAACCATAAGCGATTCCCCCTGGTGCGGCAGCTTCTGCCATATCTCTTCCGTGATAAACGGCATGAAGGGATGGAGCATCCGCAGAGAAAAATCGAAAACGTGAAGCAGAACTTTTATACGAGGCTCGCGGGCTTCACGAGCGGCTTCGGGATCTGTCAATACGGGCTTGACCAGTTCAATATACCAGTCGCAAAGCTCGTGCCATATAAACCGGTAAATAAGCGCGGATGCTTCATGGAAGCGGAATTTATCGAGCGCTTCGGAAATATCGGCCGCAGTCCGGTTCATGATGTGCAATATCCAGCGGTCTTCAAGCGGCATATCTTCGCGCCCCGCGCCGGCCATGTTTTCAACCATGAACGCCTGCGCGGCGGCGTCGGCTTCGTTAGCCTCATCTTCATCACGGAGATTCATCAGCAAGAAACGCGCGGCGTTCCAGACCTTGTTGGCAAAAGCGCTGTAGCCTTTCATACGGTCGGGTGAAAAAGGAATGTCGGTTCCGGGCACGGCCATGGAAGAGAGCGTAAAGCGCACCGCGTCCGCGCCATATTCTTCAATAAGCTGGATCGGTTCGATGATATTTCCTTTTGTCTTGCTCATCTTTTTGCCATGCGCGTCGCGTACGATGCCGTTGATATGAACCTGGCCGAAGGGAATATCGCCCGCGAATTTCAACCCCATCATTATCATGCGGGCAACCCAGAAAAATATGATATCCGGCCCTGTAATCAAGGTGTCTGTAGGATAAAACACGCGCAAATCGTCGGTATTGTCCGGCCAGCCCAGTGTTGAAAACGGCCATAGCGCGGAACTGAACCAGGTGTCGAGGATATCCGTTTCAGCGCGCAGCGCGGCATCGCATGTCGGGCATTTTTCCGGCGTTTCTCCCGAAACGACTATTTTTCCGCACACGTCGCAATACCATGCCGGGATGCGATGTCCCCACCAGAGCTGCCGCGAAATGCACCAGTCGTGTATGTTATACATCCACTCAAAATATCGCTTTTTGAAATTATCGGGAACAAAGCGGATTTGCCCGTTTTCGACCACATCAATAGCGGGTTTGGCTAAAGTCGCTACTTTCAGATACCACTGGATGGAGATTTTCGGCTCAACCACAGACGAACATCTATCGCACTGCCCGACATTGTGTTCATAATCCTCGACTTTTACTAAAAATCCTTCGTGTTCAAGGCGTCCGGCGAGGTGTTTCCTGCATTCATACCGATCCATTCCCCTGTAATCGCCCGCGGCTTCAGTCATAACGCCCGCATCGTCTATAACTGTGATTTTTTCAAGGCCATTGCGCATGCCTGCCTCATAGTCGTTGGCGTCGTGCGCCGGCGTTACCTTTACAACGCCGGTTCCAAATTCCCGATCTACAAAACCGTCGGCTATGATGGGGATTTCACGGTTCATAACGGGAAGCAGAACTTTTTTGCCTACGAGATGCGTGTAGCGTTCGTCATTCGGATGCACGGCTACGGCGGTATCGCCCAGCATCGTCTCCGGCCGCGTGGTCGCAACCGTAAGCCATTCATCGCTCCCGACGACGGGATATTTTATATGCCAGAGATGACCGTTAGATGGTTTGTAGACGACTTCCAGATCGGAGATCGCGGTCTTACAGCGTGGACACCAGTTGACGATATACTCGCCCCTGTAGATCAGTCCTTCTTCATACAGTCGGACGAAAACCTCCGTAACGGCGCGTGACAGCCCTTCGTCCATGGTGAAACGCTCGCGGCTCCAGTCGCAGGAAACGCCCATGCGGCGCATCTGGTTAAGGATTGTTCCGCCGCTTGTTTTTTTCCACTCCCAGGCGATGCGCATAAATTCGTCGCGGCCGAGGTCGAAACGATTCTTTTTTTCATCTTCCAGTTGTTTGTCGAGTACGTAATGTACCGCTATGCTTGCGTGGTCGGTTCCCGGCAGCCATAGCGTGTTAAAGCCGTTCATCCGTTTCCATCGCACGAGAATGTCGTGCAGGGTATGCTGCAGGGCATGTCCCATGTGCAGTGATCCGGTAACGTTGGGCGGCGGAATGACGATGGAAAAAACAGGTTTTTCCGAAGCGGCGTCGGCTTTAAAAAACTCGCGGCTTTCCCAGAATGAGTACCATCGCTGTTCAAACTCTTTAGGCTCATACGACTTATTGAGCGGTTCACGAACCATGCAAAACCTCTTTATTATTTATTAGGGATGAATTGACTTACATGCGGACAGCGTCTGCTTTACGAAAGTTTCGATATCCGGAATGATTTTTTCCAATGCTTTTTCCGCAACCCGATCTATCAATTCTTCGGGAATCCGCCGGTCATCGTCTGTTTTTCCATAAAAAGTCGCGCCGTCAAAAATATCAAGAATACGGTTTGGGCCAAGGTAGGATTCCCATGAGCGTGGGGTAATATTAAAAAAATCACACGGTGCGGCGGATTCGCCAGGCGTAGATGATATTTCCGCCGCAGAGTTGGTTCCAGCCTTTTTCGTTTCATTGCTGGAAAAAACTGTCGCCGCGCCACGCGCGTTTTTCGGCAATAATTTTTCCACCATTGCGATCATTTCGGAAGGGTCGAATGGCTTTGTCAAATGACCGCTTGCGCCGACGCGCGCGGCCTCATCTTCATCGAAAGGATCGAAAGCGCCGCTGAGCAGAATCACTGGAATAGAGGAAAATTCCGGATCATGACGGATGAGTTCACAGACTTCGTATCCGCTGTAACCCGGCATGAAAACATCGATAAGCGCCGCGTTCGGCCGAAACTCCTTTAAAGCTTCAAGCGCAGCATCTCCGCTTGAAACGGCTTCAACCACGGCTTCCTCGTCGGCAAATGCCAGACGCACCATCTTTTGCGTCGCTATATTGTCGTCGGCAATCAACAATCGCAATGTCATAATTATCCGTATTATGGTTTCCGCTGATAGCGGCCGGGCTTGCTCTGCTGTCCCTCGCCGCCTGACGGTTTAGCTTCATTGCCCGAAACCGGATCTGAATTCGGCGATACACCGGAACCGTCTACCGGCGTTGTTGTTTCGTCAACCGGCGCTCCGGATGCGCTTTGGCGTATTACCGATTCGATCTGAATATCGTCTCCGTCGCCCGTCCCTGCCCCGTATTGGGCAGCAGCCGCAGCCTGCGCTTTTTCTTCCTCAATGGTCTTTTGCGCGGATTCATAAAGATCAGGCGGCGCGATAAAACCCAATGCCTTTCCGAAATCTATCAGCGGCCTGAGCGGCGAAAAACCTTCGCTTGGCCGGATATTAGCCTGATTCTCGGCGGCCAGAGCCTCATTTACTTCCGGGACATCGTAACCCAATTCCGTCAGCCGCCTTTTAGCGGTTTCATAGTACTTACTAAAAGGATAGCCTTCCGCAATTTGCGAATACCAGTAGGCGGAGTCCCTGGCAAAAACGGAGACAGCCTCGGGATCATAACTCTGTATTCTGTCGTAAAGTTGAGCGATACGATACATTACAGTATCCATATCTTCGAAGTTTTTATAATTATCAACAACATACTGAAGACGCTGCATCGCGCCGACCATATTTCCCCGCCTGAGGTAAAATTCTCCGACACCCAGATCGCCGCGCGCGAGGTTGTCTTCCACTCCTACCTTAATCTGACGAACAATTGGAATATAATCGTTGTTCGGGTATCTTCTTTCAAATGTTTCTATTGCCTCAAGGGTTCGCCGCGCGTACTGCGGGTCGCGGTCCGGCGAGCGCATCATTTTTTGATTCAGCGAAATGATCTTCAACTGCGCGTCGGGCGCCTTTGGATCGCCGGGGAAAAATATGATGAAGTCTTTATATTGGTTTTCCGCCTGCAGGAAGTTTTCGGTTCCGCCTTCTTCATAAAAAGTATCGCCCATCGCAAAATAGGCTTCCGAAGCCATGTCGCTGTCCGGATACGTATTGAGCAGCGTCTGAAACGTAAGCCGCGCCCTGATATACTGGCCTTTTTGCAGCGAAGAGATACCATTCTCAAAAAGGGTTCTGTCGGGAGGCGCAATGCCCTTCTGGAGCTGCGCGCTTTTCTGCACACAGCCAAAATACATGGGCATGACGCAAAGGAGCGCGAATATCCAAATATATCGGACTGCAAATCCGGATATTTCTATTTTTAACAACCTGCGTAATCCATCAGACATTTAATCAGCGCTTCCTTTTAGTAATATCGGCGATATTTCGCAATTCGCGTATGGCTCCGTCCACGCCCTTTGACGAACCAAATACGGCCGAACCCGCGACAATTATTTCAGCTCCGGCGGCGAGAACATCCCGCAGATTGTCCGCGCCGATTCCTCCGTCAACCTCAATCCTGGTTCGATATTTATTTAATACGATAATTTCACGCAAACGACTGATTTTTTTTAACATTGAAGGAATAAACGACTGTCCCCCAAAACCCGGATTTACCGTCATAACCAGCGCGAAATCGGCAACCGACAGAATCTCTTCCAGCGCCGAAAGCGGCGTGCCCGGGTTAATCGCTACGCCGGCAAGAACACCGGCCTCGCGGATATGATTCAACGTCCGGTCAAGATGCGGTTCGGCCTCCGCATGTACCGATAAACGGTTTACGCCCGCCCGGATAAAATCGTCCAGAAACCGCGACGGGGCTTCGACCATAAGATGCGCGTCAAGCGGCAATGATGTGGTTTTGCGTATCGCGGCTACAACCGGCGGACCGAAAGTAAAATTCGGCACAAACCGGCCGTCCATCACGTCAAGATGCACGATATCCGCGCCGGCTTTTTCAGCCGCGCGGATTTCATCAGCAAGCCGCGAGAAATCAGCTGACAATATCGAAGGCGCCAATTCAAATTTATATTTCAATGTTCAATGTCCAAAGCGGAAAATGCAAAACCTGGCATAGGGGCGCAAGCGTCTCGTCTGCGCGATTTTAAAAATACTGGTTGTAGAGACAAGGCATGCCCTGTCTCTACTATTAAAGTTTTACAATTACCCCCAAATAAAAATAAAAATTCTTTCTGATTATACCTCGCGCGTCAATCTTAAACTTGTTTGATGAGCAGGGCGGCAAAAAAACCGTCCCATAATCGTCCGGTGGGAAAAGTTCTGACCATCATGTCTTTTCCGGTCCAGCGCTCAATTCCGGCGGGCTGTTCAGGAGCATACAGCCTGAAGTCGGGATGCGTTTCAAGGAATTCTTTTATTACCCGCTCGTTTTCCTCCGGTTCTGTGGAACATGTGGAATAAAGCAGCCGTCCGCCCGGGCGCACCGCCGTTGAGACGCTCGCAAGGATTTGATTCTGCGTTTCCTGAAAACCATTTAAATCTCCCGGACTTATACGCCATTTAATTTCCGGGTTCCGGCGCAGGGTTCCGAGTCCGGAACATGGAACATCGGCGCAGACCAGATCAAAATCGGAACGAAACGGAGGCGCGATGCGTGCGTCAGCGACCAGCGTCAGCGGCGCAACTGCGCTTTTTCGCAAAACGTCTCGAAGATATTCCGTCCGGCGCGGATGCTTATCGCTGGAAACCAGGAACATTTCTTTGCCCGGCATTGCCGCAAAAATGGCTGATTTCCCTCCCGGCGCTGCGCAGGCGTCCCATATCCTGACACCTGGAATCAGATGACCTGCAAGCCATGGTATCAACTGCGATGCTTCATCCTGAAGAACATTTCTAATTTTTGATTTTTGATTTTCGATTTTAGATTGAATAAAGAATGCGCTTGGAACGATGTCCGATTGTTCCATGCCATCCGATTCTTTTGAGTCCGGATTCTGAATTTCGGGCGCTAAGCGTAGAGCAGCGCGGGGTGGCGAAAGCAGCGACAGCGCGTATTCCTTTGCGGCAACGCAGCCGAAGCGCTTTCGCCAGCGCGTCCAGAGCCATGGCGGAAGAGAAACCTGGACATGTTCGGGCGCTTTATCGAGCCAGTTGTTTTCATTCCACGGACACAGGCGCGCGAGACCGCGCAGAATGCCGTTAACGTAGCGGGAAACGCCGACGCCCAACTCTCTTTTAGCAAGTTCCACGGCATCGTTTACCGGCGCGTAGTTGGGAATCCTATCAAGTATCCAGAGCTGGTACAGGCTCATGCGTAATATTATTTTTGTTTTAAGCGCGACATCTTTCCATGGACGCGTACTGCGCCCGGAAAGCGTCCAATCGAGCATCGCCCGACGACGCAGTACGCCGTAGATAATTTCCGCCGCCAGATGACGATCGCGTATGTCGAGCCGCTCCATTTCCGGATCATTCACGGCATCGTCGCTGTTGACGCGGCGCGTCTCAATTTGTTCAATGAACCTGAAAGCAAGCTTTCGCGCTGGAGAGATCATAATTTTTATTGTGGATTGCGGATTTTTGATTGTTAAATTGCTGGTTTATATTGTCGCGGGTGTCCCGTTCGCATCTAGTTAAAATAAAAACGCAGGCTGCTGGCCTGCCTCAATAAATCCACAATCCACAATCTACAATCCAAAATTCAAGACGTTTCCCTTTTTCAGGCGCGCGCCTGAGGCGAATTCCCGTCCGATTGTCCGTTTTTTTCCGGGACGCTGTATTTCAATAATGTCTATTGCGCTCCCGCCGCCGCACGCAATCCGCAGCGCGTTTCCATCGACGCCAAGCAATGTTCCGGGCGAAGCATTCCATTCGCCCTCCGCCGGCAGACTTCGCCAGAGCTTTATTTTTTCGCCCATGAAATCAAAAAAGGCGCCTGGATTGGGGTTAAACGCACGGATGCGGTTGTGAATTTCAAACGCGGGCCGTTCCCACGAAATACCTGATTCGTCTTTTGTAATTTTTAGCGCCCATGTTGCCAGCGATTCATCCTGCGGCGTCGGCGTCAACGCGCCGGATTGCAGTCCTTGCAGAGTTTGAAGCAGTAATCGCGCGCCGACCTCGGCGAGCGTTTCGGCAAGCTCTCCCTCCGTCGTCTCGATGGGAATCGGAACTTCCTCGCGTAAAAGAACGTCGCCCGAGTCGAGAGATTCCTCCATGACCATCGTAGTTACGCCGCTTACGGCGTCGCCGTTGAGAATCGCCCGCGCTATGGGCGCCGCGCCGCGCCAGCGAGGCAGAAGCGACGCATGAATATTGAGGGGATACAGGCGCGAAAGCCGTAGCATCCATGCAGGAATGATCTGGCCGTATGCGGCGGTAACAATGATGTCGGGATTAAGTTTTTCCACAATCGCGCGGTTTTCATCGGCGCGCATCTTTTCCGGCTGAAAAACCGTTAAGCCGCGCGTTTCGGCCAGCGTTTTAACCGGCGAGGGCTGCAACTGATTTCCACGCCCGGAAGGACGATCCGGCTGCGTAAAAACACCGCATACATCATGGCCGCTATCAAACAACGCTTGCAGGGAGACGGCTGCAAATCGTGGAGTTCCGAGGAAAAGTACGCGCATCACCATTTACCGGCTTTAATCAGCTTTTTGATTTTTCCACGGACGATAGCTCTTTTCAGGGGGCTGAGGCGGTCGACAAACATAACGCCGTCGAGATGATCAATTTCATGGCATATCGCCCTGGTCAGAAGACCTTCCCCCTCAATCCGAAAGGGTTCGCCTTTAATATCCTGCGCCTCAACCGAGACTTTCAATGGACGAGACAAGCTTTCGTAGAATTCGGGAACGCTCAGGCATCCTTCTTCTCCTTCCTGAACGCCTTCGGAAGAAATTACGCTCGGATTGCATAAAACGATCTTCTTGTCCGGTTCCTTGCCTCCGGAAATATCAATTGTAATCAGGCGGATATTTATGCCCACCTGCGAAGCGGCAAGGCCGACACCGGGCGCGGCGTACATCGTCTCAAACATGTCGGCGGTCAGTTTTTCCAGTTCGTCGTCAAATTTTTCAACGGGACGGCTGGTTTCACGCAAAGAGGGCGCGCCGTATTTCAATATCGTCATTATCATAAACTATTAATTTTAATCGTTGCCTTCGTGGAAGTAAAGATTGTCATGTTCACAGGTGAAGAGCTGCGCTACAATTAAAATTCAAAACAAATCGAGTGCAGGCTGTCATGATACGGTACGAAGATATCGCCGAGAAAGTGGCGCGTTATCATCCCAACGGTTCGGTTGAGATGATCCAGCGCGGTTACGTTGTTTCCGCAAAATATCACAAAGGCCAGTTGAGGGTGAACGGCGAACCATATCTGACGCATCCTCTGGAAGTCGCCAATATCCTCGCCGAAATGAAGATGGACGCCGTAACGGTCACGGCGGGGCTTCTGCACGATGTACTTGAGGACACCCTGATACCGCCTGAGGAACTTCGAAAGCAGTTCGGTGAGGATGTCTATCTCCTTGTTGACGGCGTGACCAAAATCGCCCAGATGCGACTTTTGTCCAAACAACAGAAACAGGCCGAAACTTTCAGGAAAATGTTGGAGGCGATGGTTCAGGATATCAGGGTTCTCTTCCTGAAGCTTGCCGATCGTCTGCATAACATGCGTACTCTGCAGCATCTTCCTCCGGATAAGAGGGAGCGTATTTCGCTGGAAACGCTTGAACTCTACGCTCCATTGGCGCACCGCCTCGGAATGGCGAAAGTTCGCGGCGAACTTGAAGATATTGCTTTCAGCTTTCTGGATCCGGCCGCTTATCAGGACACTGTGGCGCAGATAGAAGCCAGACGTACCGTTCATCAGGACTTTATAACGGAAGCTGAAAATACAATCCGCACGGTATTGGCGGAACAAAACATTCCGGCACGCCTCGAAAACCGCATCAAGCGCATTTACAGCATATGCGCCAAAATGAAGCAGCAGAAAATATCCATCGACGAAGTGTACGACTTTATTGCCATCCGTGTAATTACAGACACATCGGAAAATTGTTACAACATTCTTCGTATTTTCCATAAACTCTGGAAGCAGGTTCCCAACCGCTTCAAGGATTACATAGGGCAACCGCGCTCAAATCTCTACCAATCTCTGCATACTTCAGTATTCGGCCCGAATGGGCAGCCTTTTGAAATTCAGATTCGTACAGAAGAGATGCATGTTGTCGCGGAAGAAGGAATCGCGGCTCACTGGAAGTACAAAGAGGGCAAGCTCGGCACCAGAGAGAATGAGGAGCATTTCCGTTGGCTGCGACAGTTGGTTGAAGCGCAGCAGGAGGTTCGCGATCCCAGGGAATTTCTGAGCAATCTGAAAACCGATCTTGATATTCAAAATGATGAAATATACTGCCTTACTCCAAAAGGTGAGGTTGTAATGCTCCCACGCGACGCCACGCCGGTTGACTTTGCCTACGCCATCCATTCGGAAATCGGGAATCATTGCGTCGCGGCGAAAGTGAATGGCCGCGTCGTTCCGCTGCGCTACAAGCTTCACTCCGGCGAAAGCGTGGAGGTGGAGACTTCGGCGTCCGCTTCGCCAAGCCGCGAATGGCTTTCATTTGTTAAATCAACCAGGACGCGTAACAAGATACGGCACATCATAAACCAGAAGGAAAGGGAGTCCGCCGCAGATATCGGGCGGAAGCTGATGGAAAAGGAGGCGCATCGTTTTTCAACGTCCTGGGAAAAAATTCTGCAGATGGCCGAACTGACGCAGTCCATTGAAAAATGCGGTCTTCGCAATCCGGAAGAAATATATCCGGCGGTTGGTACGGGAACCCTTACGCCGAGGCAGATACTTGCCGCGATTTTCCCGAATCACGATACTTCGGTTGGCACGCCGTCAAAATCTTCCGTTCTTTCATCGGCACTTCGCAGCGTTTTTAGAATGGGAACCGACAAAACCGCGATTCCCGTAAAAGGCGAGGAGGGGTCTTTAATTTATCGGGCCAAATGCTGTAATCCCATAAATGGCGACGACGTAGTCGGATATATCACGCACGGCAAGGGAATTTACATACACATGGCGAACTGTCCAAGCCTGAAAAATCTATATGGAACGGATCGCATTACAGAGGTGGAATGGGGGGCCGGATCGGATGAAGAAATATTTGCCGTGCGTTTGAACATTTATTCTGAAGACCGGCAACAGGCGCTTGCGGATGTGGTAACAATGCTTTCAAACGCAAATGTAAATATCGTCGAGTCCAGATTCCGGAGCCTGGACGAATCCGGGAAACGGAACATTGATATAGTTATCACCGTTGCCAACGTCAAACAGTTGCAGGAAAACATTCAGAAACTGCGATCTATTGAAGGCGTAAACGCGGTAGAGCGGGAACACAAATTGCAGGGGCAGACCTATGGAAACGCTGATTAATTGTCTGTGCGGATGGAAGCGGGCTTTGCCCGCGTCTTTTATTACACGCAGGCGAGGACGCCTGCGCTCCCATGTCAGGCGATTCCCCAGCCTACCGGATTTTTACGTTGTTTTTATTGTCGTGCTTGGCATCGTATAAAGCAAAATCAGCCCGCTGAATGAAATCGTTGATATCTTCCGACGGTAAATAAGTTGTGCAGCCAATGCTGACGGTGGCATGTTTGATTGCCGGAAAATCATAGCTCTCGATTCGTTTGCGCAAATTTTCCGCCATGCGGAAAGCCTGGTTCTGCGTGGTGTTTGTCGCCAGTATGGCGAATTCCTCGCCGCCATACCTCGCGGCGAAATCACCGCCGCGCAGGTGTGATTGCAGTATCTTGCCAAGGGATTCCAGCACCGCGTCGCCGGCAAGATGTCCGTATGTGTCGTTGACCAGTTTGAAATTATCAATATCCATCATCAGAAGCGACATATACTTGCCTGTTTTTCTGGTTTTTTCGATTTCCGAATTGAGAATTTCAATGATGCTGGCATGATTGAGGAGAGACGTCAATCCGTCATAATGCGAGATATGCTTGTACCGTTCCAGGTCGTGTTTAAGCTCCTTGTTCTCGAGAAGATTTTCTCTCGCTTTCTGCAGAATCTTGACGCGCTCGACGTATTCCTCGCGGAAACGGCGCACAACTATCGCTTTCCCTTTGGACGTAATAAGCGCCTGCGCAAGAAGCGCCTCGTCTTCGTCCACGCCCGCTTCCTGCCAGAACGAGGATGAATACCGCCCTTCTTTTTCCTTTGAAAAGAAAAGTTCGGCATCCTCAAGGAAAAAGGCCAGCATGTCCGAATACTTCCAGGGCGCTGAGCAAGGCCCGTTTTCGTCATCCGGATACAATTCCCGGTAAAAACGGGGAACTTCGCCAATGAGGATGTAATTGCCGTCATTAAGGCGCTTCAGCACGGCGACATCAATATCACTGAGTATCGAATAAATAAAGTCTTTGTCGTCCATTTAAGTCCTTGCCAGCATATCTCGCGCCAGCATTTCAAAAGCTTCGTTTACAGCCGTTCCCATCCTGGCGCTGGTATACATAACTTTTATGCCTGAAGCGCGGGCTTCTTCCACGCGCTCATCATCAACTTCCCAGTCGGGAAGGTCGTTTTTATTCAGAAGCAGCATGTTGGGGATATCCTGACGCAGCATATCCAGAACGATTTTCCTAATCCTGAGCGCCGTCTCAAACGTATCCAGACGTGTCAGATCGGCAACAACGAAAAATCCCATGGCGCCACGGAGGTAATGCATGTTGATTTCCGTATAATCATCCTTGCCTTCCATGTCCCAGAGTACGAGAGATATGTCCGTACCATCAATATTTACGCCTTTTTTGCTGATTTTAACGCCGACCGTGGAGAGATACTTGTTGGAAAACAAGGAATTGACATATTGCTCAACAAGAGAAGTCTTTCCTACGGAAAGCGAACCCAGCATGCAGATTTTTTTACTAATCATTATTACAAAACGTATCCCGAAATTCTGTTTACAATAGCAGCTTTAATTAATTAATTATTATACAACAATATGAAGAATCAGGCCTAATGTTTTTCCAGCATCGGCAGCAGGTCGCTTTCGGCAATCTTTACAAGGCGCACTCTCAAATCGATTTTTCGCCTGTCCTGATTGTGGCCCGCCACGCTTTTTCCGTCTTCGTCCTGGGTCAGGTCGGCGCCGATGCCATAAATCGCGGTTGGAATATTAATCTGTCGCGCAAAAAGTTTAGAGGCAATCATCTTGGCGCGCGACTGGCTTATTTCATAATTGCGGCTCTCGGAACCTGTCGCATCCGCCTGCCCATAAATCGTCAGATTGACGGCCAGTCCCATTTTATTGGCCAAACGCTCAAGATCCGCCAAATCGGAGATCGCCTTGTTCAGCGCCGACTGATCCGACGGAATAGGAGTATCACCGCCGATTGGGAAACGGACAACCGCAGTCTCGACAGACCGGATCAGTTCCGTAAGTTCGTCAACGCGCGGATCATAAAGCCCGGAAGTATCCACATCGAGCACTCCGGGCGTTGCCATGATTGTCTGCCGCGCCTGGAGAATCCAATTCATATCCGCCATCCCCGATAAAACCAGAACGCCATCCTTGTGGCTCACCTGGACATCATCCGGCGGCATAATTTTCCTGATTACTCTCTGCCTGACGACATCCGGTTCATAGGAAACAAAAGGTATGCTCTGAATGTTGATATCGTCCGGTTCATAGCCGTTCTCGCCCAGTATCTGTGAAAACGGGCGCGCTATTTCATCATGAAGACAGACCACCTTCCACGGACTGAAACCCCATGAACTCTTTACATCTACAACGAGTAGACCCTGTTCGCCGCGCAGAATATCCACTCCTTTGCCCATTTTGTATGAATGATATTGCTGCGCAATGAGAAGAAGCACAAGGCAAACGCCCATGCCAAAGGCAATCCTTTTCGCCCATACCGGCGCGGGCTTTTTTTCATCCACAAATTTCTGTACCAGGCAATCACGCAGATATTTTTCGGAAACCGTGAACGGTTCGGAATCGCCATTAAAATCCTCAAACAGGTCGCCGCATTCCGCCATGATCAGTTCAAGGGTTTCATTCAACCTGTCTGGAAAATCCCCCGGCGGCGTTCCGCGAACCATGCAGGCTATATAAGCAAGAGGCCCGCGCACGATATAAATCGTATATTCATCCATTTTCAGCGAATTTAGCGAACTGCTGTCATTCTCGCTGTTGAAGGCGTCGCGCGCAAAATCCTGTACCGCGGTCAGCATGCCTGACACCATGTCCGCGTCTTTGCTCGTCACGCCATCGTTC
>JGI24705J35276_12238112_pt1 | contig 16073 bp, 13 predicted proteins | sample TergutNt197P4_FD_35276 | JGI IMG/M metagenome (IMG submission 35276) | reverse complement strand
GCATAATAGATATCATGAGTATGTCATATAGCAATGACAACAAAACCGTTATTTTTAACGTACCCGGTGTATCGACCAAAGGCGCGCAATACATTTTGGTTTTCGATTCTAATGCTAAATACTTAGATGGTTCTGCATTTGGCCCTGCCACATTTAGATTCGTCGCGGATTGGGAGTAATCCTCGCCTCTTGATGCGGCAACAGTAAAGGAGAAGCGGCATGAGAAAAATAACTTGTATAATCCTCGCGGCGACTCTCGTGCTGTGCCTGTCACCGCCCGTATATGCCGCCAGCCCACCTGCCGAGGCGCGGACAGAGTTGAGGTTTGTCTACACCCCGACGGAGCCGAGCTACTTTGTAAACGCATGGGTGGAGAAACTGACCGGGAATCAGAACAGGCTATATATCACGGTCACGGAGTATCTTCCGGACGGGTCGGTGAACATCATCACCGAAACATTCATGATCAAGAACAACTCGGAGGGGACATATCAGGTCGGCGGCTACAGTATCTATGTGGACACCAAAGGCAATATACAGATTCGCCGGGCCGATGTTGTGAGCAAACCGTAAGCAGCGGCAGATTTTGAACCCCATGATTACGGATAGCTACCCAGGGCAAACATGAAGCCGGACAGGAAAACTGTCCGGCCTTGTTTCTTCCCGTCAAGCGGAACCGCGCCCTCATAGATAACCTCTTGCAATCACATGGCCGCTGCCTGTCAAAAATTTAATTGTTTTTGAGCAGGTTGAACACTACTGCTGCTGCCTCTGCCCGAGTCATGGTTTTGCCGCCGTTGAAGTTTCCTGCGGTGTCCCCTTGCATGACACCAAGGGATTTGGCAAGCGCGGCGTAGCCTGCATAGTCCGGCGCAACTGCGTCGCTGAACATGTTCTTGAATATGCTGCCGTCCTTGGCTGCTTTGTCAAGCCCCATGAACCTTATGGCGAACTTTGCAGCGTCCTGCCTCACAAGTGCGCTGTCAGGCGCTTTTTCCTCTTTCAAGACGATCTTGTTGCGCTCCAGCATGCTGTAGAATTCGTCTTGGCTATAGTAAGCCTGCATTGGCGAATGCATGTACCTCAAGAACTCCTCCTGGGTTATCTGAGCCCCGCCTTTGAAATCAGCCCCTTCCAGGTAGTAGCCGTTGTCCAGCAGCGACTTTACCGTCTCCTCGTACCATTTCCCCGATATGTCGCCATATGAATCGACTGGCCTGCGCTCTTTGTAAGGCCTTCCGTCGTAGCCCAGCTTGCTCCCGGTAAAGGGGTCCAACGAATAGTCGGGCGCGTCGATGAAGCCGTACGCCAAGGCGATCTTGTCCTTGTCCGTCCGCGTGTAGAGCAGGTCGAATTTGCCGCCAGCCGCAAACGCCCCAAAGGCGTCGCCTACTGCCATCGCTCCTGAGATTTCGGGAAAATCAACGCTGTCGTACCAGCTCAGGTTGTAGTATGATATCTTGCCGCTTGCAGAGTCCACCGATATCGAGATGGCATTTCCCGGGAACGGGATGCCGTTCACCTCCCTCACATACGTGAAGGTGTAGGGCGGCCTGCTCATGCGCTCCGAATACACGGTTTTTTCCAGCTTGCTGCCGACCGCCTTCTTGATGAAGTCCATGGCGGTTTTTTTCGCAGCATCCTCAGAGACCGCGCCCTCTTTGCCGCCCGGCTCGCTGTAATTGTAAAGCGACGTCAGCTCGCCGCTTTTGGCGTCCACCGTCACGCTGCAGTTGTCAAAACGAAGGTGCCAGTAATACCTGCCCTTTTCTTCGTAGCTGCTGCTGAGGTTCGCGCCAGCCAGCTTTGACGCAGACGGCAGCCCCGGCACTATTGCGGCTGCCGCGCGCACGGCTTCTTCCTTTGACATCAGCCCGGCTACGCTGTCCACGACTTTCTGCTCTTCCGGCGTCAGCGATGCGTCTGCAGCCATCTCAACCCTCATTCCGCCAGCGTCCTTTGTAGCCATGCCGTATGGGTAGTAGCTGCGGTAGCCCTCAACAATTTTGCCAGTGGCCACATCGACGAACACGTTGCCGCCGACAGAAAATGCAGGGTATACGCGCAGTTCGCGTTTTTCATAGTCGTAGTACGAATTGTAGGAAAGGGAAACGCCAGCCCCGCCGATGAAAGCTTCTCTCGCCTTGTCCTCGCCTATCTTTTCGCCGGCGGCAGGGAAAACGTCCTTTTTCCTTATGACGCTGTTGCCGTAGTAGCTGCTCACCTTCCCGGTAAACTTGTCCACGTCAATGGAAAACAACATGCCCGCCACAGGGAACCCGTTCACATAACAGCTATAGGTGAACGAAAAACACATGTCGTTTGAATTCGCGTCCTTAAGCCGGCAGTCCTTCATGCTTGCCGGCAGCACCTTGGATAAAAAGGCTTCGGCGCTCTTCTGCCCCTGTTCCCTGGTAAGCGAGCCTATCCCGCCCCCTTCCCTGTATTCGTAAAAATTGAAGCTCAAAATCACGCCCTCTTCGTTCATCGAGACGTTGTAGGATTTTTCGTAATTCTTGTCGTTCCAGTTCAGGCTCAGCATCTTGCCGCTTTCCGGGTCGTCCCAGGTATTGTAGTCGAATATTGACGCCTCGTCTGAAATGTCGATCACGGATTTAACTTTCTGAATCGCCTGTTCAAGCTCCTTGCTGTCGCCTGGCGCGGCAAACGCCGGCACCGCCGACGCCAAAAGCAGCGTAGCTGTAATGATGAAACTAATTGTTTTTTTCATAGTAAAAATACCTCTCTTATTTGAATTGAATTGACAGTAATTAGACGGTTATTTGACTCATTTGTTCCAAAAAAACAACAAAATCCGAGGATTTGCGGGAACCGCTTGGAAAAAGTTTTGGGCAAACCTATAAGCCGGGTTCTGTATTCGACAATCATCTATCTAGGCCTGGCGTCGCCGCCAGGCTCGTGCGGCCTACCAACCGGGCAGCGGCGGGCAACCGCTTTTTTTACGCCCTACTTGGCCTTGCTCCGGGTGGGGTTTGCACGGCCGGCATGTTGCCATGCCGCCGGTGAGCTCTTGCCTCACCATTTCAACCTTGCCACAGCATTACCTGTTTCGGCGGAATGTTTCTGTTGCACTTTCCCTAAAGTCGCCTTCGCCGGACGTTATCCGGCACCCTTGCCCTGCGGAGCCCGGACTTTCCTCATGCCCAAAGGCACGCGATTGTCTGGCTTACCCAAAACATTAAGTATTATACCATACTTCAGTAGATAAGAAAAGGCTCAAGGCTAACTTTTGACTGTACAACTTCAAGCTTGCTGCCAAAAGCCGCCGACAGCTTTCCAGCCATGTTGCAAACGAAGAATTTTTCCGTGCCGTAGTGGCCGGCGTCGATCAGGCACAGCCCCCTTGACATGGCATGGTGCGCATCGTGGTACTTGACGTCGCCTGTGAGGTACAAATCGCATCCGGAACCTATGGCGTCGTCGATGAGATCAGCCGAAGCTCCGCTGCATATTCCGATTTTCCTGATTTGGGCACCGGGGTTTCCCACTGCAGCCATGTGCTCCAGTTTCAGCAGTCCCTTGACCAAGCTGCAAACCTCGCCAAAAGGCATGGGCGCGTTCAACTCTCCATACCTGCCGATAGGTGCCGTTTCGAATTTCTTGACATTTGAAAGCGCAAGCAGCCATGCGATGTAGTCGTTGTTCCCTCCGTCCGCTGCGTCGAAATTCGTGTGGGCCGAATAGACAGAGATGCCACGCTTTATGAGCTCAATAATTATGTTTCCTGTAGAATTATTATAGTCAACCACGCTCAAGGGCTTGAAAATCAGCGGGTGGTGGGTTATTATGAGGTCCACCCCGCCTGCTTGCGCTTCCTCAGCCACGTCCTCCGTGATTTCAAGCGCCACCAGCGCTTTGCCAACGTTTTTCTTCCCCACGTCGATCTGCATGCCGGTGTTGTCCCAATCTGCCGCAAGCTCAAGGCTTGCGATGCTTTCAATAAAGCCTGTTACCTCATTTAGTTGCGTCATGGTTAAGCCTCCAAAGCCTTTCTTCCAAAAACTCTATCCTGCTATTTACCTGGTTTATTTTCCCTGATCCTTTATAGCCGCCGTCAGCCATGTCGACTAGGATTTGCCTTTCGACTTTCAGTTTTTTATCTAAAAACTGCACAAGAAGTTCACTGTCGTCACATGCCGGGTCGTTAGGTATTTCATACTTTATGTCACCTTTGTATTCAACAAGGTTTGGCTGGCTGGCCAGTTCTGCCGGCGGCACCGCAACGATTATTTCACAGATATGCTTGCCTTCTGCGGCAAGGCGCTCAGAAACAACGCGAAACCCTGCCTTTTCAAGCCAGTACCTGAGCTTCCCTGAGCCGTTCCTCGGCTGCAGGATGTATTTGCCAATAGAAAGGGTCTTGACTGGGTCGCATCCAAGTATCTGCGTGATCAAAACCCCACCCATTCCGGCAATCACAACCACGTTTACTTCGTTCATGCAAAGCGTCGACAATCCGTCGCCAACGCGGAAGCTGGCGCCTTCTTCGCCTTCATGGCTGCTGAAAGCCCGCATTGCTTTCGCAAGCGACCCTACGCTGACGTCCGTCATCACGACCTTGGGGCAGATGCCATGCTCCAAAAGGTATAGCGGCAAAAAACCATGGTCTGTCCCTATGTCGGCCATGGTTTGCCCCCTCTCTATTCCGTCTGCGATTGCCATCAGCCTCCTGCCGAGCACCATGCCTCTACTCCAAGTAGTCCTTCAGCTTCTTGCTCCTGCTCGGGTGCCTGAGCTTGCGCAGGGCCTTGGCTTCAATCTGGCGGATCCTTTCCCTAGTGACGTCAAACCTCTTCCCCACTTCCTCAAGCGTGCGCGCCCTCCCGTCTTCAAGGCCAAACCTGAGCTTCAGCACTTTCTGCTCGCGTTCGGTCAGGGTTTCGAGCACACCGACCAACTGCTCCTTCAGCATCGAGAACGCAGCCGCTTCAGCAGGCGCGGGGACGTCTTCGTCCGGTATGAAATCGCCCAGGTGGCTGTCTTCTTCTTCGCCGATCGGGGTTTCCAGCGACACCGGCTCTTGGGCTATTTTGAGTATTTCCCTGACCTTGTCCTCAGAAATGTCCATTTCCTTCGCGATCTCCTCCGGCAGCGGCTCCCTGCCGTATTCCTGGAGGAGCTGCCTGGACACCCTGATCAGCTTGTTGATGGTTTCTACCATGTGTACCGGGATTCTGATCGTCCTGGCCTGGTCAGCAATGGACCTGGTGATGGCTTGCCTTATCCACCACGTGGCGTAAGTGCTGAACTTATACCCCTTTTTCCAGTCAAATTTATCTACAGCCTTGATAAGGCCCAAGTTTCCTTCCTGAATGAGGTCGAGGAACAGCATCCCCCTCCCTACGTACCTCTTGGCAATGCTTACGACAAGCCGGAGGTTCGCTTCGCAGAGCCTCTTTTTCGCTTCGATGTCTCCATGCTCCATCTTTTTTGCGAGCTCGATCTCCTCGTCTGCCGACAAGAGCGAGACTTTCCCGATTTCTTTTAAATACATCCTGACCGGGTCGTCGACCGCAATCCCTTTTGGCAACGACGCTTCAAGGTCGATTTCGCCCGCCTCGTCTACGATGATGTCCGTGTCCACGTCAGGAACCTCGTGCTCAAGGGCGATTATTTCGAAATCGTCCGGATCCACTTCAGAAATGACTTCTATTCCCATAGACATCAATGAATCGTAGATGTCGTCAATTTGGTCTTTGTCCATATCGACGCCCTCAAGGTAGTCCGCGACTTCCCTGAACGTAATCGTGCCTTTTGCCTTTGCCTTTTCGACGAGTTCGTTTATGCAATCGTATTTTTTGTCTTCGCTGCCCTCTTCAAACCCCATGTGTGGATTCGCCTCCTGTCAATTTTTTTTCTTTTGGATTTCCCTCTGAACTTCCAGAAGCTCTCTTGTCAGTGCCTCAATCTGCTTCACGTTGTCCACTTCGTCTGCCATTGAAAGCTTAAGCACTATCTCTTTTTCCTTGTCAAGCAGATCGTTGTGCTGTATTTTTCTGATGCAGTCCGCAAAAACTTGGTCCTCCTTTCCTGCAAAAAAAACGTTTTCCATGATATCGGCAAGGACCGCAGCGCATTCTTCGCCAAGGGAATCAGCGATGGTCCTCGTGTCGGCTTCGCCCCTGTCTGCGTAGCAGCTGTCAATCATGCCGAATATCTCTTGCCCCTGCTTGCTAGCGAATGCATGCCTAAGCGGCTTGATCTTGTCGTAATAGCCTCTCGACGAGACAGCCAGCTTCACAAGGTTCCGTTCCAGGACGTCCGGCGGCCTGTCTTTGCCATAAGCGCTTTTCGCGCTCTGCGGGTTCTCGAATTTCCTCGTCTGCCCCTTTTCCCTGTCGTTGTATTCAAGGGTTATGGCGCTTTCCGATATCTTCGTGTTTTTTGAAATGACCTTAATGTACGTCTCCGCTTCCACCGGGCTCAGAGTTTTCAGGAACCCTACGGCTTCCTTTATGAAATCGACTTTGCCCTCCGGCTGTGACATGTCGTGCTTTTTCTGTATGACGCCAATCTTGTAGTCGGCATACGACGGCGCTTTGCTTGCCAGCTCAAGGAACTCCTGCTTGCCGTGCTGCTTGACGAAGTCGTCCGGATCCTTGCCCGACGGCACTGTAAGCACCTTGACCTTCAGCCCCTCGCCCCTCAGCACGTCTATGCCGCGAAGAGCCGCCGCCTGCCCCGCTGCGTCGGCATCGTAGGAAAGCACCACGTTTGGCGTGTACCGTTTTAGCAGCTTCGCTTGGTTTTCCGTAAGCGCGGTGCCGAGGGTCGCAGATACGTTCCTCACCCCGTGCTGGTAAAGGGATATGACGTCCATGTAGCCCTCTACCAGTATTGCGCGGTTTTCTTTCCCGATGTCCTGCCTCGTCAGGTTCAACCCGAAAAGGTTGTTTTTCTTTAGAAACACTGCTGTTTCAGGCGAGTTCAAGTATTTTGGCTCTGCGTCGCCGAGTGCCCTGCCGCCAAAGCCGATGACCTTGCCGGAGGTGTTGATGATGGGGAAAATGACCCTGTCCCTGAACTTGTCGTAGCATTTCCCTTTTGACTCTGTGGCAAGCCCAACGGAAATCAGCAGGCTGATGTCCGTCCCTGCCTGCGCAAAGTGCGAAACAAGGCTGTCCCACTCGGCGTCGGCGTACCCGATGCCGAATTTTTTCAATATGCCCGGCTCAACGCCCCTCCCCTGCATATACGCAAGGCCTGGGTTTCCCGGCGCTTGAAACGACTCGTAGAAAAACCTGGCAGCTTTCCTGTTGACCTCGTACAGCTCGTCTTTGTTTGAAGGCCCGAAGTTCGACTCGACGATTTCTATCCCGTATTGCGCTGCAAGCTTGTCGATCGCTTCCTTGAAATCCAGGTTGTAGTACTGCTGCATGAACGTGAGCACGTCGCCTGAAGCGTTGCAACCAAAGCAGTAGTAAGCCTGCCTAGGCTCAGAAACAACAAAAGAAGGTGTTTTCTCATTGTGGAACGGACACAGCCCCTTAAAGTGGCTGCCTGCCTTTTTGAGGGGGACAGCCTGCCCAATAACGTCCACAATGTTGCACCTGCTCTTTATCTCTTCAACAATGTTCTCCCTGCTGACCGCTCCCAATTCTTCCCCCAAAACAGAAAAATAACGATAATAGTATATACCACAAAAATGTGGCTTTTCCTCTTTATTTGATGAGAAATAATGTTACGATTGTGTTACAGGGCAGACGACGCTTGCACTGAACGGCAAACAAGGTGGCTGATGCATCATCACCAATTAACCGGCCCGGCAAGCTCAAGCCCTTCCGGGTTTTGATCCCCTTCGCCCACGCCGTCGTCCTTGAAAAACGTCAGCATGAGGCCCGCCAGCAGCACCAGGGGCAGCCGCGCATATGGCCCTTGGCCTAAGTTCAGCAAATTGTACTCCATGATCAGGCCTGCGGCCAGCCCCATCAGGATTTTCTGGATCAGCAGCTTTTTTATCACATCGCTGTTGTATAGCATGAAACCCAGCGCGAGGCTCATAAGCGCGACGGCCAAGGCAATGAGGGCAACCCGCAAAATTTTAAGCATCCCGGAATCAGAAGCGCTGCTTGGCTGGCAGTTCAGCAAGTTCCGGTCTTCGGCTTGCCATGTGCGCATCTGAGCTAGGGTTCCGGACAGCTGGCTCATGTCTTCCACATTGAAGTGCGCACCGCCTGTAAGGCTTGAGAGCTCCTCAAGCAGCCCGGTTCCTGAGAATTTATTGAACGCAAAACCTACCGTGTTCAAGACAATGCCCTTTTGGCGATACATGTCCGTTACAAGCTGGACATCGACAGCGCTTTCGCCGTCAGACAGCAATACGACCATCGCCCTTCTTTTAGAGTCCTGGCAGAGGTCTGCCGCTTTTTCCAGTGCGCCTTGAATGTCTGTCCCGCCTCCGGGCCTTAGTGAGGACAGCGAAGCTTCAACGTCCTGCTTAAGGCGCTCGTCCGCTTTGCCAAGGGGCACGGCTACATCTGCGGAACGGGAAAAAACAATTACAGCGACTTGGTTTCTATCGTCCAGCCCGTTTACAAACGACACGGTCGATGCAAAGCGCTCTTTGTCAGGGTCGGTGCCCCGTGTGCTCCCCGAATTGTCGATTGCCAGTATATAGTCGTCAAAATCCTCGCGCACCTCATTGACCGGCGACAGCGCGTAAATGAACTGAAACAGGCACCCGGCTGCAAAGAAAAACAAGACGCTGGTAAGCGGCAGCCTTTTCAGCGAATCCTTCCAATGGCTCTGCGTCCAGTACCTGGTATTGAGCCGTGCGTCGATCTTTTCGCAGATCAGCACCGCAAGCGAAATAAAAAACATCAGCTGGGCCAAGTACATGCCCACCAGCAATACGTTGCTGACGCTGCCGCCGAAATGCGCTGCCAGCATTTCGCCTACGGCAAACCCCGCCGCAGCGCCGATCAGAGCGCCGACCATTAGCAACAAGTTGAACCGACGTCCACCTTTCATATCTACCAACCTCCCTTTGCTGTAACCGCAAACACCAGCAATCCAAAGACCATCGACATTGCAGTTTTTGTTTTCTTGAATTTGTTGTCCCCTATCCCGTTCTTGTAGTTCATCATCCACATCGCAACGCTTGTGAAGATAAGCAGCGCTGCGATAACAGTCAGCTCGTATTCGCCGCAACCGCCATGCAAAGCAAGGACCCCTCCCGGCACTGCAATACCCAGCACCAGCATCTGCCAAAACACCGCGTCTCTTACCCAGCCGCCGAAGTTCTGATGGACAAAGCGTACTGATGCCCCGCAGACGAGGACGGCCAGCAGAAAAGCGGCCTGCCCCGCGCCAGCCAGAAACGCTGCAAGCGAGACTGCCAAAGCTGTTGCTGGAATCAAGTAGGGCGGCACGGCCCCCTTGTAAATGAAGCGGTTCATGTATGCAAAAAAGAAACATGCAAAAACGCATGGCGCAAGCCAAAAGAAATCGGAGTAAAAGTACAGCGAAGACTTAAGCACCCACGAAAAGCCCGCCAAGCCGCTCAAAAACAGCGTATCTTCGTCGGCAAATGCCGCTTCTTTCCCACTATGTTTTATGAAAAAGCCGCTGATCGCAAAGCATATGAGCGTAATGCCCAAAACGTTGTACCATGGCAAAACAGCGTCGTTCAAAAAACCTGCAACACCGGTGAAAAGCACGCGAAAATCAGCAAGCAACCCATATAGAGCCGTATATGCCGCCGACAGAAAGACGGCGATCCATTCGCAGCGCCAGGTTTTTGCGGCAGACGGTGCGCCAAGCTGAAGCACCAGGAACTTATAGGCGCCAAACACGGCGAACAAAACCGCGTTGAACGCCAGCCCGTCGGTATTGCCATTGAGAAAGAATGTAACGCCTTCTAGGATGGCAAACAAGCCGGCGAACCTGACGATGGCCGCTATATGGTTTGATTTTTGCTCCCTGCTCTTCAGCGCAAGAAAAACCCCGGCGGCGAGGCAGCACGGCAGTGCGGCGTAGCCAAGCAGCCCGCGAGCACCTGCGGCAAGCTGAAATTCGCCATGCAGCCCTTCGATCCCCACAGAAGCGAAGGCCAGCGCAGATAACAAAACGTACAGGTCCAGCTTTGCAAATATCCCTTCGCCTTTGCTGAAGATCAGGGACGATGCAAAAATTGAGGCGATAGAAACTGCCGCCCCTGCCAACCCAATTTTTGAAAAGTTCTGCAGCAAGGCAAGCATGACGGCAACCGCCGCAAAAATGCTAAAGCCCAAGTTCTTTATTTGGCTGTCTGTCATTTTTCCCGCCCCCTTACTCCGATATCAGCACGAGCGCATAAAATGCCCACGCAAAGTACTGCACTGCCAAAAGCCCCTTGATGCTGTTGAATCTTTTTCTCGCAAACGACGCGGCAGCAAGGCCAACAACAGAGGCAGATATAATGTTTGCAAAAGCCGCCGCCAACATGCAGCTGCCGCTGCTCGGCACTCTGGCGCAGAAATATGCGGTAAACAGCAAAGTCAGCACAAAAATCAACCCGCTCATGAAAAGCGTCGCCAAGTTTGCAGAGCCCTGCATGTAGATGTCTTCAAGCGCCTGCCGTTCCGTGCCCAGTGCCAATGCCCCCGGGCGCGTAAAATAGCAGTGCGCCCTAGTGTAGTCCCGTAGCGATGCGCTTTTTGAGCTGTAGTGCAGGCTGCCAAGCATCGTCGAAGCCTCAGCGCAGCCCATCTCCGAAGCTGCAGACAGGTATTCCACCGCTTTTGCCATGTTCTGCTCCGTGCCCAGTTCGCCAAGGTAATAGCATCTGCCCAGCAGGTAAAAACCCGTTGGGACGCCTGCCTCGCACAGCCTTGCTATTGCGGCGGTCGCCTCGCGCACTGCGGCTGCTGCTTCTTCCTGGGTCGCAAAGCCGGCTTCCGAAAGCTTTTGGGCCAGCTGCCTTGCCCGCTTCGCTTCTGAGTCGGCCAGTTCGTTTGGCATAAGCGCGTGAAGCGATTTTTCTACGCCGTGTTTACCATGGGCGAAGCCGCTTTCGACTGCGAAATCCAAGCCGCAGGCGTAAAGAATGTCAATTACAAGCTGCAGCGCTGTTTTATGCGCAAGCCCTGTGGAAGCGACAATATCGTGGACAGCGTTGTCCACGTCCACCAGGCTCAACCCTTCGCCAATGTTTGCGGTGAATTCGCCAATATTGCTGGCAGCCGCTGCAAGCAGCAGCTGGTGTTTGGCAGCTTGCCCTATATTGTGTTCTTCGAGGGCTTTTTGCATCCTGCCTGGGTCTTTGAAAACGCCCGTGCCGCTCGTATCTACGATGAGCTTTAGCTGTTCGCCCAGTTCGCTTGATGAACAGGTCGCCGGCGTGCCTGCGGCAATGCCTAATATATGCTTGATATTCATGACAGGCCTCCATGATTGTCAATTATTTTTAATGCGCTTTTCCAGTCGCTTGGGGAATAGCACTGCGGGTTTTGCGCTTCACGAAGGGCGTTGGCCGGCTTGAATGCGCTTTGGAACATGCCCCTCAGCTGGCTTGTGAGCTTCATCCATCTGTTTTCGTAGATGTCGGGCTCGCCGGCGCCCAGCTTGTTGGACCGGTCGTCCTGGTCGAAAATAAAGACCGGGTTGTCGTGGTATGCCTTCATCCAAGCGGAATGCTCTTTCTCGCTGCCGTTCGGTTCGCCTTCCAATATGCCCCCTGCATAGGGCAGCTTGCCGATGAGCAGCTTGAACAGGATGGCTGCTATTGAATAATAGTCCGACGCCAAATCCATCCTGCCTGTCCCTCCGTTGAAATAGTGCGTATCCGCATAGTCGCTTGCAACCCTCGTTCGTTCAACATAGGCGCTGTCTGCCAAACCCCCTGCCCTGTGCGTTGAAAAGCTGAAGTCGAACTTGACTCTGCACCCGGTTGGCTCGTAGTACATGTTGTCGCAGGAAAACTCATGGTACGCGTATTTCGATGCATCATATGAACACCAAGCTTCAAGCAAACTGTCCGCAAGCTTGCGTATTTTGCCGTTTTCCAGCCCCAGGTAGCTGCCGCTGTCGGGCCAAAAGTTCTGTGGCGTGCTGTCCATGTCAAGGTTCGACAGGAAAGCTTTCAGATTTTCGTATTCACCCTGCGGGCGATAGGGGAAAACCAGCGCTTGAGCCGGCTTGCCCCGCTCGCCTGCCATGTCCACCACGTCGACCGGCCAGGCATAGTGCGCAAGGCCTGCCGGCCTGCGTATTAGGTTTGTCCAGTGCCCCACATCAAAAACCCCGGCAAGCTCGCCTGGCACCTCCCTCATGTAAAACACCTCGCCGCCCGCTGCACCGTTTATGCCTTTGCGCAGCGCCGGCTTCGCGTGCTTCAGCAATTTCACGGTTTTGCCCAGGACCTCGCACTCCGCGCCGTCAAAATAGTACAGGTTGAACCCGCTGGCCAAACTGTACACTACTGTTGATTTTTTTATTTCCGAAGCAAAGCCCATAAGCTGTTCCCCGCTCTTTTCATTTGTTTTTCAACTTTTTTCAGTATTTCCAGAAAACTGGCCTTCTTTTCGCCGTTTTCCTGCCCGCCTTTGGCAGAGCCTACGTCGCCTGCGATGCCTACCGCATTCGTGCAATTGCAAGCCTTGCCTTCGTCTGCCGGGACGTCCGGTGCGGCATTCTCGCTCATGGTTTTCATAGCAGCATAGGCGCTTGCAGTGTCACGCAGCGGCCCTTTGGCTGCCTCTTCCAAATAGCGCGACAGTTTCTCATCGACAATGTCGTTCAACACGATGCGCCTTTTGACTGCCTCACCCAATGCGAAGTTGACTTGGTCGTCCATCAGCGCGTTTTGCGTTATGCCACAGCTCAGCAGCTCGTTGAGCCGCCTGCGCAAATCTTCGTTATTAAGCTTTTCCAAATAATCGCATGTGAGCTCAAAGCAGGCCGTGTCGTATGCGAGCTTTGTCAAGTCAAGCGACGTCGAAAGCTGGTTGCCAAGGCGGGCCAGCACGTGGTCGATTACCAAAAAGTACTGGCTTTGAAGCGCCGCATCTGCCCCTTTCAGGCACTTGGGCGCGATGTCGAAAAAATCGTACCGCTTTAGGCGTTTTGCGATTGCTTCGGTCAAAACGTTGTTTTCGCCGGTCGACAAGTCGAAATACAGGTCGTCGCTGTTTTTCATACATCGGTCGAACACGATAGTCTTATGCACGGACCGCTGCACGCTGTAAGTGGAAAACGAAACTTTCCGCCTGAACGCGTAAGGCATCGCCATGTATATGCATGTCATGGCGTTTCGCACGGTTTCCTCTTTGCAGTCGCAAATCAGGTGCAGCGACGCTTCCGTCTTTGCGCCTTGCGCATAGAGCACGCACCTGGCCAATTCCAAATACTTTTCATAGTCGAGCCCTATCGACTCTGCAGCTTCCGCAGGGGAAACCTCATCTGCCAGCAAAACCTCATCTGCCGCTTGTTTTGTGCTTTCCAGGTCAAACCGGAAATTTTCGCCTTTGATCCGCAAAATGCCTTGAGGGTTTCTCACAAATTCGTTTATCCCGACGAAAAAGCTGCTCGCGAACATGGAGGGTCGCCCCAACTGGTCCGCAAGGCCATACTTAATGCGGGTCAGAAACGCGTAGTTGCCGTCTGCCAGCAGCTCCGTGACGGTTTTTTGCTCCATGTCCTCGCCGTCAAAATCAGGCTCATGAACGTTGCCGTTCTGAAAGCGGGAGAAACTGGAGCAGGCGCCCGCAGTTGCTCCCTGCGAAGCGTTCACTGTTTGCCATCCGTCGTTTGCGCCCTGGCCGCCGACCCTGGTAAAACTTGCCTGATGAAATTTCATGGCTTTGCTCCCTTTTCTTTTTTGAACATCATCGACATTCTTTCAAGCAGTGTTTTTGGCTGCCGCTCTTGCTCGGCGCAAGCGGCGCAAGGCGGTTCTGGGCTGTTTATTTCTGCGTTTTTCCCGATGTACCCAAATTTGTGGAATATCCAAAACAGCGGCTCTTGAATCCTTTTTGGTATGGGAGGGGCAGCCGGCACGTCTATTTCTTCGCCGCCCGCGTCGATCTTCTCGGTAGGCGCCCCTATTGCCGAAAACAAGAAATAGTTGTAATTGTCGAAAAGATTGATCAGGTGCATGCGAAGCTCGGCTTCGTTGTCGTCGACGAACTCCTTCAACATGCCTTGAAGGCCGTTGTAGAGCATGGCGTTGAATACAGGTAGAAAATGCTTTTGCTCGTCCTGTACGCACTGAACTTCTTCCATGTTGCTCCCGGTTATCTGCTTAGCTATCATGTCGCCTTTCGATATGCATACGGCAAGCGGCAAATTGCGCACGTCGTCCTGTTTTTTGTTTGCGAAACGGTTGTATATCGCCTCCAAAACCGCTGTTGGCGCGGCAGTGCCATCGTACACGTCGCTGCTGCCGAACTGCACCGGGTCGATCAGCAGCATTATCCCGTCGGATTGCTCGACAAAGGGCCCGAAATGCTTCATCTTCTCGCTGTCGACGCAGTTTTCCCCTGCGATGTCGTAAAAGACCACAGTGTTCTTTATTATTTGATCCCCTTTTTTTAAATTCAAGTCGTAGAAAATCGGCTGCGTCAGCGTCTCCGGCGGGCTTCCTTCAGGAAGGCGCTCCCCCATCTCAACCGGGTGGCTGAGTATGAATTCCATCGCCCCTTTGCTGGTCGGGATTGACGTGATGCCTACATTTGCGGTGAACGCCTTGAAGTGCTTGCAGAGCTGCGACAAATACACCGTTTTCCCGGCGCCGGTTATGCCTATCACCGAAATGAACTTCGTCTGGTTTTTCCCGTAGGTCCCAGGCAGCGGGTTGTGGCAGCGCGGGCAGACGCGCCGGTCCGTTTTCTTCCCGAAGCAGTCGGAAACCGTCACGACGAGCCCGTCTTCGTTCTCCTTTGCATTTCCCCTGAAAAACCTCAAGTGCTCTTTGCTGCCGGGGTCAAACACAGGCCGGAGGTACGGGGCGACAGCGTTCCTGCCGTCTTTGCTCAGGGAGGCCCGCTCGGTTGTCGCGCCGAAAACCGACCAGAATTTTTCATACCGCTCGTCTCTTTTCGCAAGGAAACGGTACCGGACCTTGAATTCTTCCAGCAGCGCCCTGTTTCCGGTTTCTTCGATGTCGATCAGAAACCGCCCCAGGCCGTCTGGGTCGCAATCTTCTTCTTTTTCAAAAACAGTCTCCATGCGGAAATGCACTTCTTCGTCGTTGAATTTTGCGAAGCAGTACGGGCAAACGATCCGTTTCCCTGGCATGCGCTCCACCTCCTTTCTCAATGGTCTCCCAATGGTTTCTTGTTTTTTGTTTGCGATTTTTGTCCGTAAGTTACTAAGTCACTATCACGTACCCGCTCTCTTTGCGGGCTCTGAAAACCGGCGGCTTGCCGCCAAAAGCCGGCACGAAAATCTGCTTGCCCAGCATCCCCTCAGTAACCGGAAACATATGGGCGCATCCTTCGTAGGTATAGTGCAGCGAGCCGCATTCGAAGCTTGGGATTGCCGGTATCTCCACAATGAAATGCTCCCTGCTGCCGCCTTTTTTCGCCATGCTCCGCAACTTGTTCTTTTTGGGCTCCCTTGTGACCTTGACTCTAATATGCTCTGCCACGCTGCATTGGTAGCAGCATGCTTCGTTGGGGACGTAAACCGTGCATGTATCTTCGCCTTCGTCGTATTCGCAGCAAAAAACAGCATAGGAGGCTGGGCTCGCCGCAATTCGGCAGATATTCACTTGGCTCTTTGGCAACATGGCGATGAAAAGCCCTTTGCCAGCTAGGCGCACTTCCTTTTGCGCCAGGATGCGGCTGCCGCCCGCCTTTTCGACGGCGTTTGCGCAGTCAGTATCAAACACTATGTTCGTTCCGTAAGGCGCCCTTGCCACCAAATAGTGGGAGCCGCCCTTCGCAGCCCATTTCAGCGTCCCCCCGGACTGCTGCAAATCTATCGCATAATGGCCCTTGTCAAAAACTGCAAGCAATACTCTCATAACAGCCTCCATTTTATGTCTTCAGATTGTCTTCGCTCAAGGCGTAAAACCATATCGATTCAGCCCTGTCGTTGCTGCACGTGTTGAAGAACGTTCGCTGAGCCTC
>JGI24705J35276_12238113_pt1 | contig 16100 bp, 10 predicted proteins | sample TergutNt197P4_FD_35276 | JGI IMG/M metagenome (IMG submission 35276) | reverse complement strand
CGCCCAGATTGCTGATGGTGTGCTCCAGCCTGTTCTGGAGTGCGCCGAGTGCAGCCCTTTGCGATGAAACTACGTTGATGGCCCCCTTGATGGTACCTGGCTCGCCCTGCTGCGACACTGTCCCTACAGCTGCCACAGCTGATTCGTAGCTTCTGATGTCAAGGCCCGCTATTCCGAGCCCCTTGGAACTCATGTCGTTCACGCCCACCGTTATGATATTGTACTTGTCTCCGGTGTCGCCCACTTGCAGGTTCAGCCCGCCTGCAACCGGAACGTTGTTTTCGACTTTGATGGCAAACTTGGTCGGGTCGATTGTAACGACAGCCCCGTTGAAGGAGGCCAAGCCGCCGTCAACCGCTACGCCGTTGGTGACAGTCGTTGGTGAAGCGTTTGCTGTCCCCGGAGTGGTTATCACGCCTGTAGTCGGATCCCATACGGCGCCGGTAGCCTCTGCGGCACGGATGGCATCCTGTATGGCTTCAGCGACGATGGCTTGTGCGCCTGGGTCGTCAGATGCGGTGTTCAAAGTGCCTATGTATATTGAATAGGTACCGTCGTCTAGTTGGACACCGCTCTGTGATGCGGCAGCAAGCGTTCCTATCGCAGTGGTGCCGTCTTTTGCCTTGTCCCAGTCGCCGACGAATTTATAGACTTTGCCGTTGATTTCGATCTTCTGCCCTATGAGGCTCAGGTCGCCTGCTTTGACGCCTACCTTGAGGTCGATCATGTTGTATTTGTCGGCACCCTCTTTGGATACATAAGCAAAGCCTTCGCCTTTGTCAAGTATCAGCTCTTTGTTCGGGTCAACCGCGCCGGGGTCTTTTGCCACAAAAGTAATTGTCAAGGTGGCTGGGTTGGTTGGGTTTGTAACGGTCCAGTCGTAATCGGCTTCTTCAATCCCAAGATATTCAGCAACTGCAGACTGCCAAGCGGCAGCGGTGTACGACACGGCAGGCCCTGTTAACAGCCCTGCATCCTGCAAGGTCTTCTCAAGCGACGCGCCGGTTGTCGTTATGGAACTGTCGGCGGGATGGGAAGCCGGAGCGTTGCCTTGAATCCTGTACTCTGTGCCGGTCGCGTTTACCAAGTCGCCCTTTACTGATTTCAGCACGTCTTTCGGAACGTCGCCGAGAATCTTCAAGGTTGCCATCATCGCTGCTGAAGAACCGGTAGCGCCGTTCAGCGAAAGCGAACCGTCAAGCAGAGTCTTGCCATTGAAGTTCGTTGCCTGCGAGATTCGGTCGATTTCCGCTTTTAGCTGCTGGAACTCGTCGTCAAGGGCCTTTCTGTCAACAGCGTCGTCGTAGATGCCGTTCGCCGCCTGTGTTGCAAGCTCTACCATACGGTTGAGCATCGAGTGTACTTCCGTCAGTGCGCCTTCAGCAGTCTGGATAAGAGAGATGCCGTCCTGCGCGTTTTTGGAAGCAGTTTCCAACCCTTTGATTTGAGCCCTCATTTTCTCCGAGATAGCAAGCCCTGCCGCATCGTCTCCTGCGCGGTTGATCCTGTAGCCCGAAGACAGCTTTTCAAGGTTCTTCGCTAGAGCAGAATAGTTACCGGTTAACTGCCTGTAAGAATTCAGCGCCATAATGTTGTGTTGAATAATCATGATGCAGACTCCTTTCTTTTACTTAGGGGGAACTTTCCATGTCCCCCCCGTGGAGTAATAAAATTTATATTTACCCGGAAACCGCCGTGTGCACGCGCGCCAGGGGGCGCCGACAGTTCGCGGAAAAATACCAAGTCAAGAGTCTTCCTTTTATTCAACTGGTGCATTAACTGCTTAGCAAGCCATGTATCACCTCCTTATTGGATGGCCTCCCTGCCTTTATTTCGCTTCCTTGCATTTTGTTATCTCAACAACTGCAGCACTCCCTGCGGCACCATGTTCGCCTGCGCAAGCATTGCCTGTGCCGCTTGGACAAGGATGTTGTTCTTGGTGTATTCCATCATTTCCTTGGCCATGTCCGTGTCACGGATTCGGGATTCGGCTGCAGTTACGTTTTCAACCGTCACGCCGAGGTTGTTTATGGTGTGTTCAAGCCTGTTTTGGAGAGCGCCAAGCGTTGCGCGCTGTGCGGAAACTATGTTGATGGCGCCTTTGATCGTGCCGGGGTCGCCCTGCTGCGCCACTGTGCCGACGGCGGCCACGGCGGCTTCGTACGACGCTATGTTGAGGTTGTCGATTTTGAGGCCTTTGGTGCCCATGTTTTCAACACCGACAGTAATGACGTTAAACTTGTCCCCGGTGTCGCCGATCTGCAGGTTCAGCCCGCCGCCAGAAGGAACGCTGTTCACCGTTTTTACAGCAAACTTGGTCGGGTCGATCGTAACTATTGCCCCGTTGGCAGAAGCCAATCCGCCGCCATCCGCTACGCCGCTGGTGACTGTCGTAGGTGATGCGTTTATCGTCCCCGGAGTTATCTCGCCCGTCGTAATATCCCACGTGGCGCCGGTAGACTCAACATTGCGGATCGCGTTCTGTATAGCGGTAGCGACGATGTTTTGCGCGCTTGCGTCGTCGCTAGCGGTATTTAAAGTCCCTATGTAAATGGAATAGGTGTCGTCGTTAAGCTGGACGCCGTTTTGCGAGGCAGCATTGAGCGTTCCTATCGCTGTGGTGCCGTCCTTGACTTTGTCCCAGTCGCCAACGAACTTGTAGACTTTGCCGTTGATTTCGATCTGCTGCCCTATAAGGCTCAAGTCGCCCGCTTTGACTCCCACCTTGAGGTCGATCATGTTGTACTTGTCGGTGCCAGCTTTGGACACATAGGCAAATCCTTCGCCTTTTTCCAGTATCTTCGCGCTGTTCGGGTCGTCCGCACCGGGGTCTCTCGCCACAAAGGTTATTACCATGCTGGCCGGGGTGTTTTCTCCGGTAACGGTCCAAGTGTAGTCAGCCTCTTCAATTCCAAGGTACTCTGCAACAGCCGATTGCCAGTCTGCTTTAGTGTAAGTGGCGCCTGATGTCAAAAGCCCGGCGTCAAGCAAGGTCTTTTCAAGCGACTCGCCGGTTGTCGTTATGGAGCTGTCGCCGGTGTGGGAAGCCGGGGCATCGCCCTGGATCCTGTACTCTGTGCCGGTTGCGTAAACCAAGTCGCCTTTCACTGTTTTCAATACGTCCTTCGGCACATCTCCGAGAATCTTCAAGGTTGCCATCATCGTTGCTGCAGAACCGGTAGTACCGTTTAACGAAAGGGTGCCGTCAAGAAGGTTCTTGCCGTTGAAGTTGGTCGACTGCGAAATGCGGTCGATTTCCTGCTTTAGCTGCTGGAACTCTTCGTCAAGGGCTTTTCGGTCAATCTGGTCGTCATAGATGCCGTTTGCAGCCATGGTGGCAAGCTCTACCATGCGGTTGAGCATCGAATGCACTTCCGTCAGAGCGCCTTCTGCAGTTTGGATAAGCGAGATGCCGTCTTGGGCGTTCTTGATTGCCGTGTCAAGGCCTTTGATCTGCGCGCGCATCTTTTCGGAAATTGCAAGGCCCGCCGCATCGTCGCCGGCGCGGTTGATTCTGTAGCCTGAAGATAGCTTTTCAAGGTTTCGGGAGAGTGCAAGATTGTTGCCGCTGAGTTGCCTGTAGGCGTTCAACGCCATAAGGTTGTGTTGAATAATCATGTTTTGACTCCTTTCATTTTTATTGGAACCATCCTTGTTCCTCAAATTAAACATGTCCGATTTGCTGTCATAGCATATATCGGACATTTTGTTTTTTTCTTTAGACATTCCTAGGAAAATATTGAAAAAGAGGTGTTTTGGCTAGCTTTTCAGGCTGATCCCTTGCCATTTTAAAATTCCCGATGCGAGCGCAGTGTTGCCAATCTTGTAGAACAGGTTTGAAATTTCCTCATAAATGCTGTTTCTTTCCACAGCGTTCTGGCAATTTGAAAGCGCAAACATCAGGCATTCAACCGCTGTCGCAGGCATGGCCTCCTTCTTGAAAAACTCAGCGGCACTGCGGCATGTTTCCATAAATCCGTTCACATGGGGCGTTTTTTCGGTTTCGTCGAGCTGCTTCCTGAATTGCTCGAAAGTAAGCGCCTTGAGCGACCGCGCTTTCTTTTTTTCATTGGCGCCCCTGAAGTATCCGGTATTCAAAACGTCCTGCCAATCTGTCATTTTATCGTAAACGTTCCTGTAACTCTCATGTAGAAGGCTCGCCGCTGTTTTTAGGGGCTCCTGCGCCCTGGCGGAAAGCGCCGCCAAGTTCAGCAAAAGCTCAAGGCCTACAGTACCCGAATCAAGCATGGATTTTGTCATGTAAAAGGCCTCGTCAAGCCGGCCTACCATCGTCATCGCCTGAATGGCAAACAACCGGCACTGATTGTTGCTCTTGTCCGGCGATTCCATCGAAAGCATGGTTTCAAACAAGGCGTTTTCAATGCAATACTTTGCGCGGACCATATACACAAGCAACCTGTCCGTCGAAAAGGCTTCCGCAAACTCGTCCGCGCGCTCAAGCCCTGCTGCAAGCGCGATGAGCGGATAGAGGTATTGAAGTATCATCTCCTGGTGTACCGAGATCGATTCGAGGGGTTCTTTCGAAAAATAGGCGTCAAGCACGTCAGTGGCGTATTTCATAATGCCCCTGTTGTCATAAAACACCTGCGCGTTGTTTGAGCAGACGGCTGCCAGCGTTATCGTCTGCAGCACCGTTTCATCGTCTGCTTCCTCATGTATGCTTTTCGCAATTTCCAGCGCCTCATCGTACTTGCCATAGAGTATCAGCAAATACAGGTAGTCCCCTTTTGTAGCAATTTCGGCTTTTATGCACTTGTCCAGGTAATAGGCGTGTATGTCGAGGAAACCGTGCATCCTCGTGTTCACAGCAAGGAACTTCAATGTCCTGTGGTCTCTGATGTCGAATTGGCTGTTTAGTAGCAGCGCTATGTCGGTTGTCTCTTGCCCACTCAAGCAGTTCATCAGAATCCGAAAATTTTGCGGCGCCTGGGCTTCGACGAGCTTGAATGTTTGCAGCGCGTACTCCATCGCTGCTGCATATTTGCCCCTGCGAAACGCCGCTTCTGCCGCTTTCCCGCTGATTACGGCTTCGACTTCGCGGTAAATCGAGCTGGGGGAATCAGGGGTTTTCCTGGCTGCACTAAACGCATAGCCGATTTCATCAAGCAAATGGCCTTCATCAAGGGCAAACAAGATTTCATAATACAAATCGATCGTCGCCGCGCCGGGGTACGTCTTCAGATGCTTCTTAACATTGTCAACGACTTTATGGCGGATCTCCAGCCGGCTTGCGTTGTCGCGCATAAACATCGCTGTATGCATCATGTGGTAATACACGTCCACAATAGTGTGCCCATGAAGGATCAAGTGGTTGTGCAGCAAAGCAGGCTCGCTTAATGCCAGTTTGAGGTTGCGCAGTGCATCTTCATGGTTGCCAGCCAAATGGTATTCGCGGACAAGGACGCACCTGTGCTTGTGCCTGATCTCGGGGTCTTGCTCATGGTTTGACGAATATTCGAGAAGCTCGATGTTCCTCGACGTCTTTGAAGCCATCAGGCCCTCTGTATATCCGCTATGGGTGATTTGCCATTTTTCGCTAAGGTAAACGAGCGGATTTATGCCATTGTACAATATGTACTCATGGACGCTGTTGTGGTACCGCAGGCCTTTGTCGTTGCGCATAATTCTGTACTGCGCATTTTGTGACGCTACCAGCCCCTGCTCGTTCAGGTTGTTTAGGACAAGCTGCACAATCTGAATTTTTGGGTTCTTCAAAAAGACGTCTTCTATGTCCCTCCTGTCGTTTTGCGTCAGCACGGGGTCGAACCACTCGTCAGCGTCCAAAAGGAACACAATATCCCCGGTCACCAGGTCAAGGGCATAGTTCCTGGCCGCAGAAAAATCGTTTATCCATTCAAATCGTCCCACCCTTGCGCCCGCCTCCTGCGCAACCTTGACCGTATCGTCGGTAGACCCGGTGTCAACGACTACAATCTCATCGACAGCGCCCTTGAGGCTGTTTATTGAGCGCAGTATGTTGCCCTCTTCGTTTTTCACGATCCAACATGCGGAAATTTTCATACAGTGCTCCTTTCGTTCTGCAAGCAATATGCGGCGGCACACCTCTTCCCTCAATCTTAACAGTATTCTATCTTTCGGCCGTTTTTAACAGCTTGGATTATCCCCTCTGACTGCATTTTCTTCAAAATAGCATAACATCTTGTTCTGCCAAGGTTCAATGCTGTTGCCAATACGTCCACAGTAACATGGCCGTTTCTCTCAATCAAGTCGAGAACGACTTTTTCTTGCCCGTTGTTGTCGCTCTCACTTGCTTTATTGGCAAGGCGCATATTTGGTAACGTCAACGAAAAACTGCTGTCCGTTACATCGATTTCAGGTTTTCTGCGTTGCTTTTCATAATCGCCCATAATGCGCATAATTCCTGTGCCATAGGCTTCCACAAGTTCAAGCCGATAAAAAATGTTCGCAAGCGCAGCATTGCGGCTGTACGAAACACCCGACATTATCGCTGGAAGCGTAATGCCCTGCACCAACCCACCGACCGTTAAGAACTCCATGCGATCATCATACACGTTGACAAACGTACTTGCAGACAACCCATATTCCCGATGGGTAAGGGCATTTAAAATCGCTTCGCGTATTGCGTCTACAGGATAGTCACGAGTCTCGGTGCGACGCAAATTTCCAATTTCAGCATGGACAAGATTGAAAAAATCCAGGTATTCAATAATATCGTAAAGCTGCTGGATTAAGGATCCTGAGAATTCTTTACGACTTTTAAATATTGCTTTTGTTTCGCCCTCAAATACAGCTATTTTTGTCGTGTGCATGCACTGCTCGGAAAGAAGAAGGCCAAGGTTTGTGAAAAGCCCGTTCTTATCAACAACACCAAGTGTTTGTTTCTGAATATCACTGAAAATGATGTGTTTTTCGTCAAATTCTCTTTGTGTGCGCTCAAACGTCAGTTCCTGTACTAACGACCGTGAATTCGTATAACTGTCGCCGTCAGTGGATTTCACCATTTGTCTTATATGCTCATCAGTTGCCGGTACAGACGCACTTCCAACCCGGACGTACACACCAGTCGGCTTAAGGCCACGGTCCGCAATATAATAAGGCAAATTTGCGCCACGTTCTATTTCAGCAACAACTATATTTTTCCCTTCGATCATTTCTACCGTTACACGGATAAAACGTGTAATGTCAGGCTTTATCGAGCTTCGGAAACTATCTGTAATCTGTCTTGCTGTGCTATCTGCGTTTTCAACACCGACAACTGTACCATCATCAAGCACGCCAACGTAAATCTTTCCTCCTTGTGTATTCGCAAAAGCCACGGCAGTTTTCTTCAAATCACTTATAAAAATACTTTTAAATTCTGTGTCAATGCCCTCTATTTTATGCAAATCGATCACCTTCCCACATAAACTGATGTTAAGTATATCACGAATAACACTTGAGTACAATTACTGCTTTCACTTTCTTTCGCTTGCTTTCACTTTCTTTCGCTTAATTTCACTTGCTTTCGCTTGCTTTCGCTTGCTTTCGCTTGCTTTCACTTCAGCCTTTCCCTTAATTCTGCAAAATCCTCGTCATCCGGCAGTATCTGCCCGAATTCGTCAAGCTCCTGCGCCGCTTCCTCTTTGCGGGAACAGTCAAGCAAATACGACACCCATATTTTTTTGAAGTAAATAAACGCGCCTGTGTCTTCTGCCGCCGCTGAAAGGTTTTGCGCAAGCAGGATGTAGCTTTCTTCGTCGCCGCCTGGGAGCTCAACATTCTGTGAGGCTTTGATAAACTCGTCCAATGCCCGAGAGTAGTCTGCTTTGATAACCCAGCAAACAGCATCCGCGAAAGCTGCGGCGAGCCCGGGGCTGATATATTCAATCATAGGGTATTTTCCAACAATCTCCGTAATCTGTGAATTGATATCCAATGCTGCCGAGGAGCGCGGGCGTTTCTCTCTTATGTCAACGAGGAGCGCAAATAGCTCGCCGTCCGGTTTGTTCATGGCACGGCTTATGGAAATTTCCAGTTCCGTCAACTGCGGGCTGTCCTTGTCGTGTTTTTTGAACCATGTCTGAATCCGCTCAAGCACCCGCTTATAATCCTTTTTGGCAAGATATTCTGCCACCTCTGGCATTTTAGCAAACAAATATTCCAAAATCTCCTGATTGGCAGTTTGTGACAAGCCCTGGTACATACCCTCAAGTATTTCGGTTGCTTTTTTTGCGTTTTCTGCTTTTCGGCATTCGCCCTGGAACAGGAGCCATTTTAAAACCGGGTCGCGTATTTTTTCGTCCAGCTCGCTGCCTTGCACGAAATTGCCGTGCAGCAATGCTCTTGTGGCCTCATATGAAAATACGTCCCCAAGATTCTCTATTTTTTCGGCAGGCGTCAACTGGGAGTTGAGCAAGACGCTAAGGGTGTCAATAACTGCGTAAAAATGAACCTGATACAAAAATTTCTCGTTTTGCGGGCCTATTTTGCCGTAAGGCTCCAAATACTTGAGAGCCGCTTCGTGGAGTGCCTGGTCGGACTTGATTCTCTCCGGATGCATTACGTATGAAGTGGATTTGGGCGACATGTAATACTTGTGCAAGGATTTTGCCAAAATGCCGACACGCTGCGCATCCCGAAAAGCGCTCATCGTGTTGTAGGTGTCGCCTCCGTATGCGCGCGGGTAATCTGGCGAGCTTTTGTCCAAAACCATGTTGCGCAGTGTCCTGCCTTTAAACAGTTTGCCCCAAACAGTCCTCATAAATTGATAGTACAAAGGAAAACAACTTGCGAAGTCGCTGCCCTGCAACAACAGGTTTTGGGCTAGCAGCCGTTGCCAGACTAACCTGTTGCCATCGGCAACGCTGTAAAAATAACTCCCGCAGACAGCTATGTCAAGCCTGTTGTCGTCAGTGAATGCGAGCATTTCTTCCAGAAATGCCGGCGTGTACTCGTCATCGGCGTCCAGCGTGCAATAAAAATCGTCATCGCCGATATTATGGGGCAAGTACCTGAACACTTCGTTCCCGTCCCATACATGGTTCGCCTTGTTGTAGAAAGGCGCAATGCGGCTATCAGCTGCCGCGTACTTTTCAACGATCAACCGCGTGGCCCCGCCATCGGTTGAGCCGTTGTCGCACAGGTAGTAGCGAAAATTTGCATGCGTTTGGCCAAGTACGCTTTCTATAGCGCGGCGCAGTGTTTTTTCAGCGTTGTAGGCGACCGTGCGGATGTAAATCATTTTGCAGCCAACCTCCTGTTTTCAATGTCTGTTTCTGAAATAAAGCAATCGGACACTATGCAGTATCGCTCTTCTTCAAAGGAGAGGCGCGCGAACAACGCCAAGGCGTCGTTTACTGCGCTTACAGCGCACACAATCACGTGTACGTCCGGCATCTCTGCCAAAACGTCAGGCGTTTCAAAAGGGATGCCAAACAGCTCGTCTTTTCGGTACCGGTCCAGCACTGCTACCAGTTCTGCGCTTGGGTACTTCGTTTCAATTAGGTTTTGCCAATAGTGCGCGTTGTTGTGGCTCGCTCCCCAAAGCGCATACTTGATGGGCTTTGTGCCTTTTGGCAGCCAGTTCTTCAATGCGTATTCCTCAAATCTGTACCCATTTTTGTGCATAGCGACATGCGGGTCTTTGTACTCTTCCCGCTTTTTGCGCGTCTCGAACATGGATGTAAAAAATAATTCGTCTTCTCCATTCTCAACATGCATGTTTTCCTTGGCGGCTCTGATCCTGCTAATGGCCAAGTTTGCCAAACGTGCTTTTACCGGCTCAATATCCGGCGCTTTCGGCGACCAATCAATGCTCTGGTAGTCCTCGCGGCTGTAAATGGGCACGTATGCTTCAATAAACGAAAAACGTTCGTCTACGCTGTCTCTTGCCAGTATTACAGGAATGCCAAACGCTGTGCATGGAAGCGCGACATGCAGCCTGGATGTGACGACAAGGCGCGCATTTTGCCTGAAAAATTCGTATTTGGAATGAATGAAGTCGAATATTTTGCGGTAATCCTTTATTTCGTCTTCGCTGAAACGAAATTGCTGCGTGGCAAAGAGGGCTTTCTCCTGCAGCAGGTTTTGTGGAACCCAAGGCAGCAAAGCCTTTGGGGCGTCGACATAGACTATGCTGTCCCCGGAAAGGCTGTTTGATTTGGGGAACGTCGCCGTCAAACAACCGTTAATGTAGGCAGGTATGCCGTTCCTTGTGAAATAGCCGTAACTCGCCTCGTCACGGCAACCGATGGGGGCATGCCGCAGAAAGTAGTTTTTGTTGTATTCGTCGCAAAGAAAGGCCTCCTTTGCAGGGAAATGCTCTACCGAGCTTAACTGCACAGCCAGGAAAACAGGGGTAATCTGGGGAGGTATCGCAATTCGGCCGTCTTTGACGAAATCAGTAATAGAAAAGTTAATTGGAAGCACAAGGTCCTCGCCGCGATAATGAACAACATCGCGAAGGCCAATGTAGCAGATGTCGCGTTCGGGGATTCCCATTCGCTCATACAACTGCGATACCGTAATGAATTGCAAATAGTCTCCAATGTTTATCCCGGTTCTTCCATAGTTGCAAAAATTACCGTATTTCATGTTTTCCCCTTTCTCCCATTTGTTGCCTTGAATTGAACCTGTCTGTTTTTACCCGTTGCCTCAATATCTCTATTCCCACCCCGCTTGCTTCATTGCTGAGCCCTGCCAGCACGAGGGGCATTTCTCTGCTGAGAAACAAGTAGCTTGTTTCAGTAATGGAGTAGGCCCCAATATTGTAAAACACTATCAAATCCCCAATATTGGGGTTGTCCATAGGGTACTTTTTCATCAGTATGTCGCCAGTAGTGCATAAAGAGCCGCATATCGTCCATTCCTTTATGTCCGGCCGATAGTGCCCGTTCTCGTTTTTTACGACGTTCACCTTGGGAAATTTCAACGCCAATACCTGCCCATAGTAGTTGACGTGATGAATGCCGCCGTCAATTATGCAATAGCCGCAGCCTTTATTGACCTTGATATCTACAATTTTGGACAAATACATGCCGCATGTGGCAGTAAAATACCTTCCTATCTCCAATGTGACCTTATGCTTTTTTCTAATATGCTTGAGCAAATCCGTCAGCTGCTCCAGCTTTGAAAAATCTTGATTGTCCGCGTCTTCTGCAAAATATGCGATGGGCAGTCCGGGCCCGTATTCCACTTCTTCAGCGTGATAACCATATTTCTCTTCTAAATGATTGCAAAACCTGCCCACCTCCTCAATCTCCTTTGCCGCCTGTTCCATGTTTTTCTTTTGCGTGCCTGAAAAAAACTGTATCCCTCTAATCTCAATATTTGGATGATCGGCCCTCGACTGTACAATCCTTTCTATGTCAGCTGCATCCAAACCAAATTGGTTTCCGCTTGTCAGGCGCAGCAGTGCCGATATTTTCTTTTGCGCTTGGTTGGCACAGCCTGACAGCGTTTCCCACTGCCCTGCGGACTCGACTGTATATACCCCAACTTCCGATTGCATTGCATGTTCAACATCGTCTTTGCTCTTAAACACCCCGGACAGCACCACGCTATGCATATTTAACTTTTCCCGTCCGCATATGGCAAACTCCCCTGGCGAACATACTTCAAACCTGTCTACCAGCGGTTTCATGTAGTGGACGAGAAACGGATTTGCTTTCATGGCGAAACAAAGCCCGATGTCCTCTCCGGCGATCTTTCTAATGGATTGCGCTCTCTTGGTTAATTCTTCTATGTCGAAAACATATGTTGGCGTCTTGTATTTATCCGCAATACAAGTTAGTTGTTCCATGCTAAGCACGGCTTGGCCCCCTTTTCTTGCTCAAATTGTCAAGCAGTTTTTTTCTGTCAATTTTCCCGTTTTTAGTGACAGGCATCGTTTCTACCTGTTCCAGCATTGCGGGAATCATGTATTGTGGCAATTTTTGCCTTAGCTCCCTGGCGAGTTCTTTTTTTCCGGTTCCGCCTTCATAGAAGCATATGATGTTCTTACCGTCATAGGCGCAGCACGCCCTGACAATCCCGCTTGCCGCATCAGCGTTCCTTTCAATTTCCTCCAGTTCTATCCTGTGCCCCATATGCTTGATCTGAAAATCTTTTCGGGAATAAAAGCACATCATGCCGTCTTGATTGTAGTACGCCAGATCGCCTGTGCAGTAAATTCTTTCGGCAAACCGCTTGTTCAGCGGGTTTTGCTTGAAGTTTGCGTCCGTTGCGGCTTTATTGTTGTAATACCCCAACCCAACAGAAGATCCTGAAACGCAGATCTCACCGATTTTGTCTGCATCGGTTTTTTCAACTAGGCTGCCTTCTTCATCGAGCAAGAATACCCTTCTGTTTGGGAAGGGCTTGCCAATGGGCAGCGCCTCGCCCGTAAAATTCTTTTCCACTATGTAGTAAAGGCAATTGCAAGTAATTTCCGTAGGCCCGTACACGTTTGCGAAAACAGCGTCCGGATATGCCTCCCTCCATATTCGGAACTGCTTGATCGGCATCACTTCGCCGCTGAAGATCACCTTGTTTATTGCAGCTGGTTTTTTGTATTCAAAAGCGTTTCTTGACGACATGATGCACAGCGCAGAGACTGCCCATATCAAAGTTGTTACTTTCTTTTCTTCAAGCAAATCAATCAGTTCTTTCGGAAACGAAAACTTCTTCTTGGGAATAATCTCCAAGGCCGCGCCGGTTCTTGCAGCTGAGTAAATGTCCTTGACTGATACGTCGAAATCCCATGGTGCCTGGTTTCCGACGACATCATCTGCCTGTATGTCAAACAACTGCGTAAAATGGCTGATAAAATCTATCACTGCGCGGTGGCTGACAACCACGCCTTTTGGCGTCCCGGCTGACCCCGAAGTAAACATGACGTATAGCGGGTCGACATCACAAATGCTCTCCTTGATCTCTTCCAGCCTGTGTTCGTCATCTGACGACACTGCCCCGCCCAGCATGCTGTCTGCATCCAAAATTTGGCCTGCAAACCCCAGGCTTCGGAGCATAGGCGCGTGATTTGCTTTCGTTATTATGCATTTTGCATCCAGCGTACTGATAATTGTGCGTATCCTATGCGCCGGCAATGCCGTGTCGACGACAGCGTAGCAGCATCCGGCGCAAACAACCCCCCACAATCCGAACAGCGCTTCGCAGCTTTTCTCCATAAACAGGAGCACCGGGTCGCTTGGAGAACAGATTTTTATCAGCTGGCTGGCAATGCCCTTGGCTTTTGACTGCAGCTCCGAATATGTGTACGCCGCCTTGCCGTGTGCGCACGCCACGTTGTTTGGAAATTTGGCTGCCGCATTTTCCAAAAATTCTATCGCGTTCTTTTCCATGTCAACTCCCGCCGTCTAGGTCTTCAGCTTTCAGCAAGTCCATCGTTTATGCGGGTCAAGACAAACTCAACAATGGATTCAATGCTTTTAAAATTGTCTTCCACTACATCTTCCAAGGGGATCGTCATATTGAGCCTTTCTTCCAATTCATTTATCAGATATATAATGCTCAATGAATCCAGAATCCCTCTTTCCAGCAGCAAAGTGTCGTTTTTAACATCGTCGCAATCTTGTATTTCGCTCAATATCTCCAAAACCAATTTGCTCACGTTTAATGCATCCATTGCGTACCCTCTCAATCTCGCGCGTGATTTTGTCTGCGATTTTTTGTCTGCCCTCACAATTTGTAGTTTCGTCCGGCGTGAAACTCCCCGAAAACAGCTCCTTGGTGCATAGATGGCTCAAATCCAGCAAATCGCAATTGTATTTCTTTGTAAGGTCGTCAACGATTTTGAAATTGCGCCGATATGCAGCCTGAAATGCTTCGCCAAACAGCGACTCCCCCAGCTCATAATTGACCGGCGGCACGAACGGTATCACGTGAAATCCTTCCGCCTGCGCAAATTCAAAAACTTTGGCTAGATATTCTAAGTTTTCTGTATTTGGGTCAAGTTTGTACATGTAGTGCAGCTTGAAAAAAAGCCTGGCTGCTTTGATGCTGATGTCCCCGGTGCTATTGGTGTATGGAGCGGACTTTTGTTTGTTGGTAGTGAAGAATTCCGCTTGCACGTTTTTAACTCTTTGTTCTGTAATGCATGCATATTCAGACAGCTCACCGCCGTCAACACCCTTGACGATGTCGGATAACCGGCGCATCAGCTTTGAGTGCTGAGACCTTGGCAGCAGGTGCTGCTTGTCCGTCAAAGTTTCAAAGTTGATCATAACTACAAATATGCCGGGCCGCATCCCCATTGCCGATTGAGCTTTTAAAATATGGTAAAACGAGCGCATGCCCATGCCATGCATAGTCAATAGCTTAATATTTTCATTTCCCAGCCTCTCGAAGATCATCTCGGCCAGCGACTGCTTGTTGACATCGTGAAACGAAACCACCTCAAACATGCAATCGCCCATTGCCAGTATTCCATTTTCTGCTTTTCTCTCGAACTCGCCAGCAAACTTGTCATAAAGGTCAGTTTTGGGGAACAGGAAATCGACGCCTTCCACCAGGCCTGCCTTTTCCAGCTGCGCCTTAATGGGGTCGCCTTCCTCTGTTGAAATGACGATAACCGTTTCCCCCCGCATGCTTATAGCTGCTTCCGGCGGGACGATAGGATGATTGTCGATGCATCCTCCCCACTTGTCCGGGTTGTTGTCAGTAAAAAGAATGTTTGTGAACCCTTCTGCCTCCAATATCACAGATATTAGCGAACCTCTGATCCCTGCACCAAAAATCATGATTTTCTTGTCGCGAAACAGGTTTCCGCTGCTGGCAACGCAACTTCGCACAACGTCAAAGTCTTCCTTGCTGACAGCGGTAACAGGCCAAGCGAAATTCTTAGTCCCTTCCATCGTCAAGCTCCTTTTTCAATCTGTCCAGTACTGCATCTTTATATGGGTCAATTATGTCATTGCATGACGTCACGCTGTTTTCCGGCACAAAGCAGCCAATGCAAGGCGTGTGGTTTTTACGGGTTAATTGCAGGTGCTCTATAAGGAATTTCACTCTTTCTTTACTGTTCCATGCCTCGCGCAACGTGGTGCCGCCGATATTGCCAAGGCTAATTGGCGGCGCAAGGTTTGTACAAGGAAAAATGTCGCCGCTTGGCGCCACCAGGATTTTGTAAAAAACGAGTGGGCAATACTCAATGTAGCTGAAGTCATATCCAAATTTATTTTCCCTTCTGTCGATGTTGATGTTTTTCCACAGCGGAACAGCCCGCTCCACAAAAACAGAATCGGCAATGTCGCCAAAAAGGGCATAAAACCTGTCTTTATTCTCCTCAAAACCTCCTTCTTCAAGGGCTGCGTCCGAAATTTTGACGTGTAACTTCAAGATGTCGGGTTTGCTTTTGTACAGCAGCTTAATGTTGCCATACATGCTCTCCCAATCTATTGGCACCCCGCAAACGCGTTCATATGTGGCAGCATCAAGCCCTTGAAGTGAAATGACTATGCGCGTGAACCCTGATTTTGCTATGTCTGCCACATTGTCTTTTGTCAACAATGACGCGTTTGTGTGCATTTCAATCTGCTCAACGACACCTGATTTGCTCAAGAGCCGCGCAAAGTTCGCAAGGTGGGGATTGCACATCGGCTCCCCATGCCCCGACAGCGAAACTGATTTTATCGTTTGCGAGAATTCCCTCAATTGCTCCACCGTGCGCTCGAAAACCTCTGGCGGCATAATCTCGCCTAACGCGGCATAGCCCCAGCTTTCGTCCTTTTTTCCTGAACGGTAACAATAGATGCATTTAAAATTGCAACGGCTGCTCGTGTCCAGGATAAGCGCAAGCGGCGCTTCAAGCGGCAATCGCTCGCCTAAAATAATGCGTTCAGTATTGTACGATGGTTTGATGCATGCCATATGGAACCTCTACTGCTTTTTTATACAGCGTAAAGCACTGTTTCGTTGAGGGAGTTGGTGTAATGTCGCAAATAAAATTTATAATCGTTGCGATAGCTTCTTATAAGCATTGGCAATGTATAAACATCCTCGGGCTTGTGGTATGCAGAAATCGCGAGTTTGGGCTTGTGGCTTCGAATGATGTTTTCAGCGCCTTTCAGCGCCATCAATTCGGCGCCTTCGATGTCCATCTTTATATAAGTGGGCGGTGG
>JGI24705J35276_12238114_pt1 | contig 16120 bp, 18 predicted proteins | sample TergutNt197P4_FD_35276 | JGI IMG/M metagenome (IMG submission 35276) | reverse complement strand
GAGAGTCCCCCTCCCCCGATCGCTTCGCGATCGACCTCTCCCCGCAAGCGGGGCGAGGTAACCTGCGGCGCCGCTACGGCCGGATCGTGGACGGTGTGCGCGATGATCTTCATCGCGCCGTTCGATGCTTCGACTTCCTGCACAAGCAGGGCGAACTGGGCGTCGGTGAGATCAAAATAGGTCTCCCGGCTCTCGTCCTCACGCTCCTCCCACCAGACCTTGACGATCCCGACCTTGGAAAGCAGCGCGTCCTTGATAAAGGAATAGAGGGTCATAAAGCCGGCGTTCTGCTGCATGAAGACGTGGTTGACGTAGTCGGTCTCCTGTTGCGCGGCAGCCTCGTCTTCGGGCCCGACCGGCTCGAAGCGCATCACCTCGTCGGAGCCAGCAAAGACGTCCATCAACGACGGCATCAGGCCTTCGATGGTGTCTGCGACATCAGTCGACACCGCACGCGAGCGGCCATCCTGCGCCGGCATGTCCTTGCGCATATCGCCGAGGTAATAGTCCATCGCGTCTGCCCGCTCCTCGGCGAGCCGGGCCGCAGACATTGCTGCGAGCGCGTTGGCCTTCTCGGAGGCGAGCATGGCCTTCACGTCGGTGATTGACATCTTTGGCATGAATGGAGTCTCGGATGTTTGGAGGGATATTCAGGTGTTACGCGGCGACGAGGCGTTCTGTCTTAGGCGACATCCGGAAATTGTCGTTACGAATAGTGATGGTAGCGCGCCCCGACTCGTCATTGCCGGGCTTGACCCGGCAATCCATCAACAAGAGAACAATGCAGATAGTACGCAAAGCGAACGTGTTGCATTCTGTCCGCTTACGCGGACGATACGTGACGAGCTCAGTGCGAGCGAAGCTCGTCACTTCGCTCGCACTGAGATCACCGAGTCAAGCCCGGTGAGGACGCGTGGAGCGATTCATTCCGGACGGAATCAAACAGCCAGCAGAACCCTACACCCACCCCTGTTCGACATAGCGGATCGGCCGGTTGAATGCGGTCACCCTGCCCGGCTGTTCGTAGCATATCGCCATCAGCCCGAGGCTATCTGCGGCGTGACTTGACCAGTCATGCTCCGGGCCGAGCCCGATGTTGCGCGCTTCGTCCTTGCGTTCGTGGTAGAAGCCGAGCGCCTCGCGGCCCGGCTCGGTCGTATCCTCGTTGAACCAGAGTTGCGGACCAAGCCGACGCAGCGCTTCGATCCGCATCATTGCCGCACCCGGCCCCTGATTTTTCACCGGCGGCTCAACCGTGAAGCCGCCCTCGCGCAGGTGATCCTCATAGCGTTTGCCGGTGATGTTGTTGGCGGCAACGCCGTCATGCGGCAGATAGAGGATCGCGTTCTGATAGCCGCGCGAGCGAAGCCAGTTGACGTGGTACGCCAGCACTTGGCCAACGCTTTCGTAGTAGTCGAGCACTCGGATTTCGTTCCCGACCCATTGCACGACCCAGATCGTGAATGCATCGGCCGCCGCACCCGCGCCGCCGATATCGATGAAGGCCCGCAGCGGCAGCAGTGGATCGGCTGAAACTTTTCTGATCCGCCCTTGCGCCCGCGCTTCTGACAAAAGCGAGGCGAAATAGCCGCCCTCAAAGGCGCTGACGTAGTCGCCTTCCCAGATATGTTCGTAGCGCTCTGGATAGAGCTTCTGGTCGAGCAGGCGCTCTTCTTCCAGCACGTCCGGAAACCAGGGATTGTCGCGCCAGTTTGCTTTTACGACGACGGCGCCATCAGGCTTGCGTCCACGCAGGAAGTCATCGATGGCGTCGCTCTTGCGCCTCGGATTCCAGCTGGCCCACAGCTCTGAATCCTTGGCGCGGATCGTCGGACGCAGCAGCGCGAGGCTGCGCGCGCTAAGCGATTGTGCCTCGTCGATCCAGGCAATACGAAAACCCTCCAGCGACTTGATGGAGTCGGCGGTGTGATCTTGCATGCCGCGAAAGATGATCAGCCCGTCACCGGGAGTTTCGATCTTGTCGTGAAAAAGCTTAAAACCATGGCCAAGACCAAGGCTTGCGATCTTGCCTTCGACCAGCCGTTTTGACGAGTGCGCCAGTGTCCGCTGCGCCTCGCGGACACAGACCACCAGGGTACCGCGTTCGGCCTGGCAAGTCTCGACCAGGAGCTCACCGAAGAAGTGCGATTTGCCTGAACCTCGACCTCCGTAAATGCCCTTGTAACGGGCGGGCTTCAAAAGCGGCTCGAACACCTTCGCAGTAGGAATCTTGAGAGTGGACAATTTTGTCACTTCACCGAAAGCGAGGGTGCATCAACAATCTGTTGCGTTTCGTCGCGCTCGCAATTCTCCGGATGCACAATGATCCGCTCGATCCGATGGATCACCTGCAGTGCACCGTCGCTTCCGTTCTCAAGGGGCAGCGCGGCCTTTCCCCAACCGCGATCAAGAAGCGCATTGGCGGCGGAGACGCGTGCCGCCGCGGTCGCATCCTTGCTGTTCATGATACCGGCGAGCACCGTTATGGCGGTTCTTGTATGGCTGCGCGCAAGCGAGCGGATTTCAGTAAGACTTTTCGGCATCAGGAAGGCTCCCCAAGGACTGCGACTGAAACGACGCCCACAAGCGCGAACCAGTTGGATCGTCATCAGCACTGTTCATGAAATAGTTGAGCGCGGCAGATCGCAGCGCGAGGCGCGATCATTTCGGGCGCGAACCCTATCCCTCCCCGGGGCCGCGAGCGACGCAAGCCGAGGGCTCCGCTGGGGCTCCCACCAGGCTCGCGCCGCGGGCCGACACGTTCGCGCGTGCCCGCCAATGATTGCAATGCTCGGACGACGGCCCGCCTGCGGCGCTCAACAAGGCGTCAGGAAGGGTGCGGCGCCATGACGCGAGGGCCGCCGTCCAATTCTCAGACCATCGAGACGAAAAAACCCGCACCGGATCTCTCCGCGCGGGTTGAACGAACTCATCTCGATGATGCAACTATGCCGGTGTTTTGCCCGACGTGTCAAAGCTTATCGAAGATGCGGCAAACGGATTCAGCAAAGTGAACCGCTTTGTGAGGTCGCATCATCAAAAAAGCCCGCGGCCAAACGCGGCGCGGGCTGCATGATCTTTTTTCGATGGTGGCAATATGCCCCTGTTTTGCCCGACGTGTCAAAGGATCGATGCACCACGAGCCATATGATGATGGCGCTCGCTCTTCTCGGTCAGGTAGCACAAACGGTGCTGCCAAGCTCTGCGCGGTGGTCGCCCTACTCGCCCGGCGACATCGCGTTGCTTGGTGTCGGCCGGTCGGTGATCTGTTGTCCGAACAGGCTGCCGATCAGTTCTACGACCGCGCGGGCCGTGCGGCCGCGTTCGTCCAGAAACGGATTGAGCTCGGCGATATCGACCGACCGGACCAAGCCGGAGTCATGCAGCAACTCCATGATCAGATGCGCCTCACGGTAGGTCGCTCCGCCCGGGACCATGGTGCCCACGCCGGGCGCAACGCCTGGGTCGAGGAAATCGACGTCGAAACTGAGGTGCAGCACGCCATCGCGTTCCTTCACCCGTTCGATAAGGCGCCGGATCAGCACGGCCACGCCGAACTCATCGATCTGGCGCATGTCGGCAATCTGGATGCGACGGGTTCGGACGAGGTCCCTTTCGAGTTTGTCGATGGAACGCGTCCCGAACAACTCGAGCTGGTCGGGATTGATCGAGGCGCGCGGTTCGTTGCCGAGAAGGCCGTCAAGCCCGGGCTCTCCGCACAAGAACGCCGCCGACATGCCGTGCATGTTGGCCGTGATGGTGGTTTCCGGCGTGTTGTAGTCCGCGTGGGCATCCAGCCAGAGCACGAACAGCTTGCGGCCGCGCTCCTGCCAGTAGCGGGCCATGGCGTTGACCGAGCCCATCGACAGCGAGTGATCCCCGCCGAGGAAGATCGGGATCGCTCCGGTCTTGGCGATGTCATAACCGCGACGGCTCAACGCGCGTGACCAGCGCTGTATCTCTCGATAGTGATTGGCATCGTGGGGCGGGATGTCCGTGAGATCGCTGACATCGGCCACCGACAGATCGCCGCACTCCTTCACCTCGAAGCCAAGGGAGCCAAGGAGGCTCGCAAGACCCGCGGTTCTGAGGGCTGCCGGCCCCATCAGAGTGCCGCGCTGCGAAGCTCCCATGTCAATGGGAACTCCAAACAGCGCGATGCGCCTAGCCTGATCCAATTCTGTACGATCAATCACGATGTATCTCCTAACGACAAAGACGAATCTCCTAACGACCAAACTTGTGCATCTAGCGTTCTTGGCGGCCTCTTTCGGCCATATTGCGTAAATTTAATCTCGGCTCACGCTCACAAATGCTCGATCTGCGAGTTTCCTATTACGGGTTCAGCGAGACGTGATTGGAAAGGAACGATAGAGAGACAGCCATGAAAAGGGCTCTTGGCATCTTGGCCCTCCTCTGTGTTCTCACTGCCGGCGAATACTTTGCCGTTAGCAAGTTCGCTATCCGTCACGAGACACTGAATTTCGTTGATGCCTTACGCCAACGGCCGATCGCGGTTGATCTCGCGGTGCGCCGCGACTACGAGATGCGGGCGAACAACGGACTCTGGAAGCTTGCGATCGCCATCATCAGCAATGGCAACACCGTAGGGAACACTGAGTACTCATTCCTCGCCAACGTCCTCGCCGCGCGCGGATACCTCGTTGCCAGCATCCAGCAAGACCTGCCGACCGACCCTCCCTTGATGACCAAGGTCGGCCAGCCCTATGTCGGCAGGCGCGATGTCTATATCCGCTGCGAGGACAACATCCTGTTCGTGCTGGGGCAGCTGAAGAAGCTGCAGGCAAACGCCGACTATGACCACATTACACTGGTCGGCCATTCCAATGGCGGCGATGTCTCCATGTATGTGGCCAAGCAGCATCCCGAACTCGTATCGAAGGTGATCACGCTCGATAACCTGCGGGTTCCGTTCGTGCTCAGCGATCGCATCAAGATATTGTCGTTCCGCTCAAAGGATCCAAATTTCAAGACTGACCCTGGCGTGCTGCCCACGCAGGAACAGGCAAAAGCGCGCGGCATCGACATCATCAATACTGGCGCCCAGCACACCGAATTGAGCGACCGCGGACCAGATTCGGTCAAACAGAAAGTCCAGGCAACGCTCGACCAGTTCTTGCGCAAGAGGGCGAGCAGCGAGGTCGCGGCAACTGATACGACGAGCCCGATGATCGCAAACCCCGGCGACTACTAAGCGATCGTAGCCCAGCAGGCACGACGTAATTTTTCACGGCCATCTTGCTGATCGAACGTCACAAGCCTCGGATTTCGCTGCGAGGCCGGGCATCTCTCACTTTTGGTTTAATCTCCCATGACGGCAAGCACCGAACTCGCGGCCCGTTTTTGCCGTAATTTTGCTCCGCCGCCCACTTTTCGGGAAAGAGCCAAATTGCGGCAGATCAAGGTTTCGCCGGAGCAACTGCGCGACAATGTGGTATGAGTGTCGGAGAGCAATTGTCGCACCATACTGAGAACATTGAGCTGCCCGCGGCGCCAGAGCCGGGTTTCGTTCGTCGCATCTGGCGTTCCGCCCATAAGGTGTTCAGCTCAATCATAGCCCGTATTGACTTGTCACAATTCCCGGGATCGTGCTGCGGGTGAGTGCACCTGCCTGCGAACAGGATCGGTCAGGGAGACAACGCCCCTATGAGACATCTTTCGGCCTTGCTTGCTGTCGCGGCCTTGAACACATCGGCTGCCATTGCCGCCGACGCCGGTCATGGCGCCGATCTCGCCAAGCGGTGGTGCGCCAGCTGCCACGTGGTGGCGGGCGACCAGAAGCAGGCTAGCGCTGACGTCCCCTCTTTCGACGCCATTGCACGCGAGGCTGACTTCACCCCGGCGAAGCTCGCCTTCTTCCTGCTTGACCCGCATCCGAAGATGCCAGATTTCCCCCTGAGCCGCCAGGAAGCCACCGACCTCGCGGCCTATATTGACTCGCTGCGCTAAGCAGTTCCGGACCCGAAGGCCGCCTCCGCGCAGTCCCAAGGTTTTCAGATAAGAACTTGCGACAAAAACCTAAGCAGGCGATACGTGGGCAAGCTCACGAAAGCCTTGCTTTGGGCTCGTCCAGAGTTATCGCTTCAAGGCAACGGTCTTCGACCTCCGAGTCAAGCCGATCAAGCCCGGCAATGACGACGGGTGGGGAATTGCCGGATGACGCCTTAGGGCTGTTCAGGATCTCTCCTTGCCGCCCTGCATCAGGCTGCCGGTCATTTGCCGCATATGCTCTCCGGCGTTGGTGAACTGACTTCTCAAGAATTCGGACTGGATGCGCATCGCCTCCTGAAGATCTGTGGCATGAACGAGCTTGCGCGCGTGTTCGAATGCTGACTTCATGTTCTGCTCGGTAAAGGTCAGCGCCTGCTTGGAAACTTCCGTGCTAGCCCCGGGGACCGACGATGCCGATTTTGTGGCGGCCTCGAAAAATAGAGTAAACGCTTTTTCCGCCTGGTCGATCGTCTTCTCGGCCAAGTCGCGCAATTCAGCGGGGACTTCCAGTTTTGGTTCAATCATGTCTGCTACCCTCCCAATTCGCAGCCTGCATATCACATTTGTCGGATTGCGTCCCAAGCAGCATTTCCGAAAAAGTGTATACCGATCTTCGGACAAAAATGATGCGAGAACAAGCGAATCTAAGCGAAGATGCATTGGTAAGCCAACGTATCTTTTGCCGGAGGCAAGGCTGGCGGGGCTTGAAAGGCTGGCGCGGGCTTGAAAGGATGCCACCGGCTTCCAAAATCGACCGGCATGCAAATCGTCCACCCTTGAGAAAGCACTTCAAACTCAAGCTGCAACTATCGCACGGCCCAAACGTTGTTCAAAAGTCTACCGGAACGGCGCGCCGTGCGCCGAGTTTTAAGGTTGGCCCGGTAATTCGGCCAGAAGTTCAACCAAACAATCGACCAGCTCATCAGCGGGAGTGCTTCCATGAGGACATGGCGGCGGGAATCGGTACTTGATCTCTATAATTTAGCACTGGCGGCACTGCTGTTCGTGGCACCCTGGCTGTTCAAACTCTCGAACGGCATCGCCCGGGTGGAATTCTGGGCCGAAGGTGCTGCAATTGCAGCGATCTCCATCGGTGCAATCGTTGCCTACGCCAACTGGGCGGAGTGGGCCAACGTCGCTCTCGGTATCTGGCTCGTGGTGTCCCCCTGGCTTCTTGGCTTCACACACACGCGCGCAATGCACTTCAGCATAGCAATCGGAGCTGCCATCACATACTTCGCGTTGATAGAGCTTTGGCTGCAATACGATCGCACGCATTTTTCCGAATCCCCCAACGACAGCGTCAGGGGACATTCGCCTCAAAACTGAGGACTGTTGCCCCTCGCCCTGCTTCGGCGATCAGACCTGATCCTCCCGCGTCCCTGTTTCAAGCGCGAAAAAACGCCAACGGCAAACCCCGTTGGCGTTTCAGTCTGACGGCGCTGTTCTCAGCACCGTCCTTGGCACCGTCCTTCGCGCGGCTGCCGCTGCGCTTCGGTCGCAAAGCCATAGGCCAGCGCCAGCCGATCAAGGCATTCGCGAAACCTGCGCGAAAAATAGTCGTTCCAGCGCTGGCTGCTCACGGCCCGGCGCTGGCCGATCTGCTCCATTGTGAGGCCCAGGACCAGCACGTCGTGGACCAGAGCGGCGCCGTCGATGCCGAGTTCGCGCTCGATGCGATTAAGCCGCATCACCGCCTGGCGCTGGCTCTCGGTGACGGGCTCGCGACTTTGCACGCCATCAACATATTCGCGGGTCGGATCGACCGCCCGAGGCCCCCGCTCCGCTCGTTCCCAATCGCTCTGAAACGCGCGGCCGCCGCGGTACTGCGCCTCATCGATCTGGTGATGCGACTGGAGCCGGCCGAGCGGATCATTGCGGGTCGAGCGCAAGGCGACAATCTTTTCCCCGGGCTCAAGCGCCAGGGGGTTGTCGATCTCGACCTCAGCCACTTCGGCATTGAGCGGCAAATCGCGCGAGCGCCGATCGTGAATCTTGGCCAGCCTATAGGATTTGCTGCGTTTGACACGTGCCATTTGGGATACTCCTTGCGAAATGAGGATGAGGAGGCCGGCGCCGCTCACGGGCGCACGGCGATCTGTCAGGCCGCGACCAGCCTCAACACCGGACCGGCGGTCCGCTCGGATTTGCGGGGTCCGCGGGTCAGTTGGAAATGTGGCGTGCAATAGCTTGAGCCCGGCTGCCTGGGATGACCACAAAAGGTAATTTCCTCTTCCTCTTTTTCACCGCCATATGGGTAGCGGCAGTCGTCCGGCTCCAACTCCAGCAACGAGATCAGCCGAGGCCGAATACCGACGCAGCGCAGCTTCACCGGTTCGGCCTGCTTGAAGGCCGACTTTGGTGGTTGACCACGATCCTGCGGCAGCAATGGCCGCAACGGGGACACGGATCGAGATGATCCAGGCAGTGGTGGCACCAGCGGCGGACTTTCGACCCGCCTGGGTGCGGAAAGTCCCATCCGCTTGGCTCGCCCGATCACGGCGTTGCGTGTGTAACTCGTTCCAAACCTTGCGTTAATTTCTCTTCTGATCTCCGAAAAAGACATTCCCATCGCGAAATAGTCGCGCAGCGCGCCGGAATGCTCCGGCGCCCAGTTGCTCGGTTCCATATTGCCTGCCCCATGGATAGCGCGCCCTCCAGCCGGTGCGGCCCCCGGACGCGGAATCAACATTCCGATATTCCGAATGACAAGTCAAGCCGGATTTCTGAAATTCATAATTGCAATATTTCCGAATTTCGGAATAGATGGGTACAATGATAGACAATCGAGGGGTATCACTATGCTGGACGTCGCGATGATCGAAAGGGGCCTGGCCAGAACAGGCAAGAGCAAGGGGGGGCTCGCCGAGGCCATGGGCGTGCGCCCGGGCGCGGTATCGGAGATCCTCGGCGGGGAGCGCCTGGTCAAGGCCTCGGAAATCCTGCCGATCATGGAATATCTCGAACTCAATCTCGCCCCAATCATGGGCCGTGTCGGCGCCGGTGCCGTAATCGAGCCAGACTATGAGCAAATCCCCGCAGAGGGGCTTGGGGAAATCGTTCTGCCCTTCCCGATCATGGAAGAGACCATCGCCTTTGAGGTTACCGGTGATTCCATGCTGCCAAAATACGAGAGCGGCGACGTGATCGTCGCATACAAGGAGCAGCGTTATCCGCTGTCGAGCTTCTACGGCGAAGAAGCGGTGGTTCGGCTGAAGACCGGCGAGCGGTATCTGAAAACGATCGAGCGCGGCAAGACACCTTCGGTGGTCAACCTGACCAGCTTCAACGCCAAGCCGATCGTCGGCGTGAAGCTCGAATGGGTCGGGGAGATCTGCCTCAGCATGCCCAAGGGCCAGCTCGAACGGCTGCGCTCCAAGTCGGCACGGGCTCGCAGGGGCTCCAAGGGCAAGTGAGCGGCAGCCCTGGAGCGCGATCCCCACGCAAACGCTGCGGGTTTGCGCCAGATCAAGGAACACAGAGGTCAAATTTCTGAATTTTAGAATTTTGATCTTTACTTTTTTCTGTTTTTCGAAAATATTGCATCCTGCCTCTCGCGGGGAGAGGCAGGACCGACGAAGATTTCCATGCAATATTTTGTCGTGATGATCGACTATGGGCGGCGCGGCCGCGAAGCGATCGTCGATCCGGAAGTTACGCGGCGGGAAGTGATATCTCGTGTCGCTTCAGGCGAATACAGAAACATCTGCTTCGTTCACGAGATCACAGATTCCACAGTGGAAGATGTGACCGGTGATATCCTCGCCGAGGCCGCCGTCCCCGAAATCCCGTCCGACGACATCGACCTGCAGGCGATCCGTCTCGATCACCTGCGCGACCTCCACAAGCACGAACGGACGTGACGCATGCCCGGATGGCCTGCGTCATCGTTCGACCAAGCATCAAACCAGCAGTACCGTCGACCCAGTGGTCTTGCGCGCAGCAAGATCAGCATGTGCTTTCGCCGCATCCTTCAGCGCATAGGTCTGGTTCACCTCGATCTTGACCGCGCCGGACTTTACGACATCGAACAGTTCGTTGGCCATGGCGACCAGGTTCTCGCGCTTGGCGGCGTAGGTGAACAGCGTCGGCCGGGTCACGTAGAGCGAGCCCTTCTGCGCGAGCAGACCGAGATTGAGTGGCTCAACTGCGCCGGAGGACTGACCGAACAGCGCAACGACGCCAAGCGGCGCGAGGCAGTCCAGCGACTTCAGGAAAGTATCCTTGCCTACAGAATCATAGACTACCGGTACTTTCTTGCCGCCAGTGATCTCGCCCACACGCTTCACGAAATCTTCGCGCGTATATACGATGACGTGATCGCAACCGTGAGCTTTGGCGAGCTTTGCTTTGTCGTCGCTGCCAACGGTGCCGATGACGCTCGCGCCCAGATGCTTCGCCCATTGGCTCAGGATCGTGCCGACGCCGCCGGCCGCCGCATGCAGGAGGATGGTGTCGCCAGCCTTCACCCGATAGGTCTGGCGGATCAGATACTGCGTCGTCAGTCCCTTCAACATCATCGCAGCCGCGGTCTTGTCGTCGATGCCGTCGGGCAGCTTCAACAGATTGTCTGCCTGAATGAGCCGCGCTTCGGAATAGGCGCCAAGCGGCGAAGCACCATAGGCCACGCGATCGCCAGGCTTCAGATCGGTGACGCCGGGTCCGACCTCCTCGACCACGCCGGCCGCCTCGCTGCCAAGCCCGCTCGGCAATGGCGCGGGATAGAGGCCGGAACGGTTATAGATATCGATGAAGTTCAGGCCGACCGCGGTGTGACGGATGCGCGCCTCGCCGGGTCCGGGCTTGCCAACATTGACCTCCTCCCAGACCAGGACTTCAGGACCGCCGGTTCTGTGAAAACGGATGGCGTGGCTCATGGCGCGGCTCCTTTATGTTTGATTGAGTTGATAGCGAAAAGCGGCAAGGACGACTTGCAAGGACCTGCCGTCAACTTGGTGATGCTCGCTGATGGTAGCGGAGCAGATACCTACATCAAGTCTCTGCTCGTCAGCAATATTGTCGAGATGCGTGGCATGGCAGCAGGCAGTTTGGTCCGTAGCGCGCATGCCACGCCGTGGTATTTGCGTTATGCGAAAATGCCGCCAGGGGCCATCGGTTCCTGTCAAACGAGGCGCTTGTTCTTTGCCGGGAACACAGGCAGAACAGGCTTGAAGCAGGATCATTGGGAGCGCCATACGTGGCTGATCAAAAGGCCTCGACCTCGATCGAGGCAGTGGAGAGCGGCTTGGCCGCGCAGGGCTACATTGCAAGCCGGCAGATCGCAACCGCCGTTTACCTGTCGCAACAGATCGAGAAACCGATCCTGGTCGAAGGTCCCGCAGGCGTAGGCAAGACCGAGCTCGCGAAGGCAATATCGGCATGGCGCGGCGTCAAGCTGATCCGCCTGCAGTGCTACGAGGGCCTGGATGAGGCCAAGGCGCTTTATGAGTGGAAATACGCCAAGCAGCTTCTCTATACGCAGATCCTGAAGGACAAGCTCGGCGAAGTACTCGGCGGTGCGCAGACGCTGCACGCCGCCCTCGATCAGCTCCACACCTTCGGCGACGTGTTCTTTTCCAAGGAATTCGTCGAGCCGCGGCCGTTGTTGCAGGCGCTTGAGCAGCCCGGCGGCTGCGTGCTCCTGATCGACGAGATCGACAAGTCGGATGCCGAGTTCGAATCGCTGCTCCTGGAGATCCTGTCTGATTTCCAGATCACGATTCCCGAACTTGGCACTGTTTCGGCAATCACGCCACCGACCGTGATCCTGACCTCCAATAGCGAGCGCGACCTCGGCGACGCCCTCAAGCGCCGCTGCCTGCATCTCCATATTGGTTTTCCCGAGCAGAAGCTGGAAGAACGTATCGTCGAGAGCCGCGTGCCCGGCATTTCGCAAACCCTGCGCCGACAGATGGTCGGCTTTGTCCACGGAATCCGCACGCTCGACCTCAAGAAGCTACCCTCGGTCAGCGAGACCATCGACTGGGCACGCGTGCTGGTGCTGCTGCAAGCCGGCGAGTTGACCCCCGAAATCGTCAAGGACACGCTCAACGTACTGCTGAAATACGAGGCTGACATCGAGGCGGCGCGGCCCCAAGTGACGACCCTTACGGCCAAGGCGGCGCGGCAGAACGTGTTCGGCTGAAACCGATGCGGGAGAACCTCCATCGTTTCTTTCGTGCTGCCCGGGGCGTCGGCATCCACGTCTCGCCCGCCGAAAGCATCGATGCAATGCGCGCCGTGGCGGAGGTCGGCTTCGCCGACCGCGCCATCCTGCGCGATACGTTGTTGCTGACTCTGGCCAAGACGCAGGAGGAGAAGCTCGCGCTCGGCGACTGCTTCGATCTGTTCTTCAACCAGCCGACGCCTCGGCAGGCATCCTCTGAGGACGCCGGGCACGATGCTGCCGATGAATCAGAACAACCGGCTTCATCAGACGGCGCCGGCGAAGCGGGCGGCGGCCAATCGTTTGGCGGATTGGGCTCTCTTGCACAGATGCTGTTGTCGCAAGACCGCAACGTGATCGCCGCAGCAATCGTTCGCGCGTCCGAGGCTGCGTCTCTGTCCAACATCCGCTATTCCACCCAACGCGGGATTTTCTCCAACCGCATCCTTGACGCGATGGGCATCCAGCACCTGCGCGACGATCTCGAAGAATTGACCGCCACCGATCCATTGCTGGCGGAACGGCTTCGCGCGGCGCTCGACGGATTGCGTGAAGCCGTTCGCGACACTGTCTCGCAAGGGCTCGCGCTCTATGCGCGAGAAGAGGCCGAAAGCCTCCGCAACGAGATCCTGCGCAATGCGCCACTCGCACACATTGAGCCACGCCAGGTCGAGCAAATGCGCGCGCTCATCCGGCAAATCGCTCGTCGCCTGCGCGAACGCTATAGCAAGCCGCGCAGGCGCCAGCGTCGCGGTCATCTCGACGTGCGCCGCACGCTCCGCCGCAATGCCGCCTGGGGCGGCGTCCCCTTCCTCACCGCCTGGAAGCGCAGGCATCGTGACCGGCCCAAGATCGTAGCGCTGTGCGACGTCTCCGGTTCAGTCGCACGGGTCTCCCACTTTTTCCTGCTGCTGATTCACTCACTGCATGAAGTTGTCGATGATGTCCGCTCATTTGCCTTTTCCTCTCATCTGATAGAGGTCAGCGACATTCTTGAATCGAACGAGCCGGAGGCCGCGATGCAGGACATCATGTCCAAGGTCGGTTTCGGCTCGTCCGACTATGGCGGCTCGCTTGTCGATTTCGAGGACGAATGGATGAGTACGCTGACGCCGCAGACGACCGTGATCGTGCTCGGCGATGCCCGGAACAACAATCTCGATCCGCGTGCCGACATTCTGCGGCGCATCTCCGAACGATCGAAGCGAGTGGTCTGGCTCAATCCCGAGGGTCGCATGACCTGGGGATTGGGCGATTCCGAGATGCCACGCTACGCGACCTTCTGCAGCGTCGTCCGCCAATCCGCAAGCGCCCGCCAGCTCGAGCGCGCCGTGTCCGACATCGTGGCGGCGTATCAGTAGCCGGCGAACGGGGCTTTATACGATTGAGACTGAGAATGTAATGCGTCGTGGTGTAGCCGCGATCTCCCGATCGTATGCATGTGGACGGGGATTCTCATACTGATGCCGCAAAAAAACTTCTCTCAAAATTGAAAAAGGGCCGCCGCAGGAAGGCACCTCGGCGGCCCTTGCCTTGGTTCATGTGAGAGTGGAGCAAACACACGCAGCCGAAGCAGCGCGTATCAGCATCAGCATTGCGGCAGAAAAATGGGACGATTATTAAATATCATACATCATTGGATTGGCCGCGCGGTCCCTTCGCCGTCATCACCGGCACCTCAGTGATGCCTAAGCGATCGGCCGCCATCATGCGGCCACGGCCAGCGATGATCTCGCCCTGCTCGTCGATCCGATCAGGATAGGAATCGTCCAGCCCCAGGTCTCGATCGAGCGCACGAGCTCCGCCATCTGGACATCGGTGTGCTGGCGGGCGTTGCCCGCCGAGGGCGTCAACGTGTGAGTTGCGCGGCGTTCAACGTGGTCGGCGTGCCAGGGCTGGTCGGGCATCGGCGTTGTCCGGCAAGAAACCCGATAACCCGCGAGCCACAAATAAAGGGCCGCCATTGGATTCCGGCAATGGCGGCCCGTCATGTCACCCGTGCGTCCCGATCGAGGTGCATGACCGCCAATATCACGGAAAAAATATTGGCTGCCAGTTTCATGACCTATCTCAGTCCAAGAGTCACTCCCCTGAACGGGGGAGTGCCGCAATGAAATCGATCTCCGGAATAAGGAGCGCCCCCCTAAACGCGGGATTGCAAGCGAAAGGAGTTAGGTAGTTTATAAAGATATCGTTCAAAGGCGAATCGCCTGTTCTCCAAAAGCCGTCTTCTCCTGAAGGAGATTTTATGTACTGGTATCTCGATATCCTCAAAAACAAATATGCTAAATTCGACGGCTGATCTGGCCGTTCTGAATATTGGTTTTATGTATTTTGATCTCAGTCATAATAATATTGTTTGATAGTGGGCTATTTCTGGTTTTGTTTTTCATTTACTGGTCGGCGACTCTCGTTCCAGCTCTCGGCGTTACCGTTCGCCGACTTCATGACTAAGCGGTAACGTGGTTCGGTTTCCGAAAACCTATCCCTGACCGTGGCATCGTAGGTTGTGCCTTCCGTAATCAGTGGAGCACCGTGCTTGTGAACGGCGAACTCACGGACCGTCTCCTCGGCGATCACGCCCACCTGCGCGGATGACTCAGGGATCAGCGCGATTGCATTCTCTGAAGTGATAGGCAATTTCGTCCAGCGCACGCTGCTCCCATTCCTTGGCCTGCGCCAGCCAGAAGACCCTGCGCTCGGCATCGAGTGCCGCGCGTTCACGACATAGAGATTCCTGACTGCGAATTTCCACCAGCCTGTTCATGAAACTCATCTCCTGCCGCGCATAGCTGATCGTAATCGTCCTGAATGCGCCCCAGGCAGGACGGCAATTCAACAACGAGAATGGAAACAGCCCCTCCAGCGATACCCGCTCCCCAACTCTTGTTGCGCTTCGGTGTTCCGAAACTTTGTGAAATTCCAGGGTATTTTGTACCGAAGTGGACACCGGTTCGACGCAATAAAATGCGGCAAAGAGGACGAAATAGGACACTTGTCGATCGGCAAGTGCTCCGAGCCGTCCGCCCAAAGCTCTGGCGGACGGCTGGGTTGGTCGACTACTGTTGTGTGGACTCCGTTGGCGGGATCGGTCTTCGAACGCGAGGGTACGGCGGCGGCGGAACTGTCGAAGCCGACCTGCCCGCCGAGGCAGCAACCGGGCGGGGCGGCGACATTGGTGCCGCCGAGGTCCTGAGTGCCGGATTTTGCCCGGAGGCTTGATCACGGGTTCTGTCGGGCGTCTTGGGGACCAGCCGCGCAATTTGCTCCTGGCCCGCCTTCAACTGCTCGGCAAGCTTCGCATTGTCGCGGGCCATCTGTTCCTCGTTCGCCTTCATTTGCTCCTGGTTTGCATTAAGCTGCTCGATGCGCTGCCCAAGATTTGCGACATCGCGCTCCAAATTCTGCAACTGCTCCGTCAGTTCGGGGGAAGCCACCGTCGGCGCGACAGCCTCGGGCATGGTCTGGGCGGGAGCGGCCGGCTGCGGCTCCGCGTCTGCTGCCTGAACATCAGGCGGGCTGGCCTGCTCGGGAGGCGCCGGTTCGGCTTGCGGCTGTGACGACGTCGCCGCAGGTAGCGGTAGCCAATCGGCGACCATCAACCTCGCCGTATCGCCAAGAGACGACTGTGAGACCAACGCAGCCGCGCAGATGAAAGCGGCCAACAACAGGCCAACAAGGCCACGCAGCGCCGATTTGCCACGCGGCACCGACTTGCCACCCGCCTTTTCGGGGCGCGTGTGTTCGCGCTCCAATTTGGAAAGCTGTTCATTAACATGCGCGAGCTGTTCATCCGCCCTCTTGATCTTTTCATAGGCTTGCGCGAGCTCGTTGTCGGCGCGCGCGGTCAAGTCATTCTGCGGATCATGCGGATCATTTTGGGTCGATTCCACCACGGAATTCATTGGCGCTCCTTGCCCCAGCCCAATGTCACCCGAAGAG
>JGI24705J35276_12238115_pt1 | contig 16147 bp, 12 predicted proteins | sample TergutNt197P4_FD_35276 | JGI IMG/M metagenome (IMG submission 35276) | reverse complement strand
AGGGCACATGCGGAGCGCGTCGGGAGGCCCCCGCGTCTTATTGAGACGGCTCCGCGAAACGATGGCGGAGCAAGTCTCGGCCCAAGAGCGGCTAGACAAGATCGTGGTGTTGATCGCCGCCAACATGGTGGCGGAAGTCTGTTCGGTCTACGTCCTGCGCATCGACAATACCCTCGAACTCTATGCCACCGAGGGCCTCAATCGTGAAGCGGTGCACCAAACGGTGCTGAATGCTGAGGAGGGCCTGGTCGGCCTTGTGGCGAGCGAAGCCACGCCGCTTAATCTGAGCGACGCTCAAAACCACCCTGCCTTCGCGTTCCGCCCGGAGACGGGTGAGGAAATCTACCACTCCTTCCTCGGCGTGCCGATCCTGCGGGCTGGCAACACGCTCGGCGTGTTGGTGGTGCAGAATCGTGCGAAGCGCACATACGTCGAGGAGGAACTCGAGGCGCTGCAGACCACCGCCATGGTGCTGGCGGAATTGATTGCCTCGGGCGAGCTGTCGGCGCTGGCCCAACCTGGCCTCGAGCCCGCCGCGCGGCATTCCCTGCACAAGAGCGGAGCGGTCCTGTCTGATGGTATCGCGCTCGGCCATGTCGTGCTGCACGAACCGCGTGTTGTCATCAACAATTACATTGCCGAAGACCTGCCGAAGGAAATCAAGCGGCTGGACACTTCGCTGACAAAACTGCGCGCCGACCTCGACCGCATGCTGGAACGTGGTGACGTTGCGGAAGGCGGCGAGCACCGCGATGTACTCGAAGCCTACCGTATGTTCGCCAACGACCAGGGCTGGTCACACAAGCTGCATGAGGCGGTCGCTACCGGCCTTACCGCGGAGGCCGCGGTTGAGCGCGTGCAGTCCGACACTCGCGCGCGCATGCTGCGCTCCACCGATCCCTATCTGCGCGACCGCTTGCACGATCTGGAAGATCTCGGCCACCGCCTGATGCGCCAGCTGGCAGGTCAGGATCATGCTCCCCCGCGTGAACAATTGCCCGACAGCGCGATCCTGATCGCCCGTTCAATGGGACCCGCGGCGCTGCTTGACTACGACCCCAAGCGTCTGCGCGGCATCGTCTTGGAGGAGGGCACCGCCAACTCCCACGTCTCGATTGTGGCGCGGGCGCTCGGCATTCCCGCGGTCGGCGAGGTCCCGAACGCGCCAGGCATCGCCGACCCCGGCGACCCCATTATCGTCGATGGCACCTCAGGTTCGATCTACGTGCGCCCGTCGCAGGAAATCGAGGCGGCTTACGCAGAGCGCGTGCGTTTCCGCGCCCGCCGGCAGGCGCAATATCTGGAGCTGCGCGACAAGCCCTGCGTCACCAAGGATGGTCAATCCGTCGAACTGATGATCAATGCCGGCCTCACCATCGACCTGCCGCATATCGAGGACACCGGCAGCGCAGGCATAGGGCTGTTCCGCACCGAGCTGCAATTCATGGTCGGCCAGAGCCTGCCGCGCTCCAGCGACCAGCTTGCTCTGTACCGCACGGTGCTTGATGCCGCCGGTACCAAGCCTGTCACGTTCCGCACCCTCGATATCGGCGGCGACAAGGCGCTGCCCTATATGGAAACAGTGGTCGAGGAAAATCCCGCGCTTGGCTGGCGCGCGATCCGTCTCGGGCTCGACCGGCCTGGCCTGTTGCGCGGCCAGATCCGCGCATTGCTGCGCGCAGGAGGCGGGCGGGCGCTGCGCATCATGTTCCCGATGATTTCGGAAGTCGCAGAATTCGATGCGGCGAAGACGCTTGTCGAGCGCGAGCTGACCTACCTGCGCCAGCACGGCCACACGCTACCCGAGCGCGTCGACGTCGGCACCATGTTCGAGGTCCCGGCACTGCTCTATCAGCTCGACGAGTTGCTGAGGAAAGTCGACTTCATCTCGGTCGGATCAAACGATCTGTTCCAGTTCATGTTCGCGATCGACCGTGGCAACCCCAAGGTATCGGAGCGGTTCGACAACTTGTCGGCACCGATCCTGCGTGCGTTGCGCGAGATCGTGCGCAAGGCCAACGCGGCCAAGAGGTCGGTTTCCCTGTGCGGCGAGATGGCGTCACAGCCTATCGGCGCATTGGCACTGATCGCGATGGGTTATCGTTCGCTGTCGCTCTCAGCCACCGCGCTGGGACCGGTGAAGGCGATGATCCTGGAGCTTGACGCCAACAAGGCCGCGGCGATGCTCGGGCCGTTGCTGGACGCACCGGCCGGCAGCGTCTCGATCCGGCAGAAGCTCACGGAGTTCGCCGAGGTCGAAGGGCTCCCATTGTAGCGGGCCTGTCCGCTACATGCCCACTCCCTGCCCGCTTCCCCTTTTTGCTACCAGAGACCGAACTGATGTCGTCACTCCCCGAAGCCAAACTGGACGTTCTGCTGGCGCATCACGCTTCACTGGAGGCTGAGTTGCTCGGTCAGGTGAGCTCGGAGCGTTATGTGCAGGTCACCCGCGAACTTGCCGAGATCACCCCATTGATCGACGCGGTGAAGGTATATCGCTCAGCCGTAAAGGAGTTCGCCGACACCGAGGCGCTGATCGCCGATCCCTCGACCGATCCTGAGATGCGCGGCATGGCGGAAGCCGAACGCACCGAACTCAACCTCAAGATCGACGAACTCGTACAGAAGATTCGTGTCGCACTGCTGCCCAAGGACGCGATGGATGACCGCAACGTGATGCTGGAAATTCGCGCCGGCACCGGCGGCGATGAGGCATCACTGTTCGCCGGCGACCTGTTTCGCATGTACGAACGCTTTGCGAGCCTTCAGGGCTGGAAGGTCGAGGTGATTTCGGCCAGCGAGGGCACCGTCGGCGGATACAAGGAGATCATCGCGGAAGTGCAGGGCCGTGGCGCTTTCGCGAAACTGAAGTTCGAATCCGGCGCACACCGCGTACAGCGTGTGCCTGACACCGAAACGCAGGGCCGCATCCACACCTCCGCCGCAACGGTGGCAGTCCTGCCCGAGGTCGAGGACGTTGACGTTGACGTCAAGAACGACGACCTGAGAATCGAGACGATGCGTGCACAGGGTGCCGGCGGCCAGCACGTCAACAAGACCGAATCTGCGATCCGCATTACCCACATTCCGACCGGCATCGTCGTGATGATGCAGGACAGCCGTTCGCAGCATAAGAATCGAGCGTCGGCCATGAACATCCTTCGCTCTCGCATCTATGATGCCGAGCGCCAGCGCATTGATGCCGCACGCTCGGCAGATCGCAAGGAGAAGGTCGGCTCCGGCGATCGCAGCGAGCGCATCCGCACCTATAATTTTCCGCAAGGCCGCGTCACGGACCACCGCATCAATCTGACCCTGTACAAGCTGCCGCAGGTGATGGCGGGTGAAGCGCTGGGCGAACTGATCGATGCGCTGACCACCGAGCACCAAGCCGCCCAGCTCGCAGCGCAGGGTGCAGCTGCATAAGCTTCTTTACGAAACTCGGCTCAAGCCATAGGCCCGCATCTTGGCATAAAGCGTGCTCTTGGCGATCCCAAGCAGACGCGCCGCGCGTGTCAGATTGCCGCCGCTGGCGGCAATGGCTTGGCGGATGACAGCTGCCTGAGCTTCATCCAATCTGGTGGAAAAGGCAGCTGGCGAAGGAGGAAGCGCTGCTTCAGGTACAGGAGCCTGCTGCATTTCGGGCGGCAACATGGAAACGTCGAGGGGCCCGCCCTCGCTGATGAGCACAGCAGCCTCCATCATGTTACGCAGTTCACGAACATTGCCAGGCCAATCGTAGCCACGCAAGCAAGCGCCCACATCGTCGCTCAGGGATTCCACCGGTTGCCCGGCTGCGCGGCGGAAGTGTGCAAGGTAATGCTGTGCCAACAACAACACATCATCACCGCGCTCGCGCAACGGTGGCACGCGCAGGCTGGCCACGGCGATCCGGTAGTACAGGTCCATACGGAAGCGCCCGGCGGCGACTTCCTCACGCAGATTGCGGTGCGTGGCAGCCACCAACCGGAACTCGACGCGGCGCGGCACGTTCTCGCCCAGACGCCAGACCTCGCCGTGCTCGAGCACCCGCAACAGCAACGGCTGCATATCCAACGGCAATTCGCCTATTTCGTCGAGGAACAGGGTACCGCCATCGGCCGCCTCGATCTTGCCAGGCATGCCCCCCTTACGTGCGCCGGTGAACGCGCCCTCGACATAGCCGAACAATTCGCTGGCCAGCAGTTCGCGTGCGAGCCCCCCACAGTTCAGAGCAACGTAAGCGCCCTTGCGGGTTCCGTGCAGACCTCTCGCGAAAGCCTCCTTGCCGGCGCCGGTTTCCCCTTGCAGGAGCACAGGGGTTTGCACAGAGGCAAGCTGGCGCGCACGGTTGACGACCTGCCGCACGCTGTCGTGGCGGTACACCATGGCTTCAAGAGCGCCCGCCGTGGCCGGCGCAGTATCCGGGTGGCTCATCAGCCGGGCGATACGGCGCGAGGCAGGGATGACCAACAACGTACCGAGTTGCTCGCTGTTCACGGTTATCGGGTGCAGCCATTCGCGCCGGATCCAGGGTGGCAGATCTGTCGCAGGAGCATCCGCTGCCAGCGCCGGGATGCGGCGCGAATCCAACCACTGCGGATCTCCGCCCACATCCGCAATTGCCAAGCGGGCGTTTCCGTTCACCTTGACCGGGACGCCGCGGCGGTCGAACAGAACCGCGCCGGCCTGACTGGCCCTGATCCAGTGTGTCATGGCCTGATCAAGCAGGCGGTACCGCCGTTCTGTATCGGCGATCGTGAGACGGCTCTCGATGCGGGCGGCGGTCGTGACAACAAGTGCCAGATTCTGCCGGCTGTAGGACGTAGACAGGCCCGAGACGTCGAGCACGCCAAGGATGTCTCCATCGATCGGATGACGCACCACAGCTGCCGAGCAGGTCCAACGCTGTATCCCCTCAACGAAATGTTCAGTCGAATGAATCTGAACCGCCTGACCGACGGCCAGCGCGGTACCGATGGCGTTGGTGCCGCAATGGTCCTCGGCCCAGTTCACACCGGGAATCAAGCGGATGTCTTCGGCGCGGCGCTTGGTGCGCGTGTCGCCCTCAAAACTGAGGATGGTGGAGTCGCTGTTAGTCAGCGCCATGATAGTACCGGTTTCCGAAAGAAGGTCGCGCGCGCAAGCCATAACGGGCGCGCTGGCATCAAGCAGTTCTCGTTGGCTTTCGAACAGCTGATTGAGGACTTCATCCGGCACCGGTGTCGGCCCACGCAACCCGCGCGGATCGACACGCGCCATCAGGCTGCGCTGCCATGAGGTGTCGACGACAGGACGCAGAGCGTCCACGCGTGGCGTGGCGCCGACCAGGAAGGCTTCCCAGGCGGCATAGACCGCGCGCTCGTTACCAGGGTTCGGGTAGAGATCCTTGGGCGTCTGCCGATTCGTCAAACCATCCCCCTTCCTCGTGGGTTGAATGCAAGTGGGTTGAATGCAAGGCTTGCCGCCAGTGTTCGCAGTGGGGAGGACAAAGTCAATCGGCCTTGTTCGGAGAACGACATGTGAGCAGCCGCATTGCGGACAGTACTCGCGGTACATCTGCCACCTGGTGTCCGCGACATGAGGTCTGGGTAGACTTCGTTCATCGCATCCTTGGATGTCTCGCGGGCATCTATGCCGAGCACCAGCACCTTCGATTTCCTTGCTTGCACGGGCCATTTCTTCCGAACTCGTTGTGTGATTCGACTGACGGGTAGCCGGCGTACGAGCGCACTGCCGCCCTCAGGCGCAGCAGTGCGAAATCTGTGCTGATCCGCTACGCGCCCGGCAACCCGCGTTGAAACGATTTTTTGATGCTTTTTTGGAGTTATTCTGGTGCGTAGCGCGATACGGGCGTTTCAAATTCCTACGCCCGACCGACTACGAAACGTGTAGCGACGGTTTGGACGGTGGCGTTTATACTCGCCTTGAGCCTCCTTCCTGTCACCCAGCTCGCGACGCAAGATGCAGCTGCATAACGCGCTGCAACACTGTCGCCCAGCGCTCTTCAGGGTGCGCCACACTGCAGAGTCGGCCTAATCGAAATTGGAGAGCAGGATCTTTACGAGGACGATCTGAAACGCAACGGGAATACGCACGCTCTTGCGCCTGATTGATCGCTGCAGTGCGCCGACGATCTCGGCCCCTGTCAACGCTCCGGCCGAGGCATGTGTGATCAGCTCCGCCCACATCTGGGACAGAGATCCGCCTGGCCGGATACACGGCTTGATCGTGACGCCGCGGCGCTGCGCCCACGCGATGATCTCGCAGGTTGTCTGAGGACCGCAGTTGCGCGTCGTCGCGAGGCGCTCAGCCGTCAGGGCAAGAAGCAGCTTACGCGGCGGCGACCACGTGCCTTTCGGCGGCTGCTCGCCAATCAATTCAACTGCCAGCTCCTTGAGAACGTTCTGGGCACGCACGCTCAGCATCTTCATCGGGGCAGGCTTCGATCGACAGGACGCGGCCGGCGGCGCGCGCCAACCAGAGGCCCGGTTATGCACCTTGGCCGTCACGAAGCGTCCGTCGCCGCGGACGAAAAAGGTATCAGTCATGGTGCCGCGGGCATCTATGCCGAGCACCTGCACCTTCAATTTCCTAGCCTGCACGGGTTATTTCCTCCGAACTCGTTGTGTGATTCGACTGGCGGGTTGCCGGCGTACGAGAGCACTGCCGCCCTTAGGCGCAGCAGTGCGAAATCTGTGCCGATCCGCTACGTGCCCGAAAATTCGCGCTGAAACGATTTTTTGGTGCTTTTTGGAGTTATTCTGGTGCGTAGCTCGGTGCGGCAGCGATGCGGGCGTTTCAAATCCCTACGCCCGACTGAATATGAAGGGTTGCAAGGACCGACTGGATGGTGGCGTTTGTATTTGCCTTGAGCCTCCTTCCGCTCTGAGCTCCAGGAAACTTGGTCGCCCAGCTCGCGGCGCAAGATGCTGCTGTCGCCCCAGCGCTCTTCGGGGTGCGCCACAGCAGCAGAGTCGGCCTATTCGAAATTGGAGAGCAGGATCTTTACGAGGATGATCTGAAACGCAACGGGAATGCGCACGCTCTTGCGCCTGATTGACCGCTGGAGTGCGCCGACGATCTCGGTCCCTGTCAACGCTCCGGCCGAGGCATGTGCGGTCAGCTCCGCCCACATCTGGGACAGAGATCCGCCTAGCCGGATACACGGCTTGATCGTCACGCCGCAGTCCTGCGCCCACGCGATGATCTCGCAGGTTGTATGAGGACCGCAGTTGCGTGCGGTCGCGAGGCGCTCGGCCGTCAGGGCAACAAGCAGCTTACGTGGCGGCGACCACGAGCCTCTCGGCGGCTGCTCGCCAATCAGTTCAACTGCCAGCTCCTTGAGAACGTTCTGGGCACGCACGCTCAGCATCTTCATTGGGGCAGGCTTCGATTGACAGGAGGTCGGCGGCGGCGCGCCCCAACCAGACGACCGGTTATGCACCTCGGGCATATGGAGCACATCGCCGCGCCACTCCGCCGTGCGTTGGCAGTCTCTCTCACCTGCCAGTAGCCTCGCCCGTCGTGGCCCAGAATGTCGGCTCCCGGCACCCACTGTTCTCGTTTGCCGCGCCATCGTCTGCCGTATCCGTCAGTCGTGTACGCATAAAGGCCAACTATACCGTAGTCCGATGAGTTTTTGAGAGGCAATCTGCTTGCTACGAAAGGACAAATTGACAGCAGGCCATCACAAGCAATGCTTGTTGCAAGAACTACACGGAGATGTGAAGGACCCCACCATTCAAACTGCTGTTGTCGAATGCGCGCGGGAACAGTCACGTCTCCTGACAGAACATCATCCGGGAGGACATTTGAATCATGAAGGACCGTCTCATCACTCGTAACTTGAACGTCGGCATTTCGCGCCGCAGCCTGCTTCAAGGCAGCGCCGGAATCATCGGCGGGTCCCTGATGCCGATCATACCCGCGTTTGCCGAAGACAAGCCCGCGATCGGCACCTTTCCGGCGGGCGTATCGGGCTCCTCGGTCTTCATCGGCATTTCTGTGCCGCGCACCGGCACCTACGCGGAACAAGGTGAGGATGAGCTCAAGGGCTATATGCTCGCTATCGAGCACATCAACAACGGGCATGAGCTGATCAAGAAGATCTCGCCGAAGACAACCAAAGGCGTGCTTGGCAAGGAATTGAAATATGGCGTTGCCGATTCCGCCGCGAAGCCGAATGAGGCGGTGCAGGCGCAGCAGCGCTTCATAAGCGAGAACAAGGCAATCATGATCACCGGCGGCACATCAAGCGCCGTTGCCGTCGCGCTGAACAAGCTCGCGCAGCGCGAAAAGGTGCTGTTCGTGTGCGGCATTTCCGGCTCGAACGACACTACGGGCAAGGACTGCGTCCGCTACGGGTTCCGTCAGGACTTCTACGGCCAGACTGCGGCCGCAGCGATCGGTCCGGTGATGGTCAAGGTGTTCGGCAAGAACAAGAAGGCCGCCTACCTGACGCCGGACTACACCTACGGCCACACCGTCACAAAGTCGATGCAGGACTATCTCGCAGGCGCCGGATGGACGACTGCGACCAACCAGGTCGCGCCACTTGGGGCGCCCGACTATTCGTCCTATCTGCTGAACGTCGCGAACTCCGGCGCCGATGTTCTTATCAACGTCAACTGGGGACACGATGCCGTGCTCTCGACCCAGCAGGCCAAGCAGTTCGGCGTGCTCGACAAGATGAAACTTGTCATCCCCTATCAAATTCCCTTTATCGCGCGCGATACAGGCGGCTTGATGCAGGGCGTCTACGCTGCGACCGACTATTGGTGGACGGTCGAAGACAGGTTCCCGCTTGCCAAGATGTTCAATGACGCCTTCTCAAAGAAGTACGGCTACAAGCCGGAATGGGGCGCGGAGAACTCCTACATCAGCTTTGCACACTGGGCCCGCATGGTCGAAGAAGCCGGCAGCTTCTATCCGCCCGACGTCATCAAGACTTATGAAAAGGAGGAAACCATCCCCTCCTTCGTCGGCGACGTGCACTACCGCAGAGAAGACCACCAATGCGTCCGTCCCGTCATTATCGTGAGGGGAAAGATGCAAAAGGACATGAAGAACAAGGAGGACTTCTACGAGATCGTCGAGATTGTCCCCGGCGAGGGCCTGATGCAGAAGCCAGACGCATTCGGCTGCAATCTCGGCGGATACACCTGAAGCCGAAGCCGGTCTGACGCCGCAGGCACAATTCGGTTCCTGCGGCGTTATTGCTTTTTCATGCTCACAAATCGGTGCGCCGTGACCAGGACTTCGAGTCGCTCTTCATGATCAGTTGGCCAAACCTCGTTTCCCAGCTGTTCAACGGGCTGGCGCTCGGCGCATTGCTGGCGCTGATCAGCTCCGGTCTGACCATCATTTATGGCACGCTCGGCGTGTTGAACCTCGCACATGGCGCGATGTTCATGATCGGTGGCTATGCCGGATTTGCCACCTATCAATACACCCACTCGTTTCTTGCCGCGGTGGTCGCGGGCTCGCTGTTTGTGATGTTGGTCGGCATCGTCATGGAACGAACGATCATTCGTCATTTTTATCAGCGCCCCGTCGAGGACCAATTGCTTGTCACCTTCGGGCTCGGCATCTGCTTCGTCGAGATCGTGCGGCTGATCTTTTCGAGTGATTCACAGATCGTTCCGCCTCCACCACTGCTCCAGGGCATCACCAATCTCGGCTTCATGTATTACCCGACCTATCGCCTGGCGGTGGTCGCCATCGTTGCGGCGGCGCTCGGGGCGCTGTTCCTCGTTCTCTATCGGACTCGGCTCGGCATGATCGTACGCGCCGGCATCGAGGACTCGGTGATGGTCGACTCGCTCGGCATCAACGTCTACCGCATCTTCATGATTGTGTTCGGCGTCGGCGCAATGGCCGCCGGATTCGCCGGCATCGTCAACGCGCCGGTGGTTTCGCTCACGCCCGGCATCGGCGACGATATCCTGGTCCAAACCTTCGTGGTTGTGGTGATCGGCGGCGTCGGCTCGTTCCCTGGCGCCATCCTTGGCGGCCTCATCGCGGGCGAGATCATCAGTATCACTTCAATGTTCAACCCTGCTTACGCCTATGTGATGCTGTTTGCGGCAATGACGCTCGTTCTCGTCGTGCGACCGCGTGGCCTGCTCGGCGTTCAGGGCCGCGAGTAGGTGCAAGGGGACGACAAGTCGATGATAGGCCGGATGCTCAAGCAACGCCCCTTCCTGATCGAGACTTTGACGGCGATTGGCTTGATCGTGGCGCCCTTCGTGTTGCCTTATCTTGGCTTTGCACCTGATACCGTGAACCGGATTCTGGTCTGGGGCTTGTTTGGCCTCGGCTTCGATATTCTGTTCGGTTTCACGGGATTATTGTCGTTTGGCCAGTCGGCATTCTACGGCACCGGCGGCTTCGTCGCGGCCTATCTGCTGACCCGCGCAGGTTTCAGCAATGTATTGGGTGCGCTGATCATCGGCATGATCGCCGCCGCCGCGACCGGCTATCTGGTCGGATTGATCGCATTGCGCCGCACCGGCATCTACTTCGCCATGATCACGGTCGCGATCGCAGAAGTGTTCTTTTTCGTCGAATTCAATCCACTATCGGACTTTACGGGCGGCGAGAACGGCCTGCCTGGCGTGCCGACGCCAAGCTTCAATCTTGGGTTCACAACCCTTCACTTCAGCGGCGGCTGGTCGCTATATCTGTTCATGGCCCTGTGCTATTTCGTCGGGATCGTGATTGCACTGAGGATCGTGCGTTCGCCGGTCGGCGCCATCCTCAGCGCGATTCGCGACAATCCGCTGCGTGCCGCCGCGCTTGGTCATAACATCCACGGCTACAAGTTGACCGCATTCGTGATCGCTGCCGCCTATGCGGGGTTTGCGGGCGGCCTGCTCGGCGTACTACAGGCCTTCATGCCGCCCGATGCCTTCACCTTCGACACCTCTGGTCAGCTCGTGATGCAGACCGCAATCGGCGGCAAGGGCACGCTGTTCGGGCCGTTGGTCGGTGCCGCAGTGTGGCTCTTCCTGCAAGATTTCCTGCAGACAGCGGTAGGGCTTGGAGCAGCCTGGAAGCTGGTGCTGGGCGTCGTTTTCGTGGTCCTGGTCTGTTTCCTGCGTGGCGGCATCGTTGGCGGCCTCGTCGACCTCTACGCTTTCCTCATGGGCAAACGCGCCAAGGCCAGAGCCAAGGCTCATCGGGCGGAGATTCCGACCGAGGAAGCACCTTCCGGCCTGACCAGCGAGACAGGGGGCGTCGGGGAAATAGCGTCGGCAAAGCAGGCCGCCCCTGTCCTGATGCCCGCACATAATGTGAGGCGCGACGACCGCTCGGGTCCGATCCTCGAAGTCACCGGCGTCACCAAGCGCTATGGCGGCCTTGTTGCCAACAGCGATATCAATTTCAAGGTTGATCACGGCGAGCTGCGCGGCATCATCGGACCCAATGGCGCTGGCAAGACAACCTTTTTCAAGATGCTGACCTGCGAGATCGCGCCCACCTCGGGACGGATCATGTTTGAAGGCCGCGACATCACGGGCATGCGCATTACGGATGTCTGCCAGCTCGGGCTCACCAAGAGCTACCAGGTCAACCAGCTGTTTGCTGGGCTGACGGTGCGCCAGAATATCGTGATCGCAGCACTTGCCAGATTGCGCGGCAAGTTCAGCCTCGACCTGTTCCGCGGACTTGGCAGTGTCAGGGGACTGTCGGCGCAGGTCGAGCATGCGCTTGAAATGGTCAATCTGACCTCCAGGGCGGACACCCCGGTATCCGAACTCGCCTATGGCGAGAAGCGACGGCTGGAGATCGGGCTTGCGCTTGCGACCTCTCCTCGCCTGCTGCTCCTGGACGAGCCTCTCGCCGGCCTGAGCCCGCGGGAAAGGATCGAAACCGTCGAGCTGCTCAAGTCAATCGTGCGCGACCGCACCATGATTATCATCGATCATGACATGGATGCGCTGCTTGAGCTTGTTGAGCGCGTGACTGTGCTGCAGGAGGGCCGTGTGTTGCTTGAGGGCACGCCGGAAGAAATCAAGACCAATGCCGCTGTGCAGGAGGCCTATCTCGGTGGCGTTCACGGAGTGATTGCCGCATGAGCCTGATCGAGGTTGAGGGCCTGAACAGCTACTATGGGGACTCACACATCCTCTTCGACGTCGCCATGCGCGTCGAGCGCCACGAGGTGGTCGCCCTGCTTGGCCGCAACGGCGCCGGCAAGAGCACGACCCTGAAGAGTCTCATGGGTGTGGTAACCCCGCGCAGCGGCACTGTGAGGTTCGACGGCACCGACATCACCGGACGCAGAAGCCACCGGATTGCCCAGGCCGGAATGCAGCTCGTCCACGAAGAACGCCGCATCTTCGGCAGCCTCAGCGTCGAGGAAAACATCATCATCGCCGGAATCACAGCGTCAAACCGCTGGCCGATTGAGCGCATCTACGCGATGTTCCCGCGACTGAAGGAGCGGCGCGGCAACCGAGGCAATGAGCTCTCCGGCGGCGAACAGCAGATGCTGGCGATCGCCCGCGCATTGGTGCGTGATCCCAAGATCATATTGCTGGATGAGCCGTTCGAGGGACTCGCGCCCGTCATCGTCCGCGATCTCGTGAAGGCCTGCCGGGAACTCGCCGCGGGAGGCCAGACCATCGTACTGGTCGAGCAGAACCTCGCGGCAACACTGACGCTGGCCCAGCGCATCTACATCATCAACAACGGGCATATCGTCCACGAGGGACCGGCCCATGAACTCAGAGCGCAGCCGCAACTGCTGCAACGCTACCTTGGAGTCTGATTAATCCAGCAGCGCGATGTCAGCCACCGAGCGCAGCGATCAGCCGCTTGGCATGATCCGCAAGAACAGCGGAATCTTCCTGTCGCGTCTCCGGCGGCAACACTGCCACGCCCGTTTTTACCGGCATGACATGCATGTGCAGGTGAAACACCACCTGTCCGCTGGCCGGTTCGCTGAACTGCTGGATGATGATTCCATCTGCAGCGAAGGCTTTCATCGCCGCGATCGCGATCCGCTTCGCCGACCGGACCACTTCTGCGAGGTCATCTTCCGCGATGTCCAGGATGCCGCGCGCCGGCGCCTTGGGGATGACCAGTGTATGGCCGGCTGAACGCGGCATGATATCAAGGAAGGCCAACGTGCGGTCGTTCTCGTAAACCTTGAAGCACGGAATCTCGCCGCGCAGGATCTTTGCGAAGATATTCTGATCGTCGTATGCCGTCATGACTTTCACCAAGGTTGAGCTAGCCGATCAAAGACGATCGCCTCCGTTGACGCAAGTTTGGGCCCATTCTATCCACGATGGCAAGCAAGATTGGCACATCAGTGACAGATCCTCTTCCGCCAAGCATTGACAGCGCGCGCCGGGCCCTCGCGGCGCGGTTGAGTTCGGCTGGCATTGAAGAGGCCGTGCTCGATGCGCGCTTGCTCGTGGGCGCAGCGCTTGACCTCGATTTGACCGGCATGGCCGCGCAGGCTGCCCGGCTGCTCACCGCACAGGAGACCCTGCGACTCGAACAATTTGCGCAGCGGCGGATCGCCGGCGAACCGGTCGCGCGCATTCTGGGCACCAAGGAATTCTGGGGCCTGCCGTTTCGTTTGGCCGCGGCAACATTGGTGCCGCGGCCTGACACTGAAACCGTCGTCGAACAGGCACTGGAAATTTTCCGGGAGCTTCCCATCTCGGGACGCAAGCCGCGGATCGCCGACATCGGCACCGGAACGGGCGCTATTCTCCTTGCATTGCTGCACGAGATTCCTGACGCCTACGGCGTGGGGACCGACATCAGCCTTGAGGCGCTCCAAACGGCGAAAGGCAACGCAGATGCACTTGGTCTTGCTGATCGCTCGGCGTTTGTTGCCTGCGATTTTGCTGGTGCGCTCTCGGGTCCATTCGAGTTGATCGTGTCAAACCCGCCCTATATCCGCTCGGCGGATATAGCGGGCCTGAGCCGCGAAGTCCGCGATTTCGATCCGCATCTGGCGCTCGATGGCGGTTGTGACGGATTCGACGCTTATCGCACATTGATCCCGCAGGCCGCGAAGCTTCTGGCTCCAGGCGGGGGGTTGATCGTGGAGGCCGGTCAGCATCAGGCTGGTGAAATTGAAACCATAATGGCAGCCACTGCGTTGACGGTGGACAGGCCGCCGAAGACCGATCTGGCTGGGATCTTGAGGGCCGTGGCGGCCAGAAAAATACCTCCATAAAGCCGGATTGGTGTGCAAAAAAACCACTTGGAATATCCCGTGGGAACGACTACGTTCCGTTTGGATATCGGTATCGGCTCCCGTGGGCCTACGGGTGAAAGCCGAGCTCTCAAGGGTGAGAGCGCGCTGGTCAAAAGGTTCCAAACCGCAGGTCTTGTTGAGCGCGATAGCTTGTGGAGCTGCGCTGCTTTTCGACCGCAACGTGAACGAAAGCCTATTGTTGCGCTTGAATACTTACACAAGAAACGAGGGCTTGTTTCGGCGGGCCAAATGAATGGGGTGCCAGCGAGGAATGCTGGCGCGTGGGGAACGCGTCTTTGTTGAACGCGACGGTTGATAACATCGGCAAGGTTCTGAGCCGCATCAGTGCGGGCGTGCGTAGCTTGCGCCGCAATAGCCTGGGCCTCCCTCACCTGGGTCCCTCAGCACTGGGTCCCTCAGCAGAAGTCATGCGTGTAAATCTCGGGGCTGAAATTAAAGGCAAGACATGAGAAACGGTCAAAACAAGCAGCGGATGCGCAACCGGAACAACAATAACAATAACCGGCGTGGCCAGAACCCGATGACGCGGGTCTACGAGTCCAACGGATCCGATGGCACCAAGATCCGTGGGACGGCATCGCATATCGCCGAAAAATACCTGCAGCTTGCGCGCGACGCACGCTCGAACGGCGATCCGGTTGCAGCCGAAAACCATTACCAGCACGCAGAGCACTATTTCCGCCTGATCGCGGCCGCACAGGACCAATTCCGCCAAAACCAGCAGCCGCGCGGCGAGGAGATCGTAAGCGACGACAGCGAAGAGGACGGAGAGAACTTTTCGAACTTCGGCCAGGAGCCGGGCTTTGTCCCGGCACAGAATCAGGCGCAACCCTATATGCGTGAAGGCCAGCGCGATCGCGATCAGCAGCGCGAAGGCCAGCCCTATCAGCGCGATCAGCAGCAGCCGCGCGAGCACCGTCCCCAGCCGCAGTATCAGCCGCAACCACAGATCCAACCGCAGCCGGTGGTCGCCGATGCCAGCAGCGTGGACCGGCTGCCATCCTTCATCACCGGACCACAGTCGCAGGCCAATGGTGGCTCGAGCGGCTTCGAAGGCGGTGGTGGCGGCAGCGGAGAGCGTTATCCGCGGCGCCGCCGTCGGCCGCATGGTCCTCGCCCCGAACGTGAGGCGGCTCCGGCCGCCCAGAGCGACGATGTCGCGCCGGGCGAGTAGATTCACAGCCATCTCCAAATGTCGGAAATGCGTTGTCCCGGCTTGCCCGGGACAAACTTTTTTCGACTTTACCTTTTGACTTTACCTGGCTGTCGGCACCAGCACCGGCTTCAGCGAAGGAATCAGGCGGGCGCGCTCGCGCTTGGCAGGGATCATGCGATAGACCTGCTTGGTTGCCTCCACAATGTGCACACCCGCAAAGGGCAGCGAGAGGGACGCGCCGACGCGTTCCCAGATCAGTGCCGATTTCAGGAACCAGCCGCCGGCATAGGGTGGCATGAACAAGGCCTCGCCCCAGGCCGTCGGCGTGAACCAAGTCTGGCGCAGGAGATCCGTGATCTGCGAGCGCGAATAGGGCCGGCCATGGCCGAACGGCGTGTTGTCAGTGCGGGTCCACACTCCCCGCCGGTTCGGGATGACAGCAAGAACGCGGCCTGACGGAGCCAGCACTCGCCATACCTCACGCAACAACGCCGCCGGATCGTCACACATCTCAAGCGCGTGGGCCAACAGGATGCGATCGACCGCGGCATCCGGCAAAGGCAGAGAGAATTCGTCAACCAGCGCGGCCAGCGCCGGCCGGCCGCTCGGCCATTTCAGGACTCCCTGGGCGGCCGGCATGAAGGCGATGCAGCGCTCCGCATCCTCGCGAAACAGCCCGAGATACGGCGTTGGATAGCCGATTCCGAGCACCCGCATCCCTTTGGCATCGGACCAATGTTCCTTGATCCCACGCTTGATCAACT
>JGI24705J35276_12238117_pt1 | contig 16151 bp, 12 predicted proteins | sample TergutNt197P4_FD_35276 | JGI IMG/M metagenome (IMG submission 35276) | reverse complement strand
ATAAATGGGAGCGTCTGCCGTCTTCTGCCGGTATGCTTTCCACAGGTTTGGGTTATACGGTTTATTCCAAACATGAAGATATTGCCGTTAATTTTTCAGGAATATACAACGATGGCGATGTGCTGTCGCCTGTATTAACCCGCCAAAACGATGCACACATAAAACGAGGTTTCAATCTGGTGGGTAATCCTTTTCCATCGTACTGGCGATGGACGGAAGCCGCTGCTTCAAATGCAAAAGTTTACAGCACCATCTGGTATCGAACAGTTATTGCAGGTGAATACGAATTTTGGTCATACAATGCCGCAGGCGATGTGGCTGTGGCAAAGGGTTGGAATGACGGAACGCCTACCGGCGTTTACTCGCTTGCTTATATACCGCCCATGCAGGCCTTTTGGGTACGGCTCCAGGATGGTTATTCGACAGGCGCCATCAACTTTACCAACAATCGTCGTTCGCACGCCGACCATACAAGTAATATCTTAAAAAATAAAGAAATAACGGATGCAGGTGAGCGCCGGATGTTACGTATTATCCTTAGTGGCAGCAAAAACGCCGATGAAATCCTGATCTATACCGACAGCAAAGCACAGCATGGGTTTGATAATTATGACAGCGATAAGATGTTTACTGGCATGGGAGTAGAACTATTTTCTTTCCCCGTCGCCCAAAATCGTGAGTTAGTCATCAATGGTTTGCCCGAAATCAATGACGGGATGGAAATCCCACTTGGCTTTCAAACGGACGAAGGAGGAAGTTTCAATCTCCAGGCCAAAGAAATGCTGAACTTTGAATCGTTGGATGTGTATCTTCGCGACAGATTGCGCAACCTTGAATATAAGCTTAGCGCTGATAGCGTTTACCGGTTTACTTCAGGTAGTGAGTATAATACAGATCGTTTTAGCCTGGTTTTCCGCAATGGAGTCACGAACAATGAACTTGTTTTGAATACCGAAGAAAGCAATCTACGCGCATATTCAGATGATGAAGGCAATATTATCGTACTATACAAAGGAAAGGATAATGGTAACGTAACTGTTTACAATACGTTGGGAGTTATATTGTCAGTGCAGCAAGTTATGGCAAACTCACCGACTGTCCTAAATGGCAAGTTCCCAAAAGGAATATATGTGTTGCGATCGGGTAATTACGCGACAAAAGTAGCGGTTCAAAGATAACACACATCTTCATATCGAAAAAACATTTTTTTTAAAAATTTCCATTTTTTGTTCATCCAATCATTTTTTTTACTAATATTGTGACCAAAATACCATCAATTAATTATTTGTATGAACAGAAGAAATTTTTTATCAACATCAGCAGCGGTGGGTGCATTGACAATTATCCCCCGCTCAGTACTTGGAAAAGGGTTTATCCCGCCGAGTGACAAGATCACATTGGTCAATGTGGGTTGTGGTTATCAGGGAATGTCTGAAATCGGGGCGTTGCTTCGTTGTCCGCAGATTGAAGTTATCGGGGTTGCCGACCCGAACCAACGAAGTAATGACTACCTTGAGTGGAGTTACAATGGCATGCGCACCAGTATCCGGCGTCTGATTGACGATCCGACCTGGCAGACAGGCGCTACAGGATGTCCAGGAGGACGTGAGGTAATGAAAGAAGTGGTGGATGCTTATTACAAAAAGAACCGTCCGGGTTACACCGGTACCTGTCAGGCAGAAGAAGATTATCGCGAGATGCTTTCCAAAATGCGCGATGTAGATGCAGTGAAAATCATTCCTGTTGACCACCTGCATTCATACATTGCTGTGGATTGCTTTAAACGCGGTAAACATCTGATCATGCACAAGCCGATCGGTAACAAGCTGCACGAAGCAATGAAAGTCATTGATTTGGCTACAGCACAACAAAACTTAGCTACCCATTTGCTGGCTTTTAATTCGTCGAGCAATAACGGCATCAACCAGACAAAAGCATGGATAGATGCGGGAGCTATTGGCAAACTCCGTGAGATTCATAACTGGTCGGGACGTCCCTATTGGCCGCAATATGCGGAGATACCTACCGAGAAACCGCCCATTCCGAGAGGTTTCAACTGGGATCTCTGGCTCGGCCCGGCTCAGATGCGCGATTATTCGCCCAAATACACCCACTGCCGTTTTCGTGGCTGGTTCGAATTTGGCGCAGGCTCTATTTCCGACATGGGTATTTACAGTATGATACCTGTTTTCAGGGGATTAGGACTTGGGTCGGCGGTCTCTGCATCGTCACGGTTTTCGAGAGAATATACGATTGACGCCGATCAGGTTCCAAGGCAGGTAGTGAATACATGGTCATATCCCTTATCAGGCGGCTTCCGTTTCGAAATACCGTACAAAAATGGTAACGGAACAATCTTCTTCACCTGGCACGATGGCGGAATGAAGCCAAATGTGCCCTTTGGCTACCCGGAAGATGATCTTCCTTTGGAAGGTATGATGTTCATCGGCGAAAAAGGCACAATCGTAGGCGGTTTCAACGGACAAAATCCCCAACTGATCGGGCTTTCACCGGCCGATATGAAAAGATACGTTAATATCACCGCTCCCGGTCTGCCCAATCAAAGCGAACAGGTCGCCGAAGGCACGCCACGCTGGCTGCAAGGCTGGATTGACAACGTTAAGGGCGTGAGCAAAGGGCCGGGTTCGTTTGAATTTATCCGTGAACTGACCGAAACCTATAACCTCGGTGCTGTTTCCATGATGCGCGACGGTAAAAAACTACTCTACGACCCGAATACACGTACAGTTACGAACGATGAAGAAGGCAACAAACTCCTCCATCGTGATACACGTAAAGGGTGGGAGTTTGTTTAATCAATTACGAAATATCAATTACGAATTACGAGTTACGAAATATCAATTACGAATTACGAGTTAATAATTAACCATTAACCATTTAATAATAATGCTTAACAGAAGAGATTTTTTACGTACATCGCTTGTTGGGGCAGCCGCTACGGCTGTTCCCGCAGCGTTGTCAGACAAGGCTTTCGGTAAACCTTTACCGCTTCCTGTGCAAAGTACAGCCTATAAAATAGGTTATCAGCTTTATGGCATCCGCCAGCTTTTGTCGGCCGACCCTGACAAGACCATGCAAACGGTTTCGAATTGCGGGGTGGAAGGCGTCGAGTATTCGGGCATGACTTCCACTCCTGCTATTACCTTCCGCTTGTTGCAAAACAAGTATAACATGGTTTGTTGCGGCATACATTATGGCTTGCTTGAGTACGAACAAACAGGGGTTGTTCCAAAAATGGAGTATTGTTATGTGCTTGGCACTGAGGACATAGCTTGTCATTGGTTGGAAAATAGCCATAGAGGTTCGCTCGAAAATTATCTGAAACATGCCAAAACATTCGACGGGATTGCTCGCGAATATAAGAAAAACGGTTTCAATTTCTACTACCACAATCATGCATACGAGTTTTCGGATGTTTTCAACGGCAAATATGCGATGGATGTGATGCTTGAAAATACGGATCCTTCGCTGTTTTTAATGGAATTTCATTTTTCCGGCCTCCCAGCAGAATTGGATATCATCAAATTTATCGAAAAACTCGGCGGAAGACTCACGAAATTACACTTCCCCGTACTCGATAGAGATGGAAATGTAGCGCTTAAACAGGAAATTATTGACGCCGCAAAAGCCTCCGGTAGTTGTAAATGGTTTATCATAGAACAAAACTTTCCTGATATGCCTACTACTGTTGACAGACTCACACGTTCAGTGGATGTCTTACGCGAAATGTTGAATAAATAATTTTTTTTACAAAAAATGCACACAATGAAAACGTGTAGATCTCTATTTTTGATAATGGTAGCGATGCTGATTGTGTCAGGCATAAATTTGTTTGCACAGGACTGGCCTCAATGGCGTGGTGCGCAACGCGACGGCGTTTATAAGAAGACAGATCTTAATTTAGACTGGGCAGTAAAAAAACCTCCTCTCCTATGGACGTTCAAACAAGCAGGTTCAGGCTATTCAGCGCCAACTATCGTTGGAACGACGCTCTATTGTCAGGGTGCAGAAAATGGAAAAGATGTTGCTTTTGCATTAGATACACAAACGGGTAGTGTAAAATGGAAACAGGAGCTTGGGGCAGAATCTGTGATTGAACGTGGCAATGGTCCTCGCGGTTCGGTCACGACGGATGGCGATAAACTCTATTTGATTCGCGGCTCAGGTCATATACTCTGTCTTTCGGCTGCTGACGGTAAAATAATCTGGCAGAAAGATTTCACGACTGATTTCAACGGTAAACTCATGTCGAACTGGGGATATAGCGAGTCTCCGTTAGTTGACGGAAATATCGTTGTTTGTACACCCGGCGGAAGTAAAGGCTCCATGGTGGCGCTTGATAAAAATACCGGAAACCTTGTTTGGAGGACTACTGATTGGACAGATGATAGCAGCTACTCTTCCGCTATCATTGCCGATGTAGGAGGAATTCGCCAGTATATTCAACAATCAAGTAAAGGGGTGGCCGGTATTGCAGCCAAAGACGGCAAACTGTTGTGGAAAATCGAAAATTCTGCTTACAGGACGGCAGTCATTCCAACACCGGTTTTCAATGACAACATGGTCTATGTGACAAATGGATACAATGGCGGGTGTATGGGTATCAAACTTACCAGGAACGGCGAAAGTATCACAGCCAATACCATTTATACCGAAAGAACGATTAGTAACCAGCATGGCGGTGTTGTGCTAATCAATGGATATATTTATGGCTTTGCCGAGCAGCCCACCAACGGTTGGGTATGTCAGAATATGAAAACCGGCGAAATCGTTTGGAGTCAAAGAGGTCAGGATACCGGCATCGGCAAAGGATCTGTGTTCGGTGTTGGCGACCGGTTGCTCTGCTTTGATATGTCAACCGGAATACTCGCCGTTGTGGCAGCTTCGTCTGATGGATGGAAAGAGTTCGGCAGGATAACCATACCCGAGCGGACAAAAATAACCACACAGGATAATCAATTATGGACGCATCCGGTTGTCGCAAATGACAAGCTCTACCTGAGGGATCATGACTTGTTGTTTTGCTTTGACTTAAAAAAGTGAGATTTTTGTAAAATCGCTGTTTCTTGCACAACAGATGGTATTATCAAGTGTAAGTGCAAAGTTATAGACTGCTGGTTCGAAGTAGGGAACGACTGTTTTTAGACTTCCTGTAATCGTTGTTTGCGCAGGGAGAGTGCTGATTTCGTGTTCCAATTCGCAGTCCTTTAGTACGATTTCCTTATTTCCTGCGTTATCAGTATTTTTCGAATGCCTTATATAAACGGCTTTACAAGTGACAGGAAATTCGGCATGTTGGAAATGAATATCATTGGAAGTAGGGTTATACATTTCAAAATCAATTTGTAATGTATCTCCTTGAGATATTACTTGCGGGGGGATTTTGTATCGTATCTCAACTCTGTTGACCGACTGAAAATCAGCGGCAAAATAGCCCGTAAACGAATGTCCGTTTACATGATAATCTTTCGACAGTCCATCCTTATACCGGCAGATAAAAACCGGTCTTCCCTGATACGCCAATTCCTGTTGCCATAGATCAAATTGTGTGCGGCGGCTTTTAATCGAACTCAAAACAAAAGATTCTTTGCCTGTGAAATAACGGTATGATGAAGGATTTTGAAACGATTCATCAGCAAATACGACCGGTAACGTGCCTGCTACCGATTGTATCGCATCATTTTTCTCTTTTTTACCGTAAAAATCAAGATGATCGGGCAACCAATCCGTCACAAAAACAACCCTGGTAAATAGGACTAAAATGATAGACGGTAAAATCCATCGCTTCACAAAACCCATCAGTTTTCGATCATGAAGGCTATGCCGGTAAATTAAGATAATCATCGGAATGGTGCAAACGACTGTCCAATGAGGTTCGATATGCCCTCTGAACGCCATCAGCCAGAAAAAGAAGAAAAATCCGACTGTCAACAAATACAATCCTTTTTCAAATAAATCTTTGGCCTTGTATCGCAGGAAAACATAGACCATAGCGCCAAATGTAAATGGGTTAAAGACAACTAATTGATTAGGAAGATATTCGAAAAAAAACAGCCATTTGAAACTTCGGTTTCTATCGCTCAGGTGATAGTTGAAACTGGGAAAATCCATCGTGAATTGCCAATAGATATGCGGAATCAGCATTAAAACCGTCAATAAAACAGCTATCCAAAATTTTGGTCGTCCTATCAATCTTAGATTGGATAAAACGATACAGCCAATAATAAGCACAGCATGGTACTTGCTGTAAATCATACCGGCCATTGTCACAGCAAGTAAAAAGACATGCAGCCACGACTCTCTCTGCAGGAAATTCCGGTAAACAAGTAAAAATAAAGAAGCAAAAAATAACAACGGCACATCAGGGGTAGTCACAAAGCCATAAGCCTGAAACATAACCATTGACAAGGAGATAATAAAAAATAAGGTGATTTTTTTAGCATCCGGTTTCTCTTCATCAATCAGTTTCCAGATAATAAGAAGGGTTATAAATTGAACAAACACAGTCACCAAACGAACCGACAGATTTCCCTTACAGATGAGCGACGACAGGCAGGTCATCAGCGCAATCATCGGAGGATGATCGAAATAACCCCATGCCAAATTTTGTCCGTACAGGAAATAATAGGCCTCGTCTTTCATTATTTCCGTAAAAATAGCCTGGAAGAAATTCATTCCAAGCCACAAAATCAACAAAATTGCAAAAAGTTTTTTTCGGTCTTGTCTAAGCACAAAATATGTCAACTGCTTCATCTTTGTTAATGATATCGATCCTAATAATATTTACTATAAATCTAATAACTTCTTTTTTACCCCTCCCGTCATTGCGGACTGGATCCGCAATCTCCTTGTGTTTAGGGGATTCTGAAACAAGTTCAGAATGACGTTCCTTATTATTAGAAGTCCCCATTTACACATCTTACAAATCTGATTACTTGTTCCTTAACATGAGATTTCCCTTAAAACTGATCACTGAAATCTATTAACTACTTCAGCCAATTATCCCAAAGATATGCATACTTTTTTTGCTTTGGTCTTTTCAAATTATCCAATTCGAAAGAGGCATTGAACAGTTGTTGATGATACATGGTATGTTCTGCCAAATGTAACGACCACGTCATCCGCAAATTAACCACCTCACTTTTATAAAACAGGATGGAGCAGTCGGTTCTGTTATATGTCGTAGCGGCATACATCGGGTCTCCCCAATAAAGTTCGCATCCATGATCGTCGCGGAATATATGATGACTTTGTCCCTTGTAAAAGGTATTAAAAACTTCCAATCCTTTATATTCGATTTTAATTTCGGAAAGGATGCCTTGAGGGCAGCGCCACTCGCCCATGCTTCTATCGCGCTCCATTCCAACAGCCCAACCTATATTTGCCTCTAACCGTTCAAAATGGGTTTTAGAGGTCAAGTCTATTCCTAATGATGTTAATGTCAATATATTATCATGCAAGCCTTCGGGGATAACCGGATCCATCACACCGGCAAGATGCAACATATAACCAAAATGTTGTCCGTAAAAAACAGGTAGGTTAACCTTTCCCGACCAACCCAGAAAAAAGGATTCACGCCTTGTATATGTCTGTCTGCTAACCCAATCCAACCATACATTCATATAATTGTCACGCGAATGATATTCCCAAAACACTCCGGTCACAGTTGGCCGGTAGTTATTGATCGAATCCTGAAAAAAGATACGCGGATACCTGTCTAATGCTTGTTTGCGGGGAAAAGCGCCTGCAAAAAAGCGAAACTGTCTGCCTGCAAAATGATAATACACAACCGGGTTGAAAAAATCAACCGCTTTATCGCTTCCATATTCGTGCATGGCATCAAATCCTGCAAAGACCCTGTGATTGTCATCCCATTGCATTCCGATTTCAGGAGAAAGATGTACCCCTGCCATTGTTTGAGGAATATTTATTTTTGAATTGGCAAACTCGGAGTTATCAAAGAAATTGTAAATACCGGCTTTCCACAGAAAATCCTGCGAAAAAACAGCTGTACAAACACCCTCTAATAGCAATAGGCAAACGATAATTCCTTTTTTCATTCTATTTTTGTTGCGTTTTAGTCGCTTCAAACATCCATTAGGCTGCAAATTAAATAAAAAAAAGGGAGAAATTGATTCTCTAAACACTTATTGACTTTTTTTTTCCTACTTTTGCACACCAAAATTATGTTGACAAAATAATATAATTAATGAAATATTTCAAACGCTCGTAATTCGTCATTTTTAATTCGTAATTGATTTTATATGCTAACCCGACTATTCAAACGAAAAGATTTAGCCGCCATGATTGAGGAGGCTGGAAATACCAACAGCGGACTTAAACGAAGTCTCACGGCAACCCAATTGGTCTCATTGGGTATAGGGGCAATTGTAGGAACCGGTATTTTTGTTGTTACCGGACAAGCTGCAGCTACCTATGCAGGACCGGCACTTACCATTTCTTTTGCCATTTCTGCAGTTTGTTGTGTTTTGGCAGCGCTCTGTTATGCTGAATTTGCAGCCATGATACCGGTTGCAGGTAGTGTCTATTCATACACATATACTACCTTGGGCGAATTTATTGCCTGGTTTATCGGCTGGACATTGATACTTGAATATTTGTTTGCCTGTTCAAGCGTGGCTGTGGGTTGGGCGGGTTATATGGTCAATCTACTCAATAGCCTGGGGATTTATCTGCCGTATCATATCAGTAACCCCACACTCGATATTGTAGATGGTCATTGGATTTGGACAGGTAGTTTGATTAATTTCCCAGCCGTCTTTATTATTGCACTTATTTCGGCTTTTCTTATTGGCGGCATCCGGCAGTCGGCTTTGATAAATAATATCTTTGTTGTTATCAAAGTCAGTGTTGTACTGTTGTTTATCGCTTTTGGCCTTTCGTATGTCAATACAGCCAACTGGCAACCCTATATTCCCGCAAATACCGGAACATGGGGACATTTTGGCTGGAGCGGCATACTCCGAGGTGCTGCGGTAGTCTTTTATGCCTATTTGGGATTCGACGCTTTGTCAACAGCAGCGCAGGAAACCCGTAATCCTCAAAAAGATATGCCTAAAGGAATTATCGGATCGCTGATAATTTGCGCTTTTCTCTATATAGCCGTTACTGCCGTATTGACAGGGATTGTTTATTATACGGAGTTGAATGTGCCTGCACCGATTGCCCTGGCTATTGACAGAGTAGGCGAAGGGCTTGCATGGTTAAGCCCACTGATCAAGTTAGGCGCTATTGCCGGCATAACCTCTGTGATTTTAGTGATGATGCTGGGTCAGTCGCGCATCTATTACGCCATCTCCAAAGACGGATTGTTACCGCAAGTTTTTTCAAAAGTCAATAAGAAACGCGGTACCCCGCAAAATGCAACCATTTTTGCCTGTATTGTATCAGGCTTAGTGGCCGGATTGTTTCCCCTGAATGTATTGTTCGAGTTGGTTTCGATCGGTACATTGTTGGCTTTTACGGTGGTATGCATAGCTATTGTAATACTTCGCAAAACGCAACCCAACTTAAAACGACCGTTTAAAACGCCGTTTGTGCCTGTGCTACCTTTGCTTGGCGCAGCGCTCTGTATCGTACAAATGGTAGCCCTCCCCTGGCCTACCTGGCTACGATTGATCATTTGGACGATTATAGGTGTTGTTATTTATTTTGCTTACGGAATCAAACATAGCAAAGTGAATAAGTAAAAAAATGATTTTTTATTTGTTGTTTCAAAAACAATAATTACCTTTGCCGCGATAAAAATAAAAAAAGTTAATAATGGCTAACGGTTTCATTATATCTATTGGTATTATTCTACTCTGGGAACAGGATAGGAAGTGAGATCGTACACCAAAAAGTTAAGTACACATTGATGAAACCTTTCTCGCTTCCGGGCGGGGAAGGTTTTTTTTCGTAATTCGTAATTTTTAATTCGTAATTGTATATATGATGTCCGAGAGATTATTTATTTTTGATACCACATTGCGTGACGGCGAGCAAGTACCAGGTTGCCAGTTGAATACTGTTGAAAAAATTCAGGTGGCAAAAGCGCTTGAAGGGTTGGGTGTGGATGTGATTGAAGCAGGTTTTCCTATATCAAGTCCTGGCGATTTCAATAGTGTGGTCGAGATTTCGAAAGCGGTCACCTGGCCGGTGATATGTGCACTGACACGTGCCGTTGAACATGATATTGATGTGGCAGCCGAATCGCTGAAAGCAGCTAAACACGGCAGAATCCATACCGGAATCGGTACGTCAGATTACCACATAAAGTATAAATTTAATTCCACGCGGGATGAAATTCTGGAAAGGGCGGTTTTAGCGACACGGTATGCAAAACGTTATGTCGAAGACGTGGAGTTTTATTGCGAAGACGCCGGGCGAACCGACAACGAATACCTGGCGCGGGTTGTCGAATCTGTCATCAAGGCCGGTGCAACAGTAGTAAATATACCTGATACAACAGGTTATTGTCTTCCTGAGCAGTATGGGGCAAAAATCAGATACCTCATGGAGCATGTGAACGGCATCCATAAGGCCATTGTTTCGACACATTGCCATAATGATTTGGGAATGGCAACAGCCAATACAATTTATGGCGTGTTGAATGGTGCACGTCAGGTTGAAGTGACAGTAAATGGAATCGGCGAGCGCGCCGGTAATACGTCGCTGGAAGAAGTTGCGATGATTTTCAAAAGTCATAAAGATTACGCCATCACTACCCAACTCAATACGACCCGGATTTACAGTATCAGCCGATTGGTTTCGAGCCTGATGAATATGCCGGTACAGCCGAATAAAGCGATCGTCGGGAGGAATGCATTCGCTCATTCATCGGGTATTCATCAGGATGGCGTACTAAAGCATCGCGAAAATTATGAAATCATTAATCCACAGGATGTAGGAATTGATACCAATGCCATCATTTTATCCGCCCGAAGCGGAAGGGCTGCGTTGAAGCACAGATTGGGCGTGTTAGGAGTAAATCTTGAAGAACATAAATTAGATAAAGTCTATGAAGATTTCCTTAAGTTGGCCGACCGGAAAAAGGACATCACAGATGATGATGTATTGATGCTGGTTGGGAAGGAACGCACATCCATGAACCGGATAAAATTAGAATATTTGCAGGTGACATCGGGCGTTGGCATAAAACCTGTGGCAAGTATATGCCTGAATATAGCCGGTGAGAAATTTGAATCGGCAGCTTCGGGAAACGGGCCGGTTGATGCTGCTATCAAAGCAGTCAAGACAATTATTCGTCGGCAAATGACCATACAGGAGTTTCTGATACAAGCGATTAATCAGGGGAGTGACGATGTTGGCAAAGTCCACATGCAAGTTGAGTACGAGGGAAATATGTATTACGGTTTTTCAGCTAATACGGATATTATTGCGGCTTCGTGCGAAGCCTTTATTGATGCGATTAATAAATTTGTGAAATAGCAGAGGCTGGGTTTGCCAGCCAAATCATTAATTTAGTGAAAAAAAATGTCAGAAACTAACTTTTATAAAATCAGAAGACAGGATAGAATCTTAGACGACAAACGAGTGCTGGAACTTTTGCGGGATGCTGAATACGGTTTTCTAAGTTTAGGAGAAAGTCGAAACGGATATACGTATGGCATTCCGATAAATTTCGTGTATTGTTTGACTAAAAATGCTTTATACTTTCATTGTGCATTGGATGGGCATAAATTGGACAATTTGAAACGAAACAACAGAATTGCTTTTTGTGTTGTTGGGCGCACAGAGTTGTTAAGTGAAAAATTTTCAACACTCTACGAAAGTGTGATGGTTTTTGGACAGGTCGAAATAGCACAAACCGATGAGGAAAAACGTTTCGCACTAAGAAACCTGATTGCAAAATACTCGCCTCATCACCTGGAAGCAGGAGAAAAATATATAGAATCCGCGATAAATAAAACACTTACATTTAAAATTAATATTGACTATGTTACAGGGAAAGCAAGACGAAATTAAAACAACTCAACACAGCATAATGGGAAAAACATTATTTGATAAAATTTGGGAAAGACATATCGTAGATACATTTGTTGATGAAACAATCCAACTGTATATAGACCGTTTGTATTGCCATGAAGTGACCAGTCCGCAAGCTTTTGACGGGCTACGCGAACGGGGATTAAAACCATTTCGTCCGCAACAAATTACTTGTATGCCTGACCATAATATTCCTACTTTGCATCAGGAGCAACCCATACAAGACCCTGTATCTAAAAAACAGGTAGAAACCTTGGTGCGTAATGCGAACGAATTTGATTTAACCTGTTATGGACTGCTTCATCCCAAGAACGGCATTATCCATGTGGTAGGGCCTGAAAACGGATTATCTCTGCCGGGAATGACTATTGTTTGTGGCGACAGCCATACCTCGACACATGGCGCTATGGGCGCTGTTGCTTTTGGAATAGGCACATCGGAGGTGGAAACGGTACTGGCTACCCAATGTCTGCTCCAGTCGCGTCCCAAGACGATGAGAATCAATTTTGAAGGTAAACTCAAAGCAGGAGTTTCGGCCAAAGATATTGCGCTTTATATGATTGCCCGCCTCACAACAGGTGGAGCTACCGGGTATTTCGTCGAATATGCAGGCGAAGTTGTCCGTGCTATGACGATGGAAGGACGTTTGACTCTTTGCAACCTGTCAATCGAGATGGGTGCACGCGGTGGAATGATTGCTCCCGACGAGACTACATACATTTATTTGAAAGACAAAGAATTTGCTCCAAAGGGTGAAGAATGGGAAAAAGCTGTTCAATATTGGCAAACGCTACATACAGACGAAGGTGCTATTTTCGATAAGGAAATCACTTTTCGGGCAGAAGAAATTGAGCCGATGATTACTTATGGTACGAATCCGGGAATGAGCATGGGTATCAATGAAGCGATTCCAAGCCCGACAGCCTCTCCCAACCCCTCCGAAGGAGAGGCTTCATCCTCCCTCTTTGGGGGAGATAGAGGAGGCTTTCGAAAATCACTTGAATACATGGGATTTATCGCAGGTGAAAAACTCTTGGGCAAGCCGGTTGATTATGTATTTCTGGGGAGTTGTACGAATGGGCGGATTGAGGATTTCAGGCTGTTTTCCGGGTTTGTAAAGGGGAAAAAGAAACATCCCCATGTAGTGGCCTGGTTAGTGCCTGGATCGTGGGCGGTAGAAAAGCAGATTCGAGCAGAAGGGCTGGATAAAATTTTGGCGGAGGCCGGATTTGAGTTGCGACAACCGGGCTGTTCTGCCTGTCTGGCGATGAATGACGATAAGGTGCCGGCTACGAAATACTGTGTGAGTACGAGTAATCGTAATTTTGAGGGACGACAGGGGCCGGGCGCCCGTACGCTGCTTTCCGGCCCGTTGGTTGCTGCTGCTGCTGCCATCACAGGCAAAATCACTGATCCGCGTCTTTGCGATTAAATTAAAAAAAAGAAGAAGAATGAAATTAAACAAACTAACAAGCACCATCGTACCACTTCCTTTAGAGAATGTGGATACGGATCAGATTGTACCATCGCGTTTCTTGAAAGCCACCTCGAAAGAAGGCTTTGGCGATAACCTGTTCAGAGACTGGCGGTACGACAAAGAAGGTAACATTGTGTCTGCCTTCGTATTGAACAACCCTGTTTACAGCGGCTCTATCCTCGTAACAGGCAAAAATTTCGGTTCCGGCAGTAGCCGCGAACACGCTGCATGGGCTATTGCAGGATACGGATTCAAAGTCGTCGTATCCAGCTTCTTTGCCGATATTTTCAAAGGCAATGTGTTAAACAACGGGATTTTGCCTGTCGTGGTGTCGCCAGCATTTTTATCAACCGTCTTCGAGATGGTCGAAAAAAATCCGGCAATCACCCTGACCATCAATTTAGAACAACAACTGATCACCAACGACGCAACCGGCGACAGTGAATATTTCGAAATCAACGCCCTTAAGAAAGAATGCCTTTTACAGGGGTTGGACGATATTGATTATTTGCTGAGCCGGCAAAATAAAATAGAAGAATATGAGAGGCAATTACGAATTACGAATTACGAATTACGAATTAAAAAAAAATCTGAGAACTGAGTACTAATTTAGTTTATGATTTTGATTTGATTTTTTAAAATCTTTAAATTTTAAATTTTTTTATGTTATATAATTATGATTGAAATAGTTGACACGACATTACGAGATGGTGAACAAACCAACGGCGTATCCTTTTCGACGCATGAAAAGAAAGTCATTGCCCGATTGCTTTTGAATGAGCTGAATGTTGACCGGGTAGAAGTCGCTTCGGCGCGGGTTTCCGATGGAGAATTTGAGGCGGTAAAACAAATCACAGCGTGGGCCGAACAGACCGGCTGCCTGCATCGCATTGAGGTGTTGGGGTTTGTAGATAACGGCGAGTCGTTGCGTTGGATTCAGTCAGCCGGCTGTCGGGTGATGAATATGCTTTGTAAGGGTTCATTAAGGCATCTTACAGATCAACTCCGGAAAACGCCTGAGCAGCATATCCGGGATATTGCCGAACAGGTCGAATTAGCCATGCAGACAGGGATTGATATCAATATTTATCTTGAAGACTGGTCGAATGGAATGAAACATTCGCCTGATTATGTATATCAACTGACAGAAGCATTGATACAGATGCCTGTTAAAAGGATTATGCTACCTGATACATTGGGCATCCTGAATCCTGAAAATACAGCGATTTTTTGCAAAGAGATGCTCCAACGCTATCCTGTCGTCCGGTTCGATTTCCATGCCCACAACGACTACGATCTGGCTGTCGCCAATGTCTATGCTGCCGTACAGGCAGGTATAAAAGGCATCCATACGACGATCAATGGATTAGGCGAACGGGCGGGAAATGCTATGTTAAGCAGCGTCATAGCCGTTTTGCACGATCAGTTGAATGTTCGAACCACCATTTGTGAAGAAAAAATCAATCACGTCAGTAAGATGGTAGAAACCTATTCCGGCATACACATTGCCCCCAACAGTCCGGTTGTCGGAGAGTCGGTATTTACCCAGTGTGCAGGCATACATGCCGACGGGGATAAAAAGAATAACCTGTACTGCAACGAATTGCTTCCCGAACGTTTCGGTCGGCTGCGCGAATATGCCTTGGGCAAGACTTCGGGAAAAGCCAATATCCAAAAAAACATGGAGGCGCTCGGCATTGAACTCGATGAGGAGGCGATGCGTAAGGTAACCGACCGCATTGTCGAGCTGGGTGATAAGAAAGAAATCGTCACGCAGGAAGACTTGCCCTATATCATTGCCGACGTATTGCGTCACGATACATTGGAAAATAAAATAAAAATTTTGAATTATTCCTTATCTTTGACACAGGGATTAAGACCAGTGGCCACGTTGAAGATTGAGATTGATGGCATATCGTATGAAGAAACAGCATCGGGCGACGGACAATATGACGCTTTTGTACGTGCGTTGCGCAAGATTTATAAGTCGTTGGATCGTCCGTTCCCTATGCTGACCAATTATGCCGTCTCCATCCCGCCCGGCGGACGTACAGATGCTTTGGTACAGACAATTATCAGTTGGCGACTCGGTGAAACAGCGTTTAAGACACGCGGTTTGGATGCAGACCAGATTGAAGCCGCTATCCAGGCTACGCTGAAGATGTTGAACAAGATTGAAAACTAACCTAAGAGACTATTTAAGTATTAATTTCAAGAGATAAAAAACGATGAAATTAACATTAGCCGTTTTGCCGGGCGACGGTATTGGCCCGGAAGTTACTGGTGAAGCACTAAAAACCGTTCAGGCGGTATGCAAAAGATTCGGCCACGAACTAACCTGCCAAACTGCGTCGGTTGGGGCTTGTGCTATTAAAGATTATGGCAATCCTTATCCCGATGAAACCCATGCACTGTGTATGCAGAGCGACGCCGTCCTGTTCGGCGCAATCGGTTCGCCCGAATACGACCATAACCCTTCGGCCAAAGTCCGTCCCGAACAGGGCCTGCTGGCGATGCGGAAACAATTGGGACTGTATGCCAATATCCGTCCTGTCACTGCCTACCCGTCGTTGTTGCACCAATCGCCTCTGCGGGCGGAATTAATCAGGGATGTGGATTTTGTCTGTATCCGCGAACTGACGGG
>JGI24705J35276_12238118_pt1 | contig 16158 bp, 16 predicted proteins | sample TergutNt197P4_FD_35276 | JGI IMG/M metagenome (IMG submission 35276) | reverse complement strand
GGTGGTGATGCGCTCAATCACCGGCACCATGCGCAGGATCAAGGCCGAGCACCGGCAGTTGGAGAAGTTCCACCTGGATTGATCGGTGCGGTCATCGCGGAAGCGATGCCACTTTAAGACCTAAGAGCGAGGGGCTACGCGTCACCCGGAATTTGGAAGTATTCGTGCGAGATTCCGGGGGCGTGCTGAAGCATACGACGTTGCGCAATTGCACAGCGGTGTATGATAAAATGACAAGAAGAGGAGGCGTGCATGTCGGATCTCTCCTCTGTGAAGGCGCTGGTGTTCGACGTGTTCGGCACCATCGTCGACTGGCGCGAGAGCCTGATCGCCGACTTCATGAGGTGGGGCGAATCGCGCGGTATTGATGCCGACTGGACCGCGCTGGTGGACGGTTGGCGTGGCGTGTATGTCGCCTCCATGGAAGAGGTGCGCAAGCATCCCGAGAGCGGCTACGTGATCCTTGACGTGCTGCATCGCCGCTCGCTGGAAAAGCTGGTCGAGAAATTTTCCATCAAGGGTCTCGCCGACGCCGATCTCGATCACCTGACAAAAGGCTGGCATCGGCTCCATCCCTGGCCTGACAGCGTGGCCGGGCTGACGCGGCTCAAGACAAAATACATCATCGCGCCGCTGTCGAACGGCAACGTCGCGTTGCTCACCAACATGGCGAAGTTTGCGGGCCTGCCCTGGGACCTCGTGATGTCAGCCGAACTCTTCCAGCATTACAAGCCCGATCCTGAGACCTATCTGGGTGCCGCGCGCCTTTTGGGTTTGCAGCCCGGTGAAGTCATGATGGTTGCAGCTCACAACTACGATCTGAAGGCCGCGCAGAGTCTCGGCCTGAAAACCGCCTTCGTGCCTCGTCCCACCGAATACGGCCCCCTGCAGAAGGCGGATTTTGTGGCGACCGGCGACTGGAACATCATCGCGAAGGATATTGGCGGCATCGCCGACCGGCTGGGCTCTTAGCTGGCTTCAGCAATCCACCGCTTTCTTTGTGTCGGGTGTTGCAAATTGCCAGAAATTGCGGGCGAATCTTGTCGCTGTGCAATCGGTGCTGTGCGGCACTCTGGTTTGATCCCGCGCAACTCCCATCACATGGAAATATGACGCTGTCCGTCACTGCCTTGCCTCTCGACCAGCCCCGGGCGTTTCTGGGCGTTGTGCAATCCTTGACCGGCAAGCTCTGGCGTGACCGGCTGGATGCGCGCGGCGCGGCGAAGGCGCTCGCTATCGTGCAGCGTCATCAACTGCCGGAACTGTTGGCGCGGGTGCTGGCGGGGCGGGGCGTTGATATCGACGCGGTGGCGGACTTCCTTGACCCGACCATCCGCAAGCTGATGCCTGATCCGTTCACAGTGACGCAGATGGAAGCGGCCGCCAAGCGGATCGCGGATGCTGTGCAACGCCGCGAGAAGGTCGCGATCTTCGGTGATTACGACGTCGACGGCGCGACATCGGCGGCGCTGCTGGCCTGGCATCTGCGTCATTGCGGGCTCGATCCGCTGATCCATATTCCCGATCGGATCTTTGAGGGCTACGGCCCGAACGTCGATGCCGTGCGCGCGCTCGCGGGGAAGGGCGCGACACTTCTGGTCACGGTCGATTGCGGCACCACCAGCATCGAACCGCTCGCCGAGGCGAAGCGCCTCGGCATGTCGGTGGTTGTTATCGATCATCACCAATGCGGTACGGAGCTGCCCGAGGTCGATGCCCTGGTCAATCCGAACCGGCTCGATGATCTCTCTGGCCTCGGCCATCTTGCCGCCGTCGGCCTCGTGCTGGTGACGCTCGTTGCCGTCAATCGTGAGTTACGTCAGCGCGCGTTCTGGAGAGCCGGAATGCCTGAGCCTGATCTGCTCGGTATGCTGCATCACGTTGCCCTTGGCACTGTTGCCGATGTTGCGCCGCTGATCGGACTGAACCGCGCCTTCGTTGTGAAGGGCCTAATCGCCCTGCGCCGGCGCGATCATGTCGGCCACACCGCGCTGATGGATGTGGCGCGGCTCAACGGTCCTCCGGAAGCCTGGCATCTCGGCTTCACGCTGGGGCCGCGCATCAATGCTGGCGGCCGCATCGGCCGCGCTGATCTCGGCGTGCAGCTGCTTCTTGAGAGTGACGTCAGCGAGGCCGCGCGTATCGCCGCCGAACTCGATCGATTGAACAGCGAGCGCCGCGTCATCGAGCAGGATGCGGAAGCACAGGCCGAAGCCGAGGCGCTGGCCGCGATCGGATTTGAGGACAAGCTGGCCGTGATTGTTACGGCGTCCGAAGGCTGGCATCCCGGCGTGGTCGGGCTTGTCGCTTCGCGGCTGAAGGAAAAATTCTCACGACCCGCCTTTGCCATCGCGCTCGAGCCTGGCGGCATCGGCACCGGTTCTGGCCGTTCGATCCCGGGCGTTGATCTCGGCAAGGCCGTGCGGCAGGCGGTCGCCGATGGCGTCCTGCTGAAAGGAGGCGGCCACGCCATGGCGGCCGGCGTCACGCTGCGCAAGGAGAAGCTCGCCGAGTTCCGCGCCTATCTCGAGAGTGTGCTCGTGCGCGACGTCACTGAGGCGCGCCATGTCAACGAACTCCTCATCGACGGCGCGGTTTCCGCGCGTGCGGTGACAACAAGTCTCGCGGCGACGCTCAACCGCGCCGGTCCCTTCGGCAGCGGCAATCAGGAGCCGGTGCTGGCACTGCCCGCGCATCAACTCGTCTATGCCGATGAAGTCGGGCAGGCGCATCTCCGCCTGCGCTTCAAGTCCGGTGATGGCGCCATCGTCAACGGCATCGCCTTCCGCTCGATCGGCCAGAAACTCGGCAATGCGCTGACGGCCAACCGCGGTCAGCAACTGCATGTAGCAGGCGCCCTGTCGCTTGACCGCTACCAAGGCGCCGAGCGCGTCCAGCTTCGCGTGATTGATGTTGCGGTACCAGATCAAGGGCCGGCGGTGATCAGGTAGGCTTGCGCAGAATTTGGAAGGACGACGATTTTCTTACTTACGGCATTGCTTGGATAGTGACCGCGACAAGCGCGGGGCAGTACGTCTCGCCCGCCCTACCTACCAACTGACCGCCGAATAAAACGAACGAAGGGGCCGCGTCAGCGCCTTTCATTTCAGTGAAGCGAAACCATCTCTAGCTTGCCCGAAAGTGAAAAAGAGATACTTATCCCGTTGCTGTTAGCTGAAATAACGCCATCGTATTTCCGAACATTCCAGTTGTTTTCAGCGAAGAAAATCATCCACTCGTTCAAGCTCTTCTTTTCATGGAGAGCATCAACATATTTTCTTCTGTTTCCATGAAGATCGATGTCTATTGAAACAATAACGTCATTATCGTCAGAAACAAAACTTAAATTCCCATACAAGTGGGACCAGAGCTTATATTTAGATCGTCTTCCAAGTCTTACTTTGGGCAACTCAGGTGACCCAAAGATGTTCTGAATCTGGTGGACGGGATCGCCAATTGAAATTCCACACAATCGATTATCTTTAATCAAATCCATTAATTCAACGATAAAATCCTCTGATTTCATTCAGTGCCAAACCTAACATTTGCTTGCATATTTTCTCGATATCACGCAGGGGCAGCTCGAACAATGGCTTTTCCGACGCGTTGTGCATGGTTGCCCTGAAGCACCAAGCAGCGTCAAAAGCTCACTCCCCCGCCCTGATGAACTCGGGCGGCTGCGAGGCGTAATAGGCTGCGGCCTCGTTGATCTCTTGCGGTGTCATGACGCGGGCGATGTTGCGCATCTGCTCATTGATGTCGTTGCGGCGTTCGCCTGAGGCGAAGGCCTTCAATTGATCCTTGATGTAGGCTTCCGACTGTCCCTCGAGCCAGGGACTTCCGGTCTTGTTGTCGAGACTGCCATGACAGGCTCCACACGGCGCAATTCCCCGCAACGGTGCACCAAAGAGGACTACGCCTGGCTTTGGAAGCTGGTGCGTCGGATGATAAGCCGGCAGCCGCGGCAAGTAGGCGTAATAGGCGGCGAGATCGACAATGTCCTGATCGGACAGGTTGGTCGCGAAAGGCGACATTATGGCGTTGGTGCGTGCGCCGGAGCGGAAGTCCAGGAGTTCTTTGTAGATGACGGCGGCATATTGACCGGCGAGATTAGGCGAGTCGGCGCGGCTGATCCCGGTCGGGCCGTGGCAGATGGCGCAACGTTGCGCGAGTGTCGCGCCACGCCCAATCGAATCCTGAGTGGGCCGCGCCAGCGTCCTTGAGGTAAGCACGACGTTCGACAGGCGATAGGGTGAGGCAGGCGCCGTCATGGCCGTGCGTTGGGGAAGGCCTGCGGCGCTGCAGATCGCATCCCAGACGCTCGAGAATTCAAGCCAATGCTGCGCGAATGGCAGCACGATGAATCCGCCCAGCGCGGTCAGGATGAACAGTGCCGAGGTGATGCCGACGCCGGCCCTGAAATGGGGATTTTGGAACGTGAAAAGCTCGCGTGCGCTCATCGCTGTGCTCCCACATAAACGGCGGGCACTGAGGTGTCCGAGCGCGCGGCAAGCGTCAGGATTGGAAAACCGTAATTCGTGATCGTCAGTCCGATCATCAGCGCGACCCAAAGCCCGTGGCTGTTGAGGGCAACAGGAACCGTTCTGGGTTCGTGAACGGCGAGACTGAAGCGGTAGGTGCCGGCATCAAAGGCGGGAGCGCGCATGCCGCGCGCCAGGATAACGAGGAACAGAATTCCGGAGATCAACAGGATGAAGCCGCCGATGGCCGATAGTGTCACTGGCCATGCCTGCGGCGCGGTCGCCGGATCGGTGAAATCGAAATAAGCCATGCGGCGGGGCATGCCGAGAATGCCGACCCAGTGCCACGGGAATGTGGTGACGATCATACCGACGAACCACAGCCAGAGCTGAGTACGCATCAGGCCGAGATCAGAGAACGCGCGACCGGTCAGATGCGGCCAGAGATCATAGGCGATCGCGAAATACATGATCACAATGGCGCCGCCGAAGATCAGGTGAAAATGGCCGGTGACCCACTGCGTGTTGTGGATGGAGGAGTTGAGCTGATAGCTCATATTGACCAGGCCGCCAGCGCCGCCGAAGCCCAGCATGATGAATGAGAAGGCAAGCGCCAGCATGATCGGATTGTCCCACGGCAACGCCGCGATCCAGCCGAACAGGCCACGGCCGCCGCGCGAGCGAGCCGCAATCTCGACGGACGCGCAGATCGTAAAGACGGTGAGAAAAGTCGGAATCGCAACCGCCGCCGTGAAGGCCGAGTGGATGAACTTGAAGCCGGCGCCAAGCTGCGGATCGCCAAACGTGTGGTGCATGCCGATCGGCATCGCGATCACCAGGAACATGATGAAGGCAATGCGCGACATGGTATCGCTATAGACGCGCCCGCCGATCGCGCGCGGCACAATGGTGTAGTAGGCGATGTAGGCCGGTATCAGCCAGAAATAGACGATGGCGTGCAGCGTCCAGGAGAAGAACACGCGGGCAAGGCCAGCGTCGATCGTGGACTTCAGCCCGAGTGCGACAGGGATGATCTGCAGCAACAATTCCAGCGCAGCACCGATCGCGGTCCAGGCCCACAGGTAGGCGCCCGCGACATTGGCAAACATCGCAAGCGGCACGGGCGAGCCGGGATGCGCCTTCTTCCAGACATACAGATTGATCGACATCAGCACGACCCAGATCCATGAGCCGGCCACCACCAGCACAATGCCGATGTAATAGAAGGGGCTGCCGATCAGCGGTGGATAGAAGGTGTAGAGCACCGAGGCGCGGCCGAATGCAACCGGGATCATCGCCATGACTGCGCCGGCCACGATCAGCCAGAAACCCGCCCAGGCCCAGCGCACGCCGACGAGACGCTGCTCAAGCGCGGATTCGCTGATCGCATAGCCAAAGCCCATCGCGACTAGGGTCGGCAACACATAGGCCATCACCGTGCCATGCGCGGTCAGAGAACGGTAGTACAGCTCCGGGTCGCTCAGCCACGTTCCCAGCGGGCTGCGGATGAACATCTGCCAGGCGCCGAGCACGAGCGCGAGGCCGAATACAGCGAAGGCGAGCCAGAAATGCGCGAGGATGAGCTTTCTATTGGCCAACACAGCTGAGCCTCCCGCCGTTGCTCGCGCGACTTTCGAAATCCGCCCTGTCGATCACCCGGACTTTCCCCCACATGCCTTCGTGGCCGAAGCTGCAGAACTCCTGGCAAGGCATCAGATAGTCGCCGGTTCTCTCGAAGCGCATGCGTTCCTCGGAGATATAGCCCGGCACCAGCATGGTGTTGATGTTGGTGCCCTGGATTAAAATGCCGTGGATCACGTCGGCGCTGGTGGCGCGCAGGACGATCGGCGTCTCGGCCGGCACCAGAAGGCAGGATGGCGTGAAGGAATATTGCTGGCCGATGGCGCGCACTGTCACGGACCCGTCCGTATCGAGTGCGCTGCCGAGATTGGATTCGACGAATTCGCCCGACAGGTGCAGGCGTGACGGATCGGTGATCTCGACACGTGCCTGAGGCATTGTCGCGTGTTGGATGCCGGCGACCGCAGCCAACAGCGTGATCACCACGACGATGATCACGGAGACAATCGTCCAGCGGCGTTCGATCCGCGCTGCGACCTCAGAGGCGTGACGGCTGTCCTCGATCGTCATAGCAGCGGCCCGCGCTGGAGGAAGACGAAAAGATAGAAGGCGAACCAGATTGCGACCACGCAAGCGGTGGTAATCCCGGCGAGCGCGAGCGCGCCACTGGGCCCTTGCGCCACGATGCGCTCGACCGCTTGATCCGAATGCTCGGGGGTGGACGAGTCTGAATTGACCATGAAACCTCTCATCAATTGAGTGGTGCGGCACGCAACTCATTGGCTTCGTGAGCTGAAACCGGTGCGCCGCGATTGCCCCAGGCGGTGCGGATGTAGGACACAACGGCGGCGACCTCATCGTCTGACAGCAGGGTGGCGAACGGCGGCATGCCGTAGGGCATGGGGTTGCCTTTGGTGCCCGGGGGATAGCCACCGTTCAGCACCATGCGGATCGGGTTGACGGCTGACGCCATCTCGATCGACTGATTGTTGGCGAGAGGTGGCCAGTGCGGCGGCTTGCCTTCGCCCTGAGCGCCGTGACATTTCGCGCAGCGCGCATCATAGACGGTTTTGCCGAGACTGATCAGAAGTCTGGTTTCGGTGGTGGGCAGGGCCGAACTCGGCGGCGGAGGGGGCGACGGCTCGGCGATGCTCTTGAGGTAGACCGCCATCGCCCTGATATCTTCGTCGCTCAGGTATTGCAGGCTGTTGTGGACGACCTCGGCCATCGGCCCATAAACCACTCCGCGCATGGAGACGCCGGTCCGCAGGAGATCAGTGATGTCCTCGATGCTCCAGTCACCGAGGCCCGCTTCGCGATTGGAGGTTAGCGACGGTGCGTACCAGTTCTGCATCGGAATGAGTCCGCCCTTGAATGCTTCTGATTGCGAGGTGCCGCCGAGTGCGTTGATCGGCGAATGGCACATGCTGCAATGGCCGAGGCCTTCGACCAGATAGGCCCCGCGATTCCACTCCGCCGATTTGGTCGGGTCGGGCTTGAATTCGCCTTCGGTAAAGTACAGCGTTCGCCAGCCGAGGATAAGCTGGCGGTTGTCGTAGGGGAAACGCAGATCGTGCGGCCGGTTCTTTTGGTTCACCGGTGGTATTGTCTTCAGATACGCAAAGATCGCATCGCTGTCGGCACGCGTGACCTTCGTATAGGAGGCAAACGGCATCGCCGGATAGATCAGGCCGCCATCCGGAAAGCGGCCCCTATGCATCGTTCTGTAGAAATCGTCCGCGCTCCATTTGCCGATCCCGGTTTCGCGATCCGGCGTGATGTTGGAGGTGAAGAGCGTGCCGAACGGCGTCGGCATGGCGCGGCCGCCCGCGAAAATGCGACCATCTGGCGCCGTGTGGCAGGCGATGCAGTCGCCTGCGCGAGCGAGATATTCGCCGCGCGCTACGACGTCGTGTTTGTCCTGTGCGTGTGCCGTTGTTGCAAACGACACGAGAAGCAGCAGCGTGGTCGACAGTTTCAAACCCATCATCCACCCCGTCATTTGGGCTGGCTGCCGCAGCCGAAGGGCAGCGCGTAGCTGCCTTTCGGCACCGGCGCGGAATTCTTCGGGGCAGGTCGCGTCGCAAGCCAGGCGGCGACCGCGGTAACGTCAGCCTCCGTCAAACGTCCAGCGACGTCCTGCATGCAGTCTGGTGCCTTTGCGGTGCGAATGCCGTAGCGCCAGGCGCCAAGCTGAGCGCTGACATATTTGGCGCGCAAGCCGAGCAGGCCGGGAATGCCAGGTTCCATGCCAGTGAGGGAGGTGCCATGGCAGCTCACGCAGGCAGGAATCGAACGTGCCGCATTGCCATGAGTGACGAGCGTCTCTCCCTGCGTCAGCACCTCGCTGCTCACGTCGCTCGGGGTCGGTGTCGGCAGCGGCGGGTGTTCGCTTGCGAAATAGTCCGCCATCGCCTGCAGATAGGGGTCAGGCAGAAATTCGAGCAGATAGTTCATCGGCGGGTACTTGCGCCGGCCGGTCCGGAATGCGAGCAGTTGGTTGTAGAGATAGCCGGAAGGCTTTCCTGCAAGACGGGGAAAGTAGACGTCACTGGTGCCCTCACCCATGTTGCCATGGCAGGGTGTGCAGGCTTCGACCCGCGCAGCCATCGTGTCAGGCGGCCTTTTGTCAGGCGACTGATTGGCGGTTTGCGCGGCAGCACAGTTCAGCGCGACAAGACAAGCAACAACCGAAACGAAGCCGCGAGCGAGCACTTTCAGGCCCTCCCAATGCTACGTCGGGTTCATCTCCGAAGAGATGCCCCCGCTAATTGTTGAATTTGTCGGAACAACGCTGCCAGATCAAAAGCTACGCGGTCGCGGCCAATTCGGCAACAAGCTTTTGGTCGCATAGATCATGCAAGCCGCCGGTTGCAGAACCCATTACCTGAGCATCATTTCCGAATAATCGGCAGCGGATTTCGGAAAAAAGTGATGCGAAAACAAAGGAGTTTGAGCATAGTTGCATTGGCTCACCAACGCATCTTTGCTTGACGTCTGAGCTTCAAGGCGCCGTGCGGATGACCGAGTGGCGCGCGAGTTCCTTATGTCAATTTCTTGTTGGCCATTTCGGGCGCGAGCGGCTAACTCAGGGGTATGCGGGGAGAAGGACGATGAACGAGACCGAGCAATACATCCTGAACGCCATCAAGGTATGGGTGTGGTCTGGGTTCTACTCACCCGACGAGGTGCAAGACATGATCGGGGATATTCTTGAGGACGCCGCGGACGAGAATAAGGTCCGTGGCGCCGTTGCACCAGAGTTCGAGAAGAAAGCCATCGCCGAAATCAGTTGGCCGCAAATTACCGATTGCGATCGCCTCGATGAGGCCTTCTCCGATCTGAACGACAGCGGAGTCATTGGCCTGCAGAATGCTGGGTACACGATGTCCGATGGCATTTCGGACGTTTCAGAGGAGCTTGAATACCGCGACCGGTCTGGAGTGAAGGGCTACTGCTTTTACCACGGTCAAGATTTGGAGCGGGCCGTAGAGGGGGGCGGGCTCATGCTGGCGTTCGGTGACATCAAGGACACGGACGAAGGAAAACGAGCAGTAGGTGGGCTCGTGGCGGAAGCCTTATCGAAGGTTGGATTCGAGGTCGATTGGAACGGCGATCCAGAGAAGCGAATCAGTGTGCCAAAGTTGGATTGGAAGCGCCGCTTCAACGGCTAGGCACGTGAAAGCGTCATCTGCACTTGCACCAGTGTCGGTCAAGCCTGCATGCCCGCAACAAAAAACAGGGGCGGGATTTTCCCATCCGCCCCTGTCTACTCAGAGAAGTTCGGCGCTGGCAGCTATTGCCCGGGCGCGCTCGCCGGTTCGTGAGCGCTCTCTGGCTTTGCATCGGCAGCGGTCTCCGGCTTCAGATCGGAAGCGCTTGTTGGCTTTGCATCGGCGGCGGTCACTGGCTTCGCATCGGCAGCGGTCTCCGGCTTTGCATCGGGAGCGCTCACCGGCTTTGCATAGTCTGCGGGAGCGGAGGCGCCTGCAAAGGGATCCTTCGAGGTAGTAGCCGTAGCCGCGGGCGTAGCTCCCGGATCCTTCGCTGGCTTTGATTTTGCGCTACGTTGCGGGCGCCTGTACACACGCCCCTCCGGGGCTTGCTGCTGCCCGTGTATGATCGCGGCACCAATCGCGGCGCCGACTATTCCTGCCGCAATAGCACCACCAGCACCGCCACCGCGATAGCGCGCGTTCGCCGAATGTTGCGTTACTGAGGTCGCAACCGCTGCAACCACCAGAATCTTCAAAACGTGCTTTATCATTGGATTTTGCCCCAATTTCAAAATTACCGCTTACAAAGGACCCTTACCGTAGCCAGTCTTGCTCGTTCGGCAAGGTCCGCAAATTCATAGATCTTCTTGTCCTCAATTTGTCCATCGGTGGCAATTCCGTTTGACTCAAGGAAGCTGCGCGCGATGCTCGCTTTGATCGCAAAGTTGATATTTTGCGGGGCAACTCCAGCCGAACTGGCCATGATCGCCGCTGTCGCAGTCGAGACAATGACACCAACGGCGTTTCCGTGATGATCGAGCACAGGACCGCCGCTATTGCCCGGCTGTATCGGGGCGGAAATCTGAATTTTGGAGGGATCGTCTCGCAGGCCGGCGAGGGCACTGACATATCCAACCGTAAAGTTTCCAGTCGTGGCCAAACGGTCAGACAAAGGGAAACCATAGACGGCGATATTGTCGCCGACTCGCAAGTCGGACTTGAGCCCCGCCACGCCGGCCGGCGTAATCTTGGCCTTTATGATAGCGAGATCATTCGACTTGTCAGTGCCGACCACAGAGCCTGAAGATCTGGACAGTCCGGGCTGCTCGATCTCAATTTCGTTACATCCGTTGACGACATGATTATTCGTAAGGACATGGCCCGAACTGGACACGAAAAATCCAGTTCCGCTGCCAGAGATCTTGCGGGCTGCGCCGCCCTCTTTTGAGGGCGTATTTGAGGGCGTGCCGGAGCCGGCCACTTTTTTTGCTTGGCATTCGACCATTGTCGAAAATGCCGCCGGCGAACCTTCGAGATTGAGCTTTGCAATAACGTCGGACCCAAGGTACACAGCAATACCCGGGCTTCGGATCAAGTCCTTAACGAAGCTTTCCTTCAAGCCAGACGCAAGGATACCTTTTTCTCCTGGTCGGCTCGCCCCAACGAAATTTCCTTGCCATCGTCCCCCGCTGACGGAGGAGATGCGGATTCGATATTGTTTTCCCTCATTTATCGACTGCCAATTCGGGTTGGTAAGGGCGAAGTAAATGTTATCTGCGCCGTCTATCCCGATCCACGCCGTTGTGCGGTCTGAGTAGGAGACAGAAGCCAGACACCCCCCAGCGCCTCGACTGTAGCCTACGGTCCAGCCCTCAGCGGCTCCAAATTTCTCATCGATTGCAAGCTTTTCAGCAGCCTGCGCGCCGCGGCCAGCAAAGAACACAACCAAACAAATGGAAGAATAAACTACTCGTCGCCAACCGAACACAGCTCCCCCAGCCCGTCTCACTTTGTTGTGGATTTACATCACGCGGCGGGGGAGTTTGTCCAGGCCAAAATCACGGCCCAGGTTCGAGCGCTGATGCCAATGAGCACTCGTGAACGCGCCTCAGCCTCGCGGCGGTCGCCGTCTCTTTTCCATCCGCCTTCGCGGCGAGCGCGCCACGCGCGGACGTAGGCGGCTTGCCGCCTCCCGACGTGGCGCTGGAGCTTTCGGACCGCGCGCCAATTCCATCAGCATGTGGAGGGCCTCGACCACCGAGCGTTGGCGCACCGCGCTGCGGCCGATTGCGCCGAAGCGGTGCTCGCGATGGATGATACGCCCGTCGCGTGCTGCGGCTGCAAAGTGCACAAGGCCTACCGGCTTGCCCGGCGTGGCGCCGCCGGGACCGGCAATGCCTGTGATTGATACGGCGAGATCGACACCAGCGCGTTCCAGGGCACCGACCGCCATCGCGGTCGCGGTCTCCTTGGAGACAGCGCCGAAATTCAACAGCGTACTCGCTTCGACGCCAAGCATCACTCGCTTGGCGTCATTGGAGTAGGTGACGAAGCCGCGGTCGATGACGTCGGAGGAGCCGGGAATATCAGTGAGTGCCCCAGCGACGAGGCCGCCAGTGCAGGACTCGGCGGTCGCAATCGTCAGCTTCCGCATCCGGCACAGGTCGAGCAGCGAGCGGGAGAGGGCGCGTGCGTCGCTGCCGCCCATGGTTCACATGCTCCAGTTCTTGTCGCTAAAGGGTAGGCGGATGGTGGCGCTTGCGGTTGCAGCGATGCCTTCCTCTCGGCCGGTGAACCCAAGCCGCTCGCTTGTCGTGGCCTTGACAGCGACGCGAGAGATGTCGATCCCCGAAATTTCGGCGATCCGTGCGCGCATGTTGTCACGGAGCGGACCGATCTTGGGGCGCTCACAAATCAGCGTCACTTCGAGATGGGCGACACGGCCGCCGCGTGCGGTGACGCGATCGACAGCATGTTTCAGGAAGCGGTCGGAGGATGCGCCTTTCCACTTGGGATCACTCGGCGGGAAGTGCGACCCGATGTCGCCGTCAGCCAGAGCACCCAGGATGGCGTCGACCAGCGCATGCAGGCCGACATCACCGTCCGAATGCGCGAGGAAACCTTTGCTGTGCGGCACGCGCACACCGCAGATCATGACATGATCGCCTTCGCCGAAGGCGTGCACGTCGTAACCTGTCCCGGTCCTGATGTCGCCAAGCTGGGCCGCAAGCCGCGCTTCCTCGCGCACGAAGTCTTCAGGCGTGGTCAGCTTCATGTTTGCAACATCGCCTTCAAAGGTCGCTACCGTCAATCCCGCCCACTCCGCAATCGCCGCATCATCTGTGAAATCCATGCGCCCTTGCCTGGCCGCGCGACGATGTGCTTCGAGGATTGCGTCGAAGCGAAACGATTGCGGCGTCTGGGCAATTCGAAGCCGCGCGCGTTCCGGCGTGCCTTCGACGTGGCCGGCGTCTCCGATCAGCTTGATGGTGTCGGTGACGGCAATGGCCGGGATCGCCGCGCCTGTGCGGCTTGCGGCTTCGATAGCTCGTGAGATCAGGGCGGGTGAGACAAAGGGCCGTGCCGCGTCGTGGATCAGCACGTTGTCCGGCTTGTGCCTGGTCAGCGCCTCGAGCCCGGCGAGCACCGACGCCTGTCGCGTTGCGCCACCGTCAGTCGGCGGCTCATGCCGCAGGCCTGCAACCGCAGCGGTGAACATCGCACTATCATCGGGATTGACGACCGGCTGCACCACGAACACCTCGGGGTGGCGGCTGAAAGATTCCATGGCGCGATAAATTACCGGCTGCCCGCCGAGCGAGCGATATTGTTTCGGTCCGCCTGCGCCAGCGCGAAGCCCGCGCCCGGCTGCGACAAGGACGACTGCGGTCCGCTCTGATTTCGCCATGGCCTCAAATACAACAGGTTGGAATGTTATTCGGGAGATGATTGATGGAAGCAAGCCTCTAAGCCAAGCCTCTAAGCAAAGACGCGTTGCTTTACCAACTCATCTTTTCTTGGATACCTTTGTTTTTGCTTTATTTTGTCCGAAAACCGGTGCCCTTTTCGGAAATGATGCATAGCACGGAAAGTTCGCGCGGAAGAATGGCTGCTCCTGTTGTGGGAAACGCACCCTGCCTGCAACTGAATCCCGCAAAGAGCGTTCTGTCTAAACTGTAGGCACGATGCTTGACTGCATAAAAATTATGCTCAAGATATATGATGGCAGGTGCGATGCGGCCCTGCCTTGGGAACGGGAAGCTTGTGACAGGTTTGGCAGGACTCCACACTAAGCCATTGAAAATAGGCGATATTGATGTCGTCAGCCCGGCTTTTCTGGCGCCAATGTCGGGGGTGACCGACTTGCCTTTCCGGCGCCTGGTGGCCGAGCTTGGGGCGGGTTTGGTTGTGTCCGAGATGACCGCGAGCGACGATCTCGCCAATGGCCTTCGGATGTCGCGGCTGCGCTGCGAGGCGACGGGGCTGGGTCCCCATGTGGTCCAGCTCGCGGGGTGCGAGGCGCGCTGGATGGCTGAGGGGGCGCGGATTGCAGAAGCCGCGGGGGCCGATATCATCGATATCAATATGGGCTGCCCGGCGCGCCATGTGACCGGCGGCCAATCCGGCTCTGCACTGATGCGTGACCTCGATCACGCTGTCAGCCTGATCGAAGCGACGATCGCTGCGGTCAAGGTGCCGGTCACCCTGAAGATGCGGCTTGGCTGGGACCACGGCACGCGCAACGCGCCGGAACTGGCCCGCCGTGCGGAAGCGGCCGGCGTGCAATTGATCACCGTGCACGGCCGCACCCGCTGCCAGTTCTACAAAGGCGAGGCCGATTGGGACGCAGTGCGCGAGGTGAGGGAGGCGACTTCCATTCCGCTCGTCGTCAACGGCGATATCACCTCGTTTGAGACCGCGGAGGCTGCTCTCGAAGCCTCTGGCGCCGATGCCGTGATGATTGGCCGCGGCGCGCAAGGTCAGCCATGGCTGCCCGGTCAGATCGGCCGCAGGCTCCTGGGCGGTGCGAGCGAAGCGATGCCGTCGCTGGCCCATCAGCTCAACTATGTCCGCTCACTCTATGAGGGCGTGTGTGACCTTTATGGCGTACGCGTCGGCTTGCGCCACGCGCGCAAGCATCTCGGCTGGGCGCTCGATGTCGCCGCCGACTTCAGTGGTGCGCCGGCCGAGCGGCTGAAAGTGTGGCGCGGAAGGATACTCACCGCGGAAGATCCGCAAGCCGTGCATCGGTCACTGCAGGATGCGTTCGACGACTTCGCATGGAGCGCCGCTGCATGAATTCAGGCGCCGACCATCGCTGGCCGCCATCGTCAGACAGCGACGCGATCCTCGATGCCTTGCCCAACCCGGTGCTCCTGATCGGACCCGACAGCAAGATCGTTGGCGCCAATATCGCCACGGAATCCTTCTTTGAAATCTCGACGCAATTCCTGAAGCGGCTATCGCTGAATGAGCTTGTACCGTTCGGCAGCCCGTTGCTGGCACTGATCGATCAGGTGCGCGCGTCGAACTCGCCCGTCAACGAATACAAGGTTGATCTTGGCACGCCGAGGATCGGCGGTGATCGCCAGGTTGATCTCCATGTCGCGCCGCTCACCGAGCGGCCCGGGCATATCGTGGTGATGTTGCAGGAGCGCACCATCGCCGACAAGATGGACCGGCAGCTCACCCACCGCAGTGCCGCGCGTTCGGTGATCGCGCTTGCGGCCATGCTGGCGCATGAGATCAAGAACCCGCTGTCCGGTATCCGCGGTGCCGCGCAACTTCTGGAACAGCAGGCATCTTCCGAAGACCGCATGCTGACGCGACTGATCTGCGATGAGGCCGACCGCATTGTCACACTTGTTGACCGTATGGAAGTGTTCGGCGATGACCGACCCGTGACACGCGGTCCCGTCAACATCCATACTGTGCTCGACCATGTGAAGCGGCTGGCGCAATCTGGCTTTGCCCGAAACATCCGCTTTGTCGAGGATTACGACCCCTCTCTGCCACCGGTACTGGCGAACCAGGACCAACTGGTCCAGGTGTTTCTCAACCTGGTGAAGAATGCCGCGGAAGCTTTGGTCGATCTCGGCACGGATGCCGAAATCCAGCTCACCACGGCCTTCCGTCCGGGCGTGCGCCTGTCCATCCCAGGTCAGAAATCGCGGGTGTCATTGCCGCTTGAATTCTGCGTCAAGGACAACGGCCCTGGCGTCCCGGAAGATATCCTGCCCAACCTGTTCGATCCCTTCGTGACCACCAAGCAGACCGGCAGCGGTTTGGGGCTGGCGCTGGTTGCAAAGATCGTCGGCGATCATGGGGGGGTCATCGAATGCGAGTCACAGTCGCGCAAGACCATCTTCCGTGTGCTGATGCCGATCTACAGCAGCTCCGCCAAACAAAGCGATCGCAACAAAAGCGATGGCTCTGCGTCGAAGCCATCGTCTGTCTCACAGGGGGGCAGATGAGGCAAAGAGATGAGGCAAGAGATGAGGCAAGAGATGAGGAATGACAATGCCCGCAGGTAGCATCCTCGTTGCGGATGACGATGGAGCCATCCGCACGGTCTTGAATCAGGCTCTTTCCCGCGCCGG
>JGI24705J35276_12238119_pt1 | contig 16180 bp, 9 predicted proteins | sample TergutNt197P4_FD_35276 | JGI IMG/M metagenome (IMG submission 35276) | reverse complement strand
TTATCAGAGAAAACCATACCATCATAAACAAAGAGTTTGTCTAGGTTGTCGTATGCTACCCAGACCCCACCGCCATCAATTGATGCAGTATTGTCTGAGATTGTGCCGCTAAACAACTCCACAAGACCACCTGATGTATATATACCGCCGCCGTTCACAGCAGCATTATTCGAAATCACGCCACCGTGCATAGTAAGTGTAGCAAAGAGGAAGTCGTTATAGAGGTTGATGTATACACCGCCACCACTTGAGCGAGCAGTGTTGTTCAAAATTTCGCCGCCAAACATGTTAAAATTGCCCAAGTAACAGTATACGCCACCGCCATTGTTTGCTGTGTTATTGAATATTGTGCCATCATACAGTATAAAGTTGCCATTACTAAGAGACACACCGCCACCACTTGAAGTAGCTGTGTTGTTCAAAATTTCGCCGCCAAACATAGTGAACTCGCCATCGGAGTTGTGTACACCACCACCCAAAGAAGCCTTATTAGATGAGATTGTACCACCATACATAGTAAAAGAATTAACCAAACCGCCCCGGAAGTTGGACACGCCGCCACCGTCACTGCTAGCTGTGTTGTTAAATATTGCGCCATTTGTCAGTGTAAAGACACCTAAGTTCCATACACCGCCGGCATTGTATGCTGCATTACCATAAATTGCACCACCTGTCATAGTGAAAGTACCAGAGTTGCGTACGCCGGCGCCGTTGTTGAGATATACGCTGCCACTTAGGGAGGCTATGTTGTTGGTAATTTCGCCCTCAGATAGAGTCAGTGTGCCACCGGGAAAGACATATACGCCAGCACCGGAAGCACCACTTGTATGGGTCACATTGATGCCTGCAAGCTCCAATACTCCGCCATCGTTAATTGTGATGGTAGATTCCCCAGGGGTGCCAATCAGTTTAAAAAACCCTGTACCACTGCTTGACAGTGTAATAGTTTTGCCTGCATTAATGTTGAGTGTTGTGCCTGTTAGTTGTATGTCTGCGCTAAGAACAATAAGTGTAGGCTCTACAGCATTGTTTATGGCATCTCTAAGTTCGGTTTCAGTTGCAACATACACCGGACCTGCCGCATTTGCCATTAACATACTAGCAGATAAAGCAGAGAACATTAACACAAATATCAAAGAAAGAACAAGAAAATTTCTGTGAGATTGGTGTTGTTTTAATTTTGTTTTAAAAATTGGTTTAAAATTTGTTTTCATGTAAAAACTCCTCTAAAATGCAATGCTAAGCGTATATGCTGACGTGTATGCGTCAACAAATATGACATTAAAACATGCATAGACCTAGGAGTTAATCGCACATATACGCATTCTGTCCGTTAAGCACTAACACAACAAATTCAAACCCCTTTCACCAATAGGCCATTGTTTCTCAACCATTTTTATGATTAACACATTTTTAGTTATTTTATGGTAAAATTACGTTACTTAGGTGGTAACGTTTTAGGTTGTCAAAAGATGATGTGGCCGTTATGGTTAGTTTTTGCCGTGTTGGGTGATGAAGTTTTTAATTGTTATTGTTCTTAGGCTTTTTTAATAGTTTTTTTCGCTACAGTAAGAAATTACTATATTTTGGATGATTTCAGCAGTTTAGTCTCCATACTTTTGATGCTACCAAGTATAGTGTTAGTTCATTAGCCTTTGTTACGTATATACGCTTAACTATTTCTTTCTTTTCACAATTATTTTACGTTATTATTTTAGGTTCCAAATGGTATATTTATAAATATAACTAAACAAATTGCATATCATTATGGTGGAGGATACCATGGCAGAGCAAAAGCTACGTGTAACCTTAATTACCGGCAGAACGATTGACCAAGGCGTAGGCAAAGAACTAGGAAAAGGCTCAGACAAATACTTTGATAGTGTAGCAGTCTGTTTTTTAGACCCTAGTGACATTAAAAAGCTTGGTTTAAAAAGTGGCATGAACGTTCAAGTAACATCCAAATATGGTTCTGTTGTTGTTAAAGCGAAAAAATATACCCATGGTGCAATACCGGGCATGATTTTTATGCCTTGTGGACTTTGGGCAAATATAATTTGCAGTGCTGATACAGACAGCATAGGTATGCCTACATTTAGAGGCTTTACTGTTGAGGTTGAACCAGCCCCAAACAAGCCTGTCCTAACGTTAGATGAACTTCTAAAACAAGAGTTTGGAAAGTAATCATTATGACAAAAATAATCAAGTCAGTTGTTTGCCCCATATGCGGTTGCTTATGTGATGATCTTGAGGTAACAGTGGAAAACAACGAGATTATTAAAATGAAAAACGGATGCGCTGTCTGTGAAGCAAAAATGGTTCACGGCTACAAAAGCGAAGAGCGCATTCTTGAACCTCATATACGAAAAGACGGAAAACTTGTACCGGTATCTATGGATGAGGCAATCAATAAGGCGGCACAAATTCTTACTGACTCAAAATATCCCTTACTATTTGGATGGACAAGCTCTGCAAGTGAAACACAACATGTTGGTGTAGAACTTGCGGAAGAGTTAGGCTCAGCATTAGATAACTGCTGCAGTGTATGTCATGGTCCATCAGTTATGGCTACACAAGAAATTGGCATACCCACAGCCACTTTAGGCCAAATTAGACACCGTGCAGATTTAATTGTTTACTGGGCATGCAACCCCTGGAGCTCACATCCAAGGCATGTTGAAAGATACACAGCCTTCACAGATGGTCGCTTTGAAAAAAGTGAATTTAAAGACTATGTACAAAAACTAAAAGCTAAAGCAAGTCAGAAAAAAGTTGCCGCAACAATACGACGAACACAAGTTCGTTATCAACCATCTCGCCCACAATCAGCTACAGTTGAGGCGCCTCCGCAAACATTAGCAAAAGCGGGACGGAAAATGATTGTTTTCGATGTAATGAAAACTATGACAGCTGAAGTTGCGGACTATTTTGTTAAAGTTGAACCAAACAGGGATTATGAAATATTTGGTGCCATGCGTTGCTTAGTTAATGACCAAGAACTAGACGTTGATAGCGTCGGCGGTATTCCAGTTGACTACTTAAAAGAAATTGCAGACGTTATGGTAAATGCAGAATTTGGCGCAATCTTTTTCGGCTTAGGCTTAACTCAAAGCATTGGCAGATTTAGAAACGTAGAGCTTGCAATTGCATTAACACGTGATCTTAACAGGAAAACAAAATTTGTAGTTTCACCAATGAGGGGTCACTTTAACGTTACAGGAGCTAACACTGTTTTTGCTTGGCAGACAGGTTACCCATTTGCATTAGACTTCTCACAAGGATATCCACAGTACAATCCAGGAGAATTTACTGCAATTGACCTATTAAGACGAGAAGACAATGATGCAACACTAGTTATCTCTGCAGATCCAGGAGCTCATTTCCCTAAGAGCGCACTTCAAAACATGATGAAGTATCCATTAATCACTATTAATCCAGATTGGAATGCAATTTCAAGATTAGGCGATGTAGTGTTTCCAACACAATGGTGCGGTATAGAACAAGCAGGTACTGCCTATCGTATGGACTCAGTAGCTATAAGCTTAAAGAAAGTAGTTGAAGCCCCCAAAGGCGTACCCACTGATGAGGAAATACTTAGACGTATTCTTGAAAAAGTTCGCACCATTAAAGCTCAAAAAACAACAAAAGAAAACAAAGAACCACAAAAAGAAGAAGCACCCAAAAAACGGCGTCTAAAACCTCAAGAGGAAAATGTAAAAGCGGAGGGTGACTAAAAATAACTGAAATTCTAATCAAAAATGGTTTTGTATTTGACCCAATCAACAAGATTGACGGCCAAAAAATGGACATAGCCATTAAAGATGGTAAAATAGTCAAAAAGGTCAATGAGAGTAACGCTAAGATAATTGACGCCTCAGGATTAACAGTCATGGCAGGCGGTGTTGATATTCACAGTCACATTGCAGGCTCTGAAGTTAACCTTGGCAGAATGATTCGCCCCGATGATCATGTTAAAGATGTTGTGAAAAAAACAGCATTAACCCGTAGCGGCACGGGCTACTCAATCCCTTCTACTTACGTTACGGGCTATCGTTATTCAAAAATGGGTTACACAACTGTTATGAACCCATCCATGGCGGCTATGAAAGCAAAGCATGCCCATGAAGAACTTAACGACATACCCCTAATTGACAAGGCATCCTTCACATTACTAGGTGACTGGTGGTTTGCCCTTGAAAACATTGCCAAAGGTGATCTTGAAGAATGTGCAAGACTCATCGCATGGATGATAAGAGGCACACGCAGTTACGCTATAAAAATTGTTAATCCAGGCGGATTAGAATCTTGGGGCTTTGGACGCAATGTTCACAGCCTTGATGATGAAGTACCAAACTTTTGCTTAACACCAAGAGACATCATTACAGGCATGGCAAAAGTTAACACAATGCTCAACATGCCACACACAATTCACTTACACACTAACAACCTAGGAGTACCGGGTAACTATAAAACAACAATAGATACCATGAGGGCACTTGAAAGCGTATATCAGGGCGATAAACCAATTGGCCATATAACGCATATTCAATTTAGCAGTTTTGCTGGCGATAGCTGGGCACATTTTAAATCAGGAGCAGAGGAAATAGCTAATTACCTTAACGCCCACAATCACATGACCGTTGATATTGGTCAGGTCACTTTTGCAGATACTACAACTATGACGGCTGACGGCCCATTTGAATTTGCACTCTATGAGCTGGGTGGTCATAATAAATGGGTAAACAGTGATGTTGAAACCGAGGCTAGCGGCGGCATTATACCTTTTCATTTCAAGAAGAAAAACGCGGTAAACGCAATACAGTGGTCAATTGGTTTAGAATTATCTCTAATGATTAAAGACCCCTGGAAATGGTTCATGACAACAGACCATCCTAACGGCGGACCATTCTTCCATTATCCACGAGTCTTCGCTTGGCTATATAGCCGCAAAGCACGTGAGGCAACGCTAAAGAAATGCAACAAGAAAGCACAAAAGAAAAGTTTACTCCCAACCCTTGATCGTGAATACACATTATATGAGCTAGCAATTGTCACACGTGCGGGAACAGCTAAAGCGTTAGGTCTTAAAAACAAAGGCCACCTTGGCGTAGGTGCAGAAGCAGATGTTTCAATCTATAACATTAATCCAGAAACAACAGATATAGCTCAAACTTACAAGCCAGTACGCAAAGCATTTGGCAATGCAGCTTACACCATTAAAGATGGTGAAATTGTTGTTAAAGACGCAGAAATTGTTGCAACACCCCCGGGCAGAACAATGTGGCTTGATGTGCAAACAAAAGAACCCTGCAGAATCGATGAAGAAATGAAACGCAAATTCAAAGAATACTGGACCATTGAATTTGACAATTACCCAGTTACCGATCACTACATCAAAGTTCCAGAAAAAATAACCATCAAGGCAAGTGTCTAAACATGATAACAATAACACCAAAAAGAGTTTTTACCGTACCAGTCCAAGCAGCATGCATAAGCGCTGACGTATTTGCCGGAAAACCCCTTGAAGAAATCAAAAAATTGTCAATCACCGAAGGCAAAGAAACCATAACATTAGACGATGCCTTCAACATAACTGAGGACAAAACCATAGAAACCCCTAACATTACACTTACAGGCGATTTCTCAAAAGTTAAACGCATAGGGCAAGGCATGAAAACAGGTGAAATCATCATCAACGGCGATGCAGGCATGCATACAGGCGAAAAACTAGCCGGCGGAAAAATCATAGTAAATGGAAACTCTGGCGGTTGGACAGGCAGTGAAATGAAAAAAGGACTCATAGAAATTCACGGCAACTCAGGCGATTATACTGCTTCACCATACAGAGGCACCAGCACAGGTATGAAAGGCGGCGTAATTACTATCGACGGAAACGTAGGCACAGACGTAGGCTGCTACCTACAAGGTGGAATAATAAGAATCAAAGGCTCCGCAGGAAGATACCTAGGCTACCACATGCTAGATGGAACAATATTCGTTGAAAAAGACTGCGCCATACGCGCAGGCGCATGTATGACTGGCGGAAAAATCATCATAAACGGCACAATTGAACTATTAATGCCAACATTTACAATTGATAGCATAAAACCTAAAGTCAAAATTGACGCAACACAAAACGCACAAGGACCTTTCTACGTATTTCTCGGCGACATAGCAGAACGCGGCACAGGCAAAATTTTTGCCCTAAAAGCAACAAACCCCGCATTTAAAGACTACGAAAAATACCTCTAACCTTAACTCTTTTTTACAATAGCACACCAGTTGTGCGTTTATTTACCTTCTACATGTTGTTCTACAGCTTCAAAAGTTAAACAAACAAAGCAGTAGTAGCCGAATAACTTATCAAGTGCGCTTAACTTGACAAGGCAATATTGAGGTTTAGTGCTTATGCGTCAAGTGGACATTACAAGGCTTGACTTATCAACGGGTAGCGTGGCTAAAATATGCGATTATATCGCTGAAGAGGTCCCCCTTAGAATAATTATAAACGGTGAATATAGTTTTGTTATTTGGAGCTCCCCCTCACAATTTAAAGAGCTCGCTATAGGTTACCTGTTCGCTGAAGAAATTCTATATGCCATCGATGAAATCGAAAGCATTACATCAAACGAAAACGAAAACATTTGCCAAGTACAATTCAAAGAGGGTATAAACCTTGATAGCCGTATGGAAAATCGTCGACAAGGCACAAGAATTGTGCCCCTAATAAAAAACAGCATTTCCGCTTACCAACATGATGATAAAATAGCTATTGTAAAATCAGACTTAACCATAAAAGCCCAGACCATACTTGACGCTATTTATCAGATAAATGAGAAAGCAAAAGGCTTTAAGAAAACCGGCGGTTTACATGACAGTGGCATCTTTAAAGCAGATGGTACCATGGTTGCTTTTTCAGAGGATGTTGGCAGACATAACACAGTTGATAAAGTCATTGGCGAGGGCCTGCTTAAGCGAACAAATTTTGGGCAATGCTTTATGATTATCACAGGACGTGTACCTGGCGATATGATTTACAAAGCGGCTAAAGCGGGGTTACCTATTGTAGCATCAGTAGCAGCGGTATTAAATTCAGGTATTTCCTCAGCCCAAAAAGCTAACGTCACTCTGGTAGGGTTTGTACGTGAAAAACGCATGAATATTTACACTTACCCCGAACGTATAATAATATAAATCAAACATAAGCCAGTTAATGTAGTCAGTCCTAGTAATTTTTCTCTGAATTAGGAATTTGCATGTAAGAAAATAGAACGTTATTATTTGTAATGTGCAATACATTTTGTGGGAAAGAGAGGATGTTATGATGAAATGATGAGACACATGCCCCTCTTCCCACGACTCAATAGATATGACTTCATCCTATAAAAACTTATTTTTGTGTGCCGCAAAAATTTATACATTGTTTTAAAAACTAAGCTATTGACACCCCGCTAATTGATATTATTGTGGAATCAAAAAAGGGTAGGGAATCTTAAATTTATGGTTATGTTAGAGTTTCAAGCGCAAACCAAAATGAGGCAGGCAATTAGTGTCTATGTTAGCGCAGGGTATTCCAAAGGAAAACATATTTGTTGATAAGGAGAGCGTCAAGGATTTTGCGCGGTTTGATAGCTTTAGGTGAAAAAAGCGTCGATTCGATGTTCTTAATTGAAAAAAAATGTATTATTGCTATCATCCACACCATTTACAATGGCTGGAGTAATAACCTTTGTTTTAGGGCAAACTATTCCTGTACATAACAATAAAATTGCGGAAAATTTAACGCAAAACTTGCCAACATAGAAGCAACCATTGAAACCATTGTACGACTTAAGAATACAGTAACTCGGTATGCGGCGAGATACTTCGAAGGTCGTTGTCGGTCAAAACGTATCCTACTTGATCACAGTAAGTCTTAATCGATGATTTTGGATTCACACCGGGCCTTATCTGTAAGTGCACGCTCTAAAAGTCGCATGCAACAATTTTTCTTATAGATTTTTGCTTCATGATCATAATTGTTTACGGCATCGAGAAACGTTTTTTTTGTCTCAGAATCAAACGTCAAAGTTGTCTGCGAGAGGTTTTCTTTTTGTAGCTGTATCTGTTGTAGCATTGCCTCACCTTTGCCTTCACTTGCTAATGCTGCCCAGAAAAAGTTGCCACATGTCTCAAAGCGGCACTTGCATAAATCAAACTTTTTTTGTGCCATCATAAAATTGCCTTCTTGGCACATTTTGGCAGCATCACACATAAGTTGTAAATCAGAAGCAAAAAAGCCGTTCTGATAAAGTTGTATATTTTCTTGAATTGGCCCTTGGAGACTTCGGGTTTGTAGTGTTTTTAAGTCTTCTTGGAAGTTGATGTTTATGAAACTTTTAAGCTGAGAATCAAGTATTTTTATGGTTTCCATTGGTGAAACTAGCAGAGTTTTGGACGCTGCTCGAGGTATATCATCGACATGGGAACGCTTAAGCTGGCAGAGGGTTTGCACAATTTCTAATCCAATTGAGTGGTGAAGAATCATTGTGAGTGTTTCCAGCTGGCCATTAGGCCACATAGGCACAACTACCTCAAAATCTTCGGATAAGTTGAAAAGATAATTAGCCACTTCCGGCTTAACAAAGGGCATATCACTGGGCACAATCAGGCAAAGATCGGCTTGAGCGGCTTTTAATCCAGTTAAAATAGCAACGTTAGGTCCACCAATAGGTGTTTTTTCATCAATAACAATTTTGACCCTCAAGTTATGCTTCTCTAAAACTTCAAGGTATCTTGTTTTACGTTCTTCATTGTTAACACAGACAATAACCTCATCCACTACGCGGGCTATGTTTTCTATGGCATGAACTAGAAGCGGTTTGTCTGCAAGTAAGGTTAAAGCTTTGTCTTGCCAGCTTTGCTGTTGACTTTGGAACCTGTGAGCTTTGCCGCCTGAAAGCACAAGTGCCACACGTCTACTCATGTCTGGTCACTTTGCCCTTTTTTGGTGTTGGTTAACTGTTGTTTGATTAGGTCAACAAGTTTTTTGCCGTCTTCAGGAATTTTAATAACTGGATAATTTTGGTTGTTTGGAGTTGGGTTTTTAGCAATTAATCCTGAGATTGCAAGAATTGGCGCCACTGTTCCCTGCAGTGTTTCCTGTAAAGATTCTGCATCTTTGGCAGTGAGGATTTTTGACACGTCGGCTCGTTTGGCAATTAGTCCGTGGTAGCCTTCAATAAAAATGATGTCTAATCCTTCTTTCTTTATTGTTTCAATTACAGAGTCAAGATTGTTTGTTTCTTTAGAAGTTTTTTTAATTATAGCCACTTCATTAGGGGAAATTGCTGCGATTACTTTGGCACCTGCTTTGGCATACCGCCAGGTGTTTTTGCCTTCAATATCTATTGTAAAACCTTCATGGTGCACATGCTTAATAGCCCCAACTAGGTAGCCTTCAGCAGAAAGCTGACTAATTAGATACTCAATTGTAACTGTTTTTCCTGAACCGCTTCTCCCAACTGCCGCAACAATTAAAACCATGACGACTGCTTACTCCCAACGGTTTTTTATTTTCTAAATTTATAAATTAAATATGATTTAACCTATAAGTACATGTTAAAAAAATAAAGTTTAAAAATTTTTAGAAAAGAGTTACCTATAATTTTTCATCATAGCCTATAAACTGTTGATGATTTTTACAATTCATCCAACTGATAGGTCAGCATACACAGTCCACTCAGAAGCAGCAAAAGCATTAGTTAAACGCAAAAATCACCTAATTTTTTGCACGTAACATTTTTATTTGTCTAACAGCAAAATTCAGACACGAGTTCCTCGCAAAACTCGGATGCCACCTAACACTGTAAACACAGAACGTGTTAGGAACGGCATCCTCTTAAAAACAAGCATTCCATTCCTAACCTCTAAACCAAAAACGCAACAAACTAACAAGAAACATGGAAAAACTATGCGCCATTTTTGACCAAAAAACAAAACAACAAAAAAAATCAAAAAAGTTAATTCAGCAACACACCAGCGCTTTGTTGTAAACTAACCAAATAACATAACACACTTCTCAAACACCCCAACTCCCAAACGCCCATATCCACTGATTTTGAAGATACGTTTTTACGTTCAAAACAGTTATAGAAGAGTTTTATAGATACATCAATATTTAACGTATAAACGGGATATAAATTGGCAACCACATTGAAGAGACTTTTGAGAAATGAGGTTTTCAAAACCGTTGTTGTGGTAGGGTTAATTCCAATACTTGTAGCAAGTTTCTGGTTTGGACTTCCAAGGGTGTTAAATACGGAAATGTTTCCGGTTTTTACCGTGATAAGTGGAAGCATGTGTATCCCATCCGGTGAATGTGCCCCTTTTTCACATGCATTTGAAAGAACACTACACATTGGTGATTTACTTGTTATTCAAGGTGTAGATGCAAAATATCTAAAAACCGATTACCCAAACAGCGACATAATAGTCTTCCGCAACCCGCAAATAGCAGTAAATGACCCCCATGCCAATATTGTTCATCGCATTATTGATGTAGTTGAAGTTAACGGAACACTTTATTTCCACACTAAAGGTGACGGAAATAATTATCCTAATGTTTGGCCTCAAACCCCAACAACAAACAACAGAGACAAGTGGCACTCTGCTGCAGATGACCCAAACAGCACTTACGATGGCGCAATCTCACAAGACTACGTCTACGGCAAAGTTGTAATGCGCATACCCTGGATCGGCTTATTAGCAATGCAATTTCAAAAAAACAGCATCATACCAGCCATTATTGGAGTAATAATCATTTTATTTATAATATACACATTCATACTACCACTAATAAAGAAAAAATCCGCCCCAACATTTATCAACACAACATCAGCAATTTAAACAAAAATAAATTTATTTTACCCCAATGTTAAAGCCACACTAGCCTCGTATTAAAGGTGCAAACGCTAACAAGATTGAAACTGAATTCTCATCAAAATTGTAATTATTACATAGTACAATATGCTATACAACAAAATTAAAAGCTACAAAAAATAGCGCTAACTATTAGATATCCTAATTGAAACACTACTTACCAAAAATAAGTTAAAACCAATACTATAGCGCATAGTACAAAATAAGATTTAGCAAAAAAAGAAAGAAGAGGAGGGTTGTCTAAGATGGTGGGGTGTTGTTATGTAGAGGGGTGTTGTTTTCTTTTTGTGTTTGGCGTTTTTTGCGTTTGAAGATGAATGCTATAGCTATGATTTCTACTGCAAATATTATGATGTTTGCGATAGTCCAGCTATCCACTAATCCCATCATACGGCTTAAATCCTCGGTAAGTAAGAATACGATAATGCCCACAATACCCATGCCAAGCGCTATAGTTAACCATAAGTTACGACGTTGCCTCTTCTGCTTTTCTACTTCCGCACCAGTATGCTTCTCTTGCTTCTGCTTACGCGGCAATAACACCCAAATAACCACAACTATCGCCAATACGAGACCTGCTACACTTAAGACCAAGTTCACAAGAGCCCAAATTTGCAAAGATGCTTGAGGTTCAACATTAGCGGCGTACTGAGCTGTAATGGTTAGATTTGAGGTTACATTAGTATAGTCACGATCCCAGCCTGTAAAAGTGCAACCCTCACGCATTGGAGATTCTGGAGCAGTTGCATTATCACCATAGGACACCGTTTGAGACTTAAGAAGCACCCCATCCCAATCAACAAACCGCACCACAAACACCATACCACCTGGGCCTGTGCTTGGACTTGGACTTGGACCGGGACTTGCACTCGGACTTGGACTTGGACCGGGACTTGCACTCGGACTTGGACCCTGCACCTGTTCCCATTGGGCCACATAAATAGCATTGCCAGTCACAGTTGCACTAGGTATAGGAGACCAGCCAGTAAATTTCCAGCCATTCTCACCAGTTACCTCGGGTGCCACCGGAGTTGGATCACCATAGTCAAGGTTTCTTGTGGTTTGTGCAGTAAAGATGCCATGTGCTCCTGGTTCATAGGTTACGGTATAGTACGTGGGTGTTGTAGTTTGTTCCCATACTGCATATAACACAACATCATCGGTTATAGTAAAGGTTGAACCAGCAACGTAAGCTGCTGCGTTGGCACCAGAACTTGTTGCCCAACCAAGGAAAGTATAGCCGGTTCTGCTCAGAGTGCCGCTACCTAGTACAGTTACTTGGCTTTCGCTGATATAGGGGCTGTTATTGTCTATGGGTACAGTACCGCCTGTGTGTCCATTACCATTGTAAACAACCGTGTATTGCTCTACAGATATCTCAGCCCAACGTGCAGTCAAAATAATGTCGCCCGTAGTACCCTCAGGAATGCTAAAGCCAAGCACTGGACCCGCTGTACTGCCATCTGCATACTCCACTATCCAACCTTGGAAGATATAATCAACTCTAGTTGGGTTAGCTATGGGGCATGGAAGATCTGTTTCATCATATGAAAACGGATTATTGGCATTATTAACACCACCGTTTAACACATAATCTATAGTATACTTATCATCCAACGTTAAGTATCTAAACGTAGCATCCGAAATACCTTCCACAGACTTAGTCTTAGTACTCATAAAGTAATCCCCGGGGTATGTCACCAAGGACTCATCATCGAAAATGCCTGCAGTTCCTGACTGATAACGACCCAACCCATAATTGGCGCTTAACCCCGGCTCAAGTTGCAAACCGGAGCTTAGAATAATTGCATAACCCGTCTTACCCCAGAAAACACCGCCAGTAATGGTCCCAAGAACCCCTCTGTCGCTTGCAGATAGTGTATAGCAGTAAATGGCGTTTTGTTTGCCAATGATTGTGCCACCGGAGATTAGGGTGATTGTCCCACGGTTTGTAATGCCATAAAGTCCGCCACCAATGATTGTGCCACCGGAAATCAGTTTGATTGTTCCCGCGTTTGCAATACCTCGTTCATCTTGTGAGGAGATTTTACCACCACTGATCTCATTGATTATGCCGTATCTTTGACTGTCTGTATAATAGTTGTAGATGCCATATGAGGTTGTGCCGCTTATTTCGACGTTCCCGCTGATCTTTCCGATTGTGCCTGCATTTAGTATGCCTTGGCTTCCGGTTATGATTCCGCCGGAAATCTCACCAACATCACAGCCCACGTCAACTTGTAGGCCAACACCAGCTCCTTGAATGTCGCCGCCACTAATGACATCAATACGAGCGCCGGTAGTAGATGAGAAATAATTTATCACCAGTATGCCAAAGCGTGCGCCGCCATGGAAAAGTCCTCCAGAAATTGTACCAACACCAGTTTTAACGTTATGTTCAGACTCAATACGAAGCACAGAATTCCAGGGGTCTGGAGCATTCCCATCCTGTTGTGTACCGCGACGTGTAGCTACAAATTCGCCTCCGCTAATTTTCTCGACCCATGCGCCGCGGATTATAAGTATGGCGCTGTTGCGGACAGCCTCAAAGTAGCCACCAGAAATCTCACCGATAGCAGCATTATTTTGTACAAAAATGGTCTGTCCATGGAGAGTTATATCGGGGTCTGTTTGATAGAATTTTCCACCGGAGATTTTTTCAATCCTTGTATTGTCATCAGTTAAATAGACTGTTTCTTGTGTGCCATAGAATATTCCGCCGCTGATTTCACTTATCTTAGCGCCTCCATTAAGGCTTAAGGCCCCTGTGGCCCCTTCAAAGCGCCCACCGCTTATCATGCCGACGGCGTTTGGGCCGCTTAAATATAATGCATAGCCACCGCTTTTCAGTATAATACCGTCTTTAACATTAATCATTCCGTTTGTGACACTTACAGCGCCTAAAATTGTCAAAGTATTTTCAGTCGTACCATCACCCAGGGTGAGTCTGCCTCCGTCTTGCACCTTAATAATGCAGTTTGAAACGATATGCGCACCATCGACACCAATAATTGTTATATCTGAGGTGATGATGATACTGCTTGTTACTTGTATGTCAGCTATAATTTCAATAATAGCAGAATCCATGCTATTTGCTATGCTAATAGCTTCTTCTAATGTTGTACCCGATGAGCCTCCAACGGGTATCCGTGTTGGTTTATCCGCTGCAAAAACCGGAACCTGCAGCAAACTAAACAACATACTAACTATAAACAATAATGTAATTACCGCAATTGCCTGTTTACTTTTTGAAATATTGTGTTTCAACATTTTATATCACCAATCAAAAAAAAAAATTCAAAAAACACAATATAGCCATATTTCCACATTAAATCCACATTAACTCCACATTAATACCAAATTAACACCATAACAAGGGCGTGTCATGCTACGCAGAGTTTCAATGTTTCTGCGGTTCCAGGGTTGCACCGAATGTGTAGTTTTGGGTATTTTGTTGTTTAAGCTTATATGTTGTTATTTGTTTTAGGGGTTAAAATTTGCTTGTTGAAAAGTTTTACATCTATTTTTTTATCAATACATGCAAGAGGTTTATTGAAAAATAAAAAGAGAAAGGAAGAAAATTAGGGTTTTTTTCTTAAGATCAACAAGCCAACAATTGCGATTGCAATGATTATAGCTATACCCATAACAATTGTTACTACTGTACCGTTATCAGTATTATTAGCATTATCAGTATTAGTGTTTGAACCTTCAGCGACCGTTAAATATGTAGTTGCAAATGAGCTGCCATATGATTCATCACCCATGAAAGTAGCTGTAATAGTGTATAATCCTGCAACATCTGGAGTCCAACCGTCAAACGCAAAAGTACCGCTATAGCCATCAGAAGTAACCATGCCTATGTTGTAAGAGTTACCCTCTGGATCAAGCACGTCAAGAGATACAGGAACGCCAACCAGCATAACACCGCCATAAGTACCATCAGCCATCATAACACCACTAAGAGCGCCACCGACGGGTGCGCCTACGTGTATTTGTTCCATCTGTGCAGCCACTGATTCTTTAGAAACACACGGAACACCAATTTGAGCAGGGGACAAATCAAAAACAGTGCCAGTTACAAGAGCCTTCTGACCTAACGCCAAAGGTGCCTGCGATGCTGAAACTGTAGTTTCACTTTGACCCTTGCCAAAAACGTACATATATCCATCTAGTGCTCCCATTGTTACATATCCATCTGCTATCGCTAATTGCAATTCTGTACGCCTAGCATCGCTGTTACCGCGAATTGCTACGGACCATACTTCTTCGCCGGTAATGGCATTAATGCATACCATTGGTTGCCCTCTATAGAATGGAGTTTCTGGTGTGTGTTCACTAAGGTATATGTATATTTTTTCATCCGCAATTATTGCAGCATTCATTATTCCCCAAACTGGCTGTCCGCCACTGCCAGTATATGGAGTTTCAAATGGTGGCGATTCTTTTTCATACGTCCAATTAATTTCGCCTGTATTCCAGTCAATTGCATACATTGCTGATTGAGCACTCCAGTAGAATTGGCCATAAGCTGTAAGGACAGCGTAAGCTCCAAAACCAGTTGCATCCCATGGAGAGTTAAGAGTTCTAGTTTTCCACATTTGGTCACCTGTTCTTAAATTAAAGCATAAGAAATAACCATTAGCACTGAGTACAGCCAGTTTTCCATGATCTGCTACACAAGCTGATGTACTATATTGTGGTTCCTCGATATACTTAGTCCAAAGCGTTCTACCAGTGTACAAGTCAATACCAGATATATTTTGCCCAACATAGAGTCCACCGATGTTGACACTAGCTATTACAGCTCCTATCCCCATGTTCCAGTCAGTCAATTGCGTACTAGGTAAAGAACTTCTTGCGTATGACACATTGCCTATTATTCTTTCAGTAAAGTTTGCTGATGTGCCTGATGTAGTCCAGTTGATTAATCGGTATCTTTCGTCTACAGGAACGTCGTTGCCAAGGTTTTGTACGCCTAATACATACTCATTCATGTAATAAGTTCCACCAGCACCAGTCATAGGAGCGATAGAAACATTAGCTATCATGGCTCCAGTAAATGGATCATATTTTCTCAAGTAGCCATTGCTTATTGACATAAGCTCTGGTGAAGATGGTTTTTCTTGACCACCTATAACTCGAACTTGCCCACTGGTCCAAGCAATAAGGTTAGGTGCTGTTTCGCCAGGGTATAGTGGTCTTTCCCAGAATACTTCACCAGTACGTATATCATAACATTCCCAGTATGTTTGACTAC